>JAEEGL012848846.1_pt1 | contig 11204 bp, 5 predicted proteins | sample 9134231 | NCBI WGS metagenome assembly JAEEGL01 (sample SAMN16246548, study PRJNA631951) | gut metagenome | biome: gut microbiome; feature: rumen; material: fiber-attached | host: Bos | place: Iran: Karaj | collected 2018-10
AGAGAATGCCCAACTGTAAAAAATTCGTGCGAACAAGCGAATTTTATCGGACAATTTAATGGTCTTATGATATACTGTAAAGTAGCGTGATTACTGTATTTTGTCACTGTTTTAACAGTGAGAAAGGAAACTATTATGGCAGTATCGTATCAGAAGTTATTTAACCTAATGCGTGACAAGAAAATGAAACGCAAAGATTTGATAGAACGAGCTGGTATTAGCTATGCAACAATCGCCAAACTTGAGAAGGGCGACAACGTCCAAATGGAGGTTTTGGAAAAAATCTGTAGGGAGTTTAAATGCCAGTTGAATGATATAGCAGAAATTTATTTTTAGACAGTCCCATTTTATGGACAGTAGAAGTCGTAGAATGGTATTTGTAATTTGTAATAGTATTTGTAATAGTAGAAGAATAAACAAAAAGAATTGAGGACGAAATATGACAGATCAAGAACTAAAGAAATTAAAAGATGATTTATGGCATTCTGCGGATGTGCTTCGTTCAGGAGCTCATTTAGCTGCAAATAAATATGGACAACCAATTTTGGGGCTCATCTTCTTACGATATGCAGATATTCTTTTTAAACAGCATAAAAAAGAAATAATGTCAGAATATGAAGCCCATAAAGGTGGACGCGCTGAAAAAACAATCAAAGATATTTCCATAGAGAAATGTGGTTTCTATTTACCTGAGTGTGCATATTACGATTTTATAAATGATTCGCCTGATGATGCAAATAAGGCAACTCTTGTGAAAGATGCAATGCAGGCAATTGAAGATGAAAATCCATTTATGGAAGGAGTATTACCCAAAGAGGTTTATGCACAGCTCGTTCCTGAAGAGGAACCGGAATTATTATCTCGTATAGTACGAGTATTCAAAGATATTCCAGAGAATTCTACGATTGATATTTTTGGACAGATTTACGAGTACTTTCTTGGTAATTTTGCGTTGGCTGAGGGTAAAGATGGTGGAGCGTTCTATACTCCAGCGTCAGTTGTACAGTATATGGTGGAAGTAATAAATCCAGAGACTGGTGATAAGAAGTTCTTGGACCCAGCCTGTGGTTCTGGAGGTATGTTTGTTCAAGCAGCTCGATATATGCATAACCATAACGCATCTTCAGACGATTTAATGAAATTTAGATGTTATGGCGTTGAAAAAGAACCAGATACTGTAAAATTAGCAAAGATGAACTTACTTCTTAATAACGTTAGAGGTGAGATTACAGAAGCAAACTCTTTTTATTCTGATCCGTATGATGCTGTTGGTCAATTTGATTATGTAATGGCAAATCCTCCTTTTAACGTTGACGAGGTTGTTGTAGAAAAAGTATTGAGCGATGAAAGATTTAATACTTATGGTGTGCCAAGAAATAAAACAAAGTCTACAAAAAAAGGTTCCGACAAAAAAGAAACTGTCCCTAATGCTAATTACTTGTGGATAGGATATTTTGCGACTGCTCTTAATGAGAACGGCCGTGCTGGTTTGGTCATGGCTAATTCTGCTTCTGATGCATCTGGTTCTGAATATGAAATTAGAAAGAAGATGATTGAAGATGGGATAATAAGCCAAATGGTTACACTACCTTCAAATATGTTTACATCAGTAACGTTACCGGCAACGTTGTGGTTTTTTGATAAAGCAAGAACAAAGAAAGATGAAATCCTATTTATTGATGCTAGAAATATTTTTACTCAGGTTGATCGAGCCCACAGGAAGTTTTCTGAAGAACAGATAAAAAACTTGGGTATTATTACTAAACTTTATAATGGTGATGAAGAGGCATTTAAAGCGTTGGTACAGGAGTATAAAGAAAAACTAATAGAAGCACCTTGCGACCAACATGAATTAAGTGATGACTTGAAGACAAAAGAATACTGGCAGGAGCAAATAGATTGGTTAGCTGATAAATTTCCCGATGGTGTTTACAGGGATGTGACAGGACTTTGTAAAGCTGTAAAAATCGATGGCGAAGATGGAATAGTGGATCAGGAATATTCCCTCAATGCAGGACGATATGTAGGCGTTGTGATTGAAGATGATGGTTTATCTGAACGTGAATTTGAGCGCATTATGTTAAAAACTAATGAAGAATTAAATGAATTAAATAATGAAGCAAAGAAATTGGAATTAGATATTCAAGAGTCTATTAACATTCTATTTGGATGATTAGGAATATTAATATGTTAAAAAAAGTAAGAATCAAGGATTTGGGTAAAATAATAACTGGAAATACACCTCCAACAACTACAAGGGCATTTTATGGAGATTTTCGTCCTTTTATAAAGGCAACAGATATTACTGACTCTAAATATACGCTTTCCACTGAAGAAGGTTATTCGGAGTTTGCCTATGAAAAATATAAAAAAAATTTAGTACCTAAAGGGGCTACATGTGTTGTTACTATTGGTACGGTTGGTAAAAAGATTACGATGGCGCATACTGAATTATTTGTCAATCAAGCGATAAATGCTGTAATACCATATAGTAAATATGATGCCGATTATGTGTACTATTTGCTTAAATATAATTTATCTCAACTTAAAATGCTAGATTCGGGGACTGCTTCAGGTAGAGAAAATATTTCTAAGTCGTCCTTTTCAAATATTATTGTTTTTGCTGAAGAGGAAAGGATATTACAGCAAAAAATTGGGCAGATGTTATCCAATTATGATTTAGCCATTGAAAATAATAATAAACGAATAAAAAAACTTGAACAGCTGGTAGAAAACTTGTACAAAGAATGGTTTGTACGATTTAGATTTCCAAATCATGAAGGAACTACGATTGAAAATGGAATACCTTTAGGGTGGAAATTATATAAGATAAGTGAAATATGCGATATTAATAAGTCATCATTACGTAAGACAGACTGCATTGACGTGATAAATTATCTAGATACAGGCTCTTTAAATGAAAACATTATAAATGGATTAGAGGAATATCAAATTTACGATGCACCTAGTAGAGCTAAGAGAAAGGCCAAAAAGAATAGCATTTTATTCTCTACAGTAAGACCAATATTGAAACATTATGGGATTATTAAGAAAGTACCTAATAACATGATTGTATCAACTGGTTTTGCAGTACTAGATGCAAAATATGATATTTCTAATATTATTTATTTATTTGTATCATCTGATGAGGTTAGAAGTTATTGCCAAACAATAGCCGAGGGAGCTGTGGCAACATATCCTACAATAAGACCTGAAGAAATAGGAAGAATAAAAATTGCTTTACCACCGCTGGAAGAGGCTGAACGGCTGAATAAATTGTTAGAACCGTATTTTTTAATGAGACAACGATTAGTAGATATAAATACAAATTTGATAAATCAGAGAGATTTATTATTACCACGGTTAATGAGCGGTAAATTAGAAGTATAAAGTATAGTATTGGAGGTATGATTATGCGAAATTTCATATCTGAAGATGATATCGAACAGGCAATATTGGCAAAGCTTAAAGCGGAGCCATTTCATTACGACATTGTAATCTGTGATTCGGATCCATCAAAACGAGATGATTTGAATGACGGTACTTTTCGTGCGTCAAAAAAACAATGCGTATTGCCTTTAATTATAGAGAAATCATTACAGAGAATTAATCCAAATGTCGAATTATCATTTCTCCAAAGAATAGCTAAAGATTTATCTAGAGATTTTACAGGAACAGACATGGTGCAAACTAATTATCGTTTGTACCAGCAGATTAGAAATGGAATCAAAATCGATGTAGTCAAAAACGGGAAGACAGATTTTGAAATAGTAAAGTTAATTGATTTTGATAATCCTGAGAATAATACATTTACGGCTGTTTCACAGATGTGGATACAAGGCAAGGTTTATTATAGAAGACCGGATATCATTGTATTTGTAAATGGTTTACCTTTGGTATTCATTGAGCTTAAAAACAGCATTATAAAGGTTGAGGAAGCTTATACAAAGAATCTCAAAGATTATTTAAGAGATATTCCAAATTTGTTTGCATTTAATCAGATATGCGTTTTGTCTAACGGGTTGGAGACAAGATTAGGAGCATTTAATGCTACATATAATCATTTCTTTGAATGGCTAAAGGTTAATTCTGAAAAGGATGAACTACATAGAGAAGAACTTGCTAATGCTAATACATTTAGTGAGAGTTCAGCACGTCTTTTTGTAGATGGTTTACTGGATAAGAATAGGTTGATTGATTACATTGAGAACTTTATTCTTTTCCAGAATCAATCAATTAAGATTATTGCTAAGAACCATCAATATCATGGTGTTAATAATCTTATGGAAGCCGTTTACAATCGAAAGGAATTGCAAGGTAAGTTAGGTGTATTCTGGCATACCCAGGGTTCAGGTAAATCATATTCGATGGTTATGTTTGCGCGTAAGGTAAAAAGAAAGGTGCCAGGCAATTTTACTTTCTTAATAATCACAGATCGAACGGATCTTGATTCTCAGATTCATAAAAACTTTGTTAGAACAGAGACTCTTGGAGACAAAGAAGAATGTCAGCCTAAAGATAGCAAGCAATTACGAGAGTATCTTAAATCTAACAAGCCATTTATATTCACACTTATACATAAGTTTAAATACGACAAGGGTAAGGAATATCCGGTATTAACAACTCGTGATGACATTTTTGTACTTGTCGATGAAGCTCATCGTTCGCAGTACAAAGACTTAGCAGAGAATATGCGTAGAGCTATTCCAAATGCTAATTATGTTGCTTTTACTGGAACACCGCTTTTGGGTTCAAAGCGTTTAACAAACCAGTGGTTTGGTGACTATGTATCTGAGTACAACTTTGCACAATCTGTAGAAGATGGTTCTACCGTACCATTATTCTATTCTAGACGTGTACCTGAAGTGGGATTACAGAATGATTTCCTTGATGATGATGTAGTAGATATTATTGAGGATGAGAATCTTAACGAGGATGAAGTGCGTTTACTTGAAAATTCTTCATCTAGAATTCTTGAAGTTATTAAACGTGAAGATAGATTAGATAAGATTGCAAAGGATATTGCACATCATTTTCCTCGTCGAGGGTTTCTTGGAAAGGGCATGGTTGTTTCAGTTGATAAATATACAGCCGTAAAAATGTACGACTTAGTTCAACATTATTGGGGCATAGAGAAAACTGAAATAATGAAGGAAAGAAACACGGCTCCTTCAAAAGAAGAAAGAGATAGATTATCTGCAATTCTTGATTATATGAATAAGGTTGAGATGGCCGTTGTTGTATCGGAAGAAGCAGATGAAGTTGAAAAGTTTAAGAAATACAATTTAGATATTACAAAGCATAGAGCAAAAATGAATGAGATAACTGCTGAAGGCAAAGATCTGGAAGATAGATTCAAAGATCCTAATGATAACCTCCAGCTTGTTTTCGTGTGCGCAATGTGGCTTACAGGATTTGATGTTCCAAACATGTCAACATTGTACCTTGATAAACCTATGAAGGGTCATACTCTCATGCAAGCTATTGCCAGAGCAAACAGAGTATATCAAGGTAAGAGCTGTGGTATTATCGTTGACTACGTTAATGTATTCAAATACATGAAGAAAGCTCTTTCAGAGTATGCCACTGGTGATAATGGAGAGGACTTCCCAGCGAAGGATATTGATCAGTTAGTGGAATACATAGAAAGCACAATCGATCAATCTGATCAGTTCTTACAGAGAGTAGGAATTTATTTATCAAAGATTATTGAAATGACGGATATCTTTGATAAGCTTGATGAATTTAGAAATGCCTATAACACTGTTGTTGCTGTAGATGATAATAAAGAACAGTTTAAGGTTCTTTTGAATGTTCTAATGAACTTATATGATGCTTCAAAGCCAGAAATCTTTGAACGTCATTGGAGTAATGAAAAGTTTCCACCTCTAGCATATTTGTATGGATTATTTAATCATACAATAGATGATGAAAAGGTTAATAGAGCCAGAGTTAGAATGTCTCAATTATTAGACACCAGTGTAACCTCTAATCCTGCAGAGGATAATTCTAATGGACAGTGGGCAATACATGGAACAAAAGTAATCGATTTATCAAAGATTGATGTTGATGAATTGCGCAAAGAATTAAAGACTGCTCAGTATAAGGCAATTGAAATTGATGATTTAAAGGACTTTATTGACCAAGCACTGCAGCGAATGATGAAGCAGAATTGTACCAGAGATTCATTTGCTCAGCGCTACAAAAATATCATTGATAGATATAATGCTGGAGGTTCTGAAAATGAAGACTACTATGAGCAGCTTCTAGAGTTAATTGAGCAGCTTAAAGGCGAAGAGAAGAGAGCAGAAGTTGAAGGCTTAACAGAAGAAGAACTAGAAATGTATGATCTTCTTATTGCTGGAAAGAAGCTTACTCAAGCTGAAGAACAGAAAGTAAAACTTGCAGCTAAAAATCTATATAAGAAGCTATCCGAGAATCGAGATAGCTTACTTGTCGTTGATTGGTACAAAGACGATATGCCGAGAGAAAAAGTAAAGAATGCAATCCAAACATCTTTGGATGCTGACTTACCTGAGAGCTATGACAAGGAGTCTTTCCAGTCAAAGATAACATTGTTATTGAATCACTTTATAGATATGGCGATTCAGGGATATGGTTGGATATCACATGCGGCATAGTAGGAGAGGGGATAATAATTGAGCAAGATAAATAATGTACAACAAGCAATTATGCAGTTGGAAGGAGGGGCTTTTCAGAAAGTTTTTGATGCTTATCTTATAAAAAAGTATGAATTCAAGAATATACAAACATTAGGAGTTCAAACTGGTACCAACAAGCCAACAAAGGGGACGCCGGATTCATATGTTTTAAATACTGATGGTACTTTTACACTGATTTGTTATGGAAGCGTTGAGAAAAATGCTTTTTCTAAGATTAAATCAGATATATTAGCATGTTTTGACGAAGGAAAGCTTAAACTTCAAAAAGAAGAGATATCAAGAATAATATGTGGTCATTTGTCGACCAATCTGCATATTGAGCAGTTTAAGGAATTAATGTCTTTGATTGAGGGTGTTGAAATAGAATTAATTGGAATAGATATGTTATCAGCAGACTTGGTTAATTATTATCCTAGCATTGCATATGATTACCTTGGTATTTCAATTGATACGCATCAAATATTTGACATTAATGATTTTGTTGAGGTCAGCGACAAAAACAAAATGAATGCACCTATTGGATGTGAATTTTGCTTTAGAGATAATGAACTTAATGAGATTACAAATCTTATAAGAACAAATGATATTACTGTAGTTATGGGAGCATCTGGAATAGGAAAGACCAGACTTGTATTAGAATCTTGTAGGTGTTTTCAGTCAGAGAAATGGCAGGTTTTATGTGTCAAGAGCAATAGTAACTCCTTATTTGATGACATGAGATTTAGCATTGAACAGCCTGGTGAGTATTTGATTTTCTTCGATGATGCTAATTTTGTCTCAGGATTTGAGGGGATATTAAGCTATATTTTTACGTTGTCACAAGACCATAATGTGAAAGTTGTATTAACAGTTAGAGATTATGCTAAAGCTAGAGTCGTAGATACGATTGCCAAGTACTCAAAACCTGCTCTTTATACATTGGGAGCTTTTTCTGATGATGAAATAAAAGGTGTATTAAAACAAAATCTTGGAATAGAAGAGGAAACATATCTTAATCGAATCGCTAGCATAGCTAAGGGAAATATAAGATTAGCGATGCTGGCTGGTATTAAATTTGTTGAAAACGGCATAAGTGAAATAATTAATGCAGAAGATATATTTAAGAACTATTATCAAGAGATTTTTGATAAAGCAAATTTAAATAAAGAAGAGTTATTACTTCTTGCTTTTGTGGAATTGGCGGGTCCTGTTATGGTGGATGCCAATGAACTTTTTAATGCATTAATAAAAAATTATTTGCCATCAACTGATTATAATAATGCTTTCTTTAAACTTTCTGAACTTGAAGTAATTGATTGGTTTAAAAATGAAGTTGCTAAAATTGCTGATCAAAGTTTGGGCAATTATATTTTATTTTACGTATTTTATGAGCAGCGCTGGATTAGCATTACTGATATATTGGAAATATGTATGCCTAAATATAGAGACAGGGCTATATACGCGCTTAATACGTTGATGCAATTATTCTATTGTGATGAATTAAAAGCATATATTGAAAGACAAATAAAAGATGCATGGGATAATGCAGATGATTCTGTAGTGGCAAGCTATTTAGAGGCTTTCTATCCTATAGATCCTATTAAAGCTTTATGCGTAATAAAGAAAAATGTAGAGAAGTTGGGAGTAACTACGGAATTAATATCCGACGAAGATTTTAATAAACAAAAAAATAGTAATAGAATTCAGTCCGAGGATATAAGAGTCTTATCAGGTTATAAATATCTGGATAACTATTCTGAAGCGATTGAGTTACTGCTATTGTTTTATGATAAACGTCCTGATTATTTCATGGATTTTTATTTTGCTATTACTAATTATCTGTTATATGACAAACGATCAGGTGAAAATGATTGTGAAAAAGAGTACAAGTTCTTATCCGATTTGTGGGAGCGATGCGATAACGGAAGCAATGAAAAGTTTTCTGTTCTCTACATACGTGTCGCAGAATATGCTTTACAGACTGAGTTTAGTTTTACAGAAGAGGGTAAGAATTCCAGACAAATATCGTTTGTGAGAATGGCACTGGCACCAAGTAATGGTGTTAAACGAATTCGAAAAGCAATATGGGATAACTTATTCATTTTACGCAAAAAAGAACAATATAGGGATTTGATAAATCAAATTCTGTGTAAAAGACATGTGAATGGGCTATACGAGGATGCTACAAAAGAATTAGTGCTCTTTGATTTTAATTGCATATATCCATATATTGAAAAGAATATTGATTACACAGCCGCAAAGGTTATAAATACATATAAAGAGGATATTAGGTCATTGGATATGCCTGATGATGAACGAAGTAGGAGGGCAATTGAAAATGATGAGTTCAAAATTTTTGATTTATTAAGTAAAGAATATATTCTGGGCTTAACATATGAAGAAGGACAGAACAGAAGGAAGACTCGTATAAAAGCTGAGATAGAAAAATACTCGATAGTAGATTTTGAGAACTTTTTCAGGCTTTATCATAGTGTTTACGAGCGTGAATCGCATGAACAATGGCAATTAAGTTCAGGAATAGCTATTGTGTTTGAAAGTATGGAGCATAATCTTAAGCAATATATAGATTGTGTGAAATTATTCCTAAAGTATGGAGGAAAAATCGTTCCATACAATATGTATAGGGTAATTGATTATTTATTAAAGAATACTAATTATGTAACAACAAAACAGCTGATTTCGAAGATAGAAACGAATACGTTCATTGATTGGAATTATCAGCTATTTGAATGCGTAGATTCAGAGGTAGTTACAGAGGAAGTTGCTAAGGAATTCTTTGACTTTTTAGAAAAGCACCATAATGTTGTACCGTCTCCGGAGCTTTTGCTAAAGTATAGTTTTTTTGTGCCAGAATCTATAAGTGTTATTTCTGAAAGAATACTTGGGAATAAACAGGCAATACGTGCATTTATAGGTGGTGCTATTGATGAGAAAGGTATTGGCGCATTATTAACTTTATATCAGGATAATATAGAGTGCCTCTGTGAAATGTATGTTAGTGCACTAGATTATAATATTGATTATGAGGGAGAATTATTTAGCGAATTATACAAACGTGTGCCATCTATTTGGGAAGAATATGTATTATGGCTTAAAGACCATTTGTCATATGACGCATATGAACAAAATATGGTGAAGATAATATGGAGTACCGAAGAATATGTTCATAGAATTGCGTTTGCATTTGATAAACTAACAGATGATTACTGGTTTATGAATAATACTGTGGCTACTCTTTTATTTAGTGGGCATGATATTTTCATTCAGAAAAAGAAAGAATGGTTAATGGATTCATTAAGGGAAAATATAAATGATTTTGAAAAGTGCAAGAAACTAATTTATATGGTTGTAATAGCATTCCCCGATTGGAAACTTGATTATATTATGAGCTTTTTGAAAATGAATAAGAATATAGATGATTTTAAGTCATTATATTTGTTTTCTAATTCTCAAAGTTGGTCAGGCAGTGAGATACCACTGATTAATGAGAAAATAGATTTCCTTACTATGTTAAAAGATAAATTGGTTGGTATCGATTACATTGAGCATCGTTTGTATGTAGAACAATGTATAACCGATAAGGAAAAATACAAAGAAAAGGTTGAACTTCGAGAATATATAGAAAATGCCATTTATTCTTAAACGAGGCGATTAAGAATACGTTGAAAAGGACAAAAAACAAAAACATGAACAATATTGAACGTGCAAAGCAGTTGGTAAACGAATATATATCAACTCATGGTACATCAACCGAAATGACCCGAAATGAGTTTATTAATTGGGTTGGTGAGACTGTTCCGGGGATATCAGTGGAAAAGAATAATCTATATCCAACGGATATGTCTTTTAACCTTTATAACGCGGGGTTAAAAGATTTTCCAGGTCGGAATCTTTGCCTTTGGTGGGTGAAAGAAAGAGATACATTTCAGCTTGTTGGTTCGGACTTTAAACCAGATGGTGATGTGATTCAATACAAGGGAACAAAAGATGAACGAGTAGTGGGAACTTGGAAACAAGGCGTTTTTAGTTTCGTTGGAAATAAGGGGGAAACTAGGAAAATGAACCAGGAAAAATATGAATTAACTGTTACTGTAGATGGAGTTACTTCTACCGATGATAGATTCACAATGGATAATCTTGATTTGGGAGATAATTATAAGCCAATAGATGCTTATTTTATGAAGTCAGGAGTAGAAGTTATCCGCAGAAACAGAAATAAAGGCGAACTGAAAATATCTAATCAGACGTTGCCTAGGCTCGCTTTTCAGATTTTTGAGAAGGAAATTGCATCTTTGTCGGATGAAGATAAAAAGCAGTTCCCTGTATGCCAGTATGCACCAGACCGAGATGTGGTAAGAGGTATTTTCCCTACAGAAGCAGAGTTTAAGAAGTATAAGAACTCGATGGAGCTTTCTGTGTATAAGCGCGAGAATGGTCCTCAGTTTGTCATTTATTCTTGGAATGTATTTTCTACGCTTGTATTTGTAAAGGAATGCTTGAAGCGCTTTGGAAATCCAGGTG
>JAEEGL014146465.1_pt1 | contig 11204 bp, 10 predicted proteins | sample 9134231 | NCBI WGS metagenome assembly JAEEGL01 (sample SAMN16246548, study PRJNA631951) | gut metagenome | biome: gut microbiome; feature: rumen; material: fiber-attached | host: Bos | place: Iran: Karaj | collected 2018-10
CCTCAATGAGTTTTGCTACAAATTCAACAGAAGGTTTTTTGACGATTTGTTTCCAAGACTTCTTGTCGCGGCTGTCTCGTACAAACCAAGGTTTAGGCACAACTTCAGGAAACTTGTAGGTAATTAATGCTATATTAAATTGTTTTACCATACTTTCAGCGACGGCAACAACCATAATTATGAAGTTGATTTCTTGCTATCGCACGGCAACAAACTCGTGCCAGTAGAAGTCAAATCGTCGGGCTACAATACCCACAAATCGCTCGACGAGTTTTGCCGCAAGTTTTCGTCGCGCATTAGCAACCGTTATCTTGTATATACCAAGGACTTGCGCCGAGACAAAGAGACAATAATGCTTCCTGTATATATGTCGGGGCTGATATGAGCGGGGCGTTGGGCGCACCTCGTGTCAACACACCGCAAAATATAACGTTGCAATGTATGGTTTTACGCGGGGCGCGGCTTGCCCACGCCACCAAATTTTTATCAGTCAATTAATACCTCCCAAAAGCCGCCTTTGTCGGGTCCGATGCGGCGGAGATATTTGCCGCGCAAGTACTCAATGTTGTTCATAACAGCCTGTGGACTTATGCCTAATCTTTTGGATAGTTCTGTTTTTGTGATATAAGGATTTTCGGTCATAAGACTTAGTATCTTAATCCGATTTTCAGTCAACTTTTCAGTCAACTTTTCAGTCAATTTTTCAGTCAACTTTTTCAGTTACTTTTCAGTTACTTTTCAGTTACTTTTACAGTTACTTTTACAGTTACTTTTACAGTTACTTTTACAGTTTGGCGCGGGGCGTGGACGAGCCATGCCCTAACGTGCAATCATGCCATACAAATAACCATAAACGCGATTACATATCCGATAATTTCAAGTAGCAAAATCCACCACGGAATAGGCGTAAAGATGGTTATGAAAACGGCTATCAATAGCGCATAACCTATCCAAATTCTCATATCATCATCAAAATCGTCATCTATAAACATAAGGATAGTAGCAATCGTAAGAATAATTGTGAGAATTAACCACCATCCCGATACATAATATGTGGGGACGTTTAATCCTATTGCTACAATGATTGCGAAGATTTTCCACGCCTTTATTCTGTTCCGATTATGTTTTTTTGAGATATTTTCGTCCGATTTAATTCGGCTTTCAGTTTGTCTTTGGAAAGGTCGATTATACGGATTCCCAACATCGCGATTTGGAATATTCCAATACGTTTCAACAGGTTGCGTTAATATAACTTCGTTATCAGGACTAAAATACGGACGATTGTTGAATGGTTGCTGATAGTTATTCTGTTGTTGATTGTAGGTCTGCTGTTGACCATTGTTTTGCGGTTGATTGACATTCTGCTGTTGAATATTATTTGGTTGCGGATTAATGTTCTGAGGTTGATTGTCTTGCTTTTGAGAATTAGTATTTTTCTTTTTGACAATCACCTTTATCTTTTTCCTTCCAATAACAGCATCAAATTCTTCAAATATTCGAGTAACAACTTGTTTGTCAAATGCAAATTCGTTGATTATCGAATTTTTGAGCGCATTGACTTGAATTTCATCTTTTTGAGCAACTGTGTCAAATACCTTAGGCATATAACCTTTCTTGGCAAGTTGGCTCAAAACAACTTTTGCCAATTTGTCATCTTCAAAAGCATGATAATCCATCATAAAGCCCATAAAATTGGCTTTAACGTTATCAATACCCTTTTCATTGATTGCCTTACGTATTGCCTCACTCAGTTTCATAATTAATTATTTAATTGAGTATCAGTAGTTTACGCTACTATAATCTTAAATCATTAGTAGTCTTTATTAGATTCAATGGATTTCAACCAAATAACCAAATTATCACTTGATGTATATATTATGCCGTAAAATTCTATTATCAACAGCCACCACGGTAGCGGTGTTAAAATAGTGATGAATAGCGTAATCAAACATGCATAATTCATCCATTTTTTCCATTCTGCGTATCCCGTTTTATTGTCAAATAACGTAAAACCACAAACAAAAGTTGCAAGAATAGTTAAAAACAACCACCATCCTGATACAAAATATGTCGGAATGTTCAATAACACTCCAATTGCTGCCGCAACTATTTTGATAATCATGTCGCGTTTGGCATTTTCTTCCGCAGTCAGTTTTGGTTTAGAGATATTTATCCCTTTTTGCGAGAGTATTTTGTTGTCTAAATATATTTCAAAACTGCACTCGCCCGGTGTGAAAAAACCACCATTGTCATTGCCATATCCTTGAAGCAATAAATCTTCACTTTGTCCTGATTTAATATTAGCCTGACAAAAATACGAATGTTTTTTGCCCTTGTTTGTTACCTTAATGGTAAAATCAATAGTACGGTCTGAATCATAACCGCTTACAATATTTACCTTCGGGGTAAGATACCTGATTTCTTTTGTAGAAAAGGTACTTTTCTTGATTTCTCTGCCGTTGCCGTCGCAGTTTACAATCTTCATATTGACAATTTTGATTTTGTCATAGTCGGAAGATGTTTCGTTTTCGTCCATAACGATTGGCAAACCGAAAGCGCGGTTGAACTCATTGAAAATATGAGAAAATACCTTTTCGTTGCCGTATTTGTTTATGATTGAATGTTTAACAGCGTTGATTTGGTCTATATCCTTTGCAGAATAAGCATCGAATATGCGATTTCCATATCCTGCATCATATATCCGTCGCAACTCATTTTTTATAGCATCACTTCCAAATGCGTTATCATCGAAGATATGACCCAACAAATGGCGTTCTTTCAAGATTTCAACGCCGTTTTTATCCACTGCTTTTTTTATGGCTTGGTTCAATTCCATTTTTTGCCTCCTCTTTATGATTAGTATCCACCGCCGGTGAGATCAAATTCATCCGCGCTGTATGTCTTGCCACGCCATCCACACTTGGGACAGCAAGCGTAATCGCCGTCGTGACAAACTACCGCGCCACATTCACAAAAGAAATGACCGCTGCGACCGCAGTAAGGACAGCCGGGATAGTTGTCGTCGTTTTCAATTTCGCCATGAACTTTGGTTTTGTCAAAGTGTTCGCGTTTGGCTTTGTCTTTGTCGATTTTGAACGTCCATACGAACTTGAAGCGGTTGCGACCGATAGGGTCAACCGTTATGCCGTAGGGCTTTTTTGTCTTCTCGCAAACTGCCATTACTACGAAGGCTTTTTTGCTTATGGGGGTGATTTCGCACATATTCTTTTCTTTATTTTGTTAGAATCGTTTTAAACGTGCTGTAATTTTGGTCTAAATCGGTCTTGGAATAGATTGCAAACTCAATACATTCAAAAGCGTGAACGTAATTGGGCAATACTTTTTTGTAAGCATTTGCAACAATTCGCGGATTGTTAAAAAACGCGCCACAGCCAAACGCGCCCATAATCAAGACCTCATTACCAAAATATATTGCAGTTTCAATAATTCGTTTCGCCCTCTGAACGTGAATTGTTGTCAACTGAGCATCCGAAATATCGTTTAGTTCATACGAACTCAAATCGGGAGCCGCACAGGTAATAACATCCACGTTAAACCATTGGTTTTTAGACATTATTGTTGGAAGATAACTGTCTGTTTTGAAAACAATTACATCAGGTGTATAAATAATGTCGTCATTATTCAAGTGGTTACATTTTTCCCTATGCGGAATGTAAAACTCTTTCATCATTTTCTTGTCTTCAAGAGCGGGATAAAGAGTTGAAACTCTGCACAAAGATTCTTCTTGCGCTGTCGCACCCAAAGTTACACCGCCGCCCGGATTGAAAGAGTTTGCAAAATTCAATGCACACACTTTTTTCCCTTGAACAGCATAATTTTGTGCAGCCTCAAAGGTTCTTTTGTGAGACACCACCAATTGCGATTGATTGCTGTATTTGGTTAGTAGTTTATCGTCCAATTTGATTTCCTGATTCTCCAAAAGAACCATTTGTTCATTGATGGATTTCTCTACCGACTTCATCAACGAATCATCCGTTTTGCAGCATTTGATTGTGTCGTTAAATATGTCAATCAATTCAAACATCCTACAATGTTTTAGTTTTCTAACTCAGTTTTCTTTTTCAAAAGTTTCTGCAATTCAGAATCTTCCGTTTTGTGTTCATTTACTGCAATCTGACAACTTTTTTCGGCAAATTTCAGTTCCTTGTTGGCGTTCTCCAAATCTTGTTTGGCACGGTTCAACGCTTCCTCGGCATCAAGCATCACTTGTTTCTTCGATGAAAAGAAATTCATCATGCTTGTAAGTTTCTCTTTTAGAGTATTAATCTGCTTTTCATGCTCCAAATAGGCTTGTTTCACCGTGTCATATTCTGCGGTTTTCTCTGCAACAGTTTCTTCCGCCTGCTTAACCCTGTTTTTAACAGATTCATATTCAGCATTTTTTTGCTGTTTCTCTGTTTCAAACTTCACAGTACGTTTACGCTTTTCGGCAATTTCAGCATCAATTTTTTTCAACTGCCATTTCTTGTAAACTTCAAGATTTTCTGAAATTCTGAGTTCGTCAAAAACAATAGCCAAAGACATGTCGTCTTGACTACCCTTCTTGCTTAAATTGGGCAATATTGTCTTTATATCGTTAAAGGTTTTATCTTTACCATCATTCACAATGCTGCTTGCTACTTTTATGTAAAAGTCTGCAAGATTTTCAGTTGCGCCAAAACTGTCGTCCATTCCATCTGAACCGAGGAACACTGCATCGGGAAAACTACCATCACCGCAGTAGCAATATCTGAACTCGTCCAAAGGATTGTTGTCGCAAAGCGAAGTCGTCTTGTTGAGAAAACACTTGTCGTCCCACGGCACAGGTTCTGAGAATATTGGATTCTTTTGCAACGAAATCATTTTGCCGTCACCAATATGAAAAGCAAACCAATATTCCTTTGTGAAAACCACCGCCATAAGTGTACTGCCGTATGATTTTTCGATTTTCACACCGTTTTCAAATTCTGCAATCCATTCAGGTTCACAAATGCTACGCTCTTTGTCTGTAAGCGGATTTTCTTTGGCGTGTTTTTCTATTTGTGCATACCAAGTGCTTACTATTGAAGTAAACAATCTGTTGAAAAAAGAAAACAAATCGTCGCTTGAAGTTTTTTTAGGCTCGGATTTTGCCAAACTTTGAGTGAACGGCTTACCTGAAATTAAAGATTTGTCGAAGTTCTCAACAAACTCCTTAATCTTTTCGCCCGTTATCTTTGCTGCGAATTCCGCACCTTTGTCGCTGCGGAAATAGCGTTTGCCGCCGTGTCCGTCGCACACGACAGCGGCGCAAAGTCCGTCTGTATTAATCGACAGCGAATAATCCTGACAGACTTTGTTTTCCGCAATGTGGCTTGCGCCAATACATGTGTAGTTAATGCTTTCCATATCCTACCAATTATCATCGTATTGTGAGGTATCGACACCATCAACGCCATCCATGCCATCGGTTTGTGTTTTGATAGCATCAATTACTTGTTCCTGCTTTGTCATTTCGCCCGCCGAGGTACTTGTGCTTGCAATTTGTGATGAAGTTACAGACACAACTCGAATGATTTTTTTCAGAGACTCAATGTCGTGAACCCTAAGGACAGCCTCTTTATTGCCTGTAAACTCAGCCAAAACATCAGTATTGGCATCATCACCAATTGCAATGGCAATTTTCACAGCCGACTTGTACCAATTATTCTGTTTCAGTTTATTAAGTCCACATTGATAATTGTCTGTTGGTTCGCCATCCGACATAAGGATTATCGTCGGAGCATAAGAACCACTTGCCGACTTCATAAAGCCTCTTTCTTTATGAAGCATTTCTTCAAGTTTCAGACATGCCTCTCCCATTGAAGTCAATCCGTCAGCATTTACATTCCGCCACTGAAAATTGGCTAAGGTCTTGGGTTCGTCGTAGAGCCATTTAACCTCGCTTGAAAAATCAAGAACCGCAATCTTGATTTCAGCATCGGGATTATCGTCTGAAATGCCTCTGATAAGAGGCATTACGTTTTCCATTGCGTCGTTCACTGCACCAATTTTGCTGCCTTCCATACTTGACGATGTATCTATCAAGAAAAACATCGTCATCGCTCTGCGCGGTACGCTTTCAGTTTCGTTTAACAAACTCATTTTGTCGTTTTTTATTGGTTTATAATAATTTCTCCCTTGTCTGTATCACATCTTGCGCCAAAAGAAATTTTCATTCCCGCCTTTACAGGCATTGTTTCTTTGTTGGCAAGTTGACGAACATTGCCGCTCGTAGTTTCCACAATCCATGGTTCTGCTCCAAGATTAGTAAGTGTGTAAACACTTGTATCTTTCGCAGAAACATCAACGTATCCATCAGGAGTATTGTCCTTGTCAAGATAGATTCTACTTTTTGGTACGAGAAGAATATTTCGTTTTCCGAGTTTGATTTGTCGCGAAATGTCAATCTTAAAACCACAGTTGACACAACAATACTGTGTTGCTGCATCCACAAATGTAGATTCCTTACAATGCGAACATACAACGGTTTCATCCCTCAACATTGCGATAATCTTCTGCCATTCAGTTTCAAGAATGCGCGATTGCGGATTCTTTATTTTTTCGTTACTGAACTGTTCAGAAAAAGTCTTTCTGAGAAGTTCGGGAAACACCTTCCATCTGCGCAAGACATTTGTGTGGATGCCTTTTACGGGACGATTGCCTCCTTCGGGCGAGAATATGAATTCGGGGTTTGTTCCATAAAATTCCTTCTCATACTTTTCTGTAAGGCACGGGCAGCCTGCTACTTTTGCACCTTCCAACGGATGGTTGTTGAAGAACAACATAAAGAGGATTACAGAAAGCGAGAATCTGTCGCTATATTTGCCGGGCATTCCACCGGTTACCACTTCGGGCGCCATGTAGCGCATCTTACCTTTGATACCTGACTGCTGTCCCTGTGGCATAACATTATCATTATCGCAGATAAGCACGTCGCCATCAGTGGGACGAATGAAGAAGTTTCCGTCATTCAAATCTTGATAACTGTAACCCGACAGGTGAAGATTCTTGAATCCGTCGCAAATCTTCATTGCGGCATTGAGCATGGCATAGAAACTTGCAAATTTCTGCTTTGCCAAAAGAAAATCACCAAACTCGTAATATCCTTGCGGACGCAGTTTCATTACATAACCAAATTGACCGTCAATCATCTTGGTAAGATATTCGGGCCAAATGAAAGCATCGGACGGTGCTTTGGTCTCAATGTTTTGTTTGAGGTTCTTGTAGAATTTATCCTCAGGGATTGACATGTACCATTTCAGAGCCATGTCTTTCCCGTTCAGATCCACGAGATAGACAATGCCCTGACCGCCACGCCCAAGTTCCCGCTTGACCGTGCAACTTCCGCCAATTTCAAGCGGAACGCGCTGATTGTTTTTGAGTTCTATCATTGTTTAAACTATTTATTTTTACCACAAAAATGAAATATCTTTTTCGTTAGCACTCTTTGGTAGTATTTAAATTTAATTCTAAAATTAATATTTAAAGACTTCAACAAATCCATCGGAATTTGTATCTGTGTATCGTTACGTAAAATTTTATGCTCTACTATATACGACAAATCATCATATTTTTCATTCAAATACTTACATTCTTTAATGTGTTTGTCTAATATATTTTTTACATCTCGCATCTTGATACTATCCAACGGAGATAATATGAGTTGGTCATTATCTATTGTTATTTTTTTATGATATAATGCAAAGTCGGTAATCAACAATTTTCTAAAATTGTCAATTATTTGATACCGTTTTAACATTTCGCTGTACGAACACTTTACAATATACAACTCTTCATAACGAAATTTAATGTTGCTAAACATTGCCTGTAATATCTTATATTCTTCATTAACATTTTTTGGGTGTAAGAAAAACGAAACATCTTCGTTTTTTACTTCCAAATACAAATTCGACACCTTGGGATTGTCCATAAGTTCGTGCCGAATGTTTTTTAACACATCATTATGTCCTTTGTCCCTCAAAGTAGAACTGATAATTAATTGTCGCATACCACATATCAATCCAGCTACGCACAATACAACAATTCCTAGAAACAACCAATTGGACAAAAATCTACAACCGCTGCAACACGGCCAAAAACAGCAAATTGTTCCACTTGCTAAACAATTCTTTACAGAATAAAGAAACGAACCTAACCATAACACAATTAATAAACAACCAATTAGTATCACTATTTTTGAAGGAGATAATGATTTTGAATCTGTTAAGATTTTTTTGTAGCGTTGGTTAGATTCTTTTAATGTCCAAAAATTCTCAATGGTATATTGATGTGGATAACCGAATACATTTCTACAAGATTCAAGTTCCCAAATTGCACTTTCGTAAACTTCGTACCAAGCCTTTAATCCACGTGCCATCCAAACCCAAATCCACGAAATAATTAATCCAACAACAGAAATTACAGAAAGAAACAAATAGTAATCACAAGGAGACATAGGTTTTAAATTGACATTAGGCATATTAAAATCCTTCATCAATGTTCCAAACGCTGCAAAGCAAAATGCTAAAAACACCCATACGAACACAGAGTTCTTCCAAAACCTATCAAGTTCGGCATCCCTGCATTGATTGTATCTATCATACAACTGTTTATATTTCTTTTGTTCAATATCTGCTTTGATTGTCTCTCCGCAATGTGGACATTTTATATCATCGTTAAGTGTGTTTTCCATATTTGTTTGCTTTAAATATTTTACCTACCCGCACAAAAAAAGGCGTTGGACTATTCCTTGATGTACTTAATTATAAAATGTAGGCTCTGCAAAGCCCTTGGCTCTAATAAGTACGGAACAGTCCACGCCTATTTAATGTAAGCGTGAACCTAAACCGCACTTATTCCTCTAAGCCAATGTGATAAATTTTGCAGATTTACATTTTAAAGCAATAAGTGTTTTTCAATACGTCATCGACTTTGCCTTTGTTCGTTGTGCGCAAAGTTCTGTTTCTACACCGCAAATATAATGCAATTAGTTTTTAATCGCAAAATATTTTTAAACAATTTTTTCATACGAATGGGAATTTTTTTCACTTTTTCCCTTTCAGCACTGCCTTGTAATCGCCGCCTGTGAACGCTTCGTAAAACTCCGCTTTCGACGAGAATTTTGCGCCGTTTTTAGTGAACTCTTTTGATAAGGCGGCGTTGTTGGTGATGAGAAAATCGACAATTTCATCATAATACGGTTGCGATTTGTATTGCGCCACCCACGCCAAAAGTTTGCGGCGGTATTCGTTGGCATCCGTGTAGTCAACGGGTTGGTCGCTGATAATGTTCAAGATATTGTTGTTGCTAATCTCCTTTTGAAAATTGACTTGGGCGATGGAGTTTTTGTTTTGTTGGAGTTGGAGCATTGCGCTGCGGTATTCGGTCTGCGCGGCAAGACGCTCCAAACCTTGACAATAATACTTGTCGAAATCCTCGTCAGTCGCGTAAAGTTTGCCGTACTCTTTTCGAGCGGCATCGTAATCCTCATTTATCTGCCTTTCGTATTTGTGGAAATCGCTTATCAACTCATCGTTTCTGCGCCAGAAAAGCCGTTGGTCGTTCTCTGCAATACGTTCAAAATCAGTGCTTACAGCGAGGTGATTGATATTGTATTTGTTGGCGGCGAGTCTTTGGTTAAGGGAATCGACGGTATGAAGAAGTTGACGGTTGTAATTGACGATTGCAACAGAATCTTCCCTCGCTTTTTGAGCCGCAAGACGTGCCGCCTCCGCCTTACGCTGCGCCTCTTGTTCAATGTTTTTGGCTTCAAGATACTCGCCATATATCTTGCTGTCGAATATATGGCCTTTGAGGTGCGGATTGTCGAGGCGCATTTCGTCGGCGTTGAATCTTACGAGCGAGATGTTGTCCTGTTCCGTCAGGTCAAAATCCCAATCGCCATATACCGATCTGATATAAAAATACCTCGGCACAAAAACCTTCTCCGCAAGGGCGCACAATTCGTATGTATCGTACTCGAAGGAAAACACAACTTTGCGTTCCTGCGGCGGTAGCATGCGATAATAATCAGGATCGATATCGTTTTGCACCTCTTGAATAAGACCGTCGGCATACAATTTTGGCTCGCACTTGCTTGATTTTTGTTTCAAAACCATAGCGTCCTCTGCCTTGATGCCGATTGACCGCCGTATTACATAGTTGTCGCGGTTGGCAAATTTCAGTGTAAGTTCCTCTTGGTCAGCGTCATAATCTTCAAAACTGACATCCCAATAGTTTTCGTAGATTTCGTCGGCAATGTTGGTGTAACAGATTTCGTCAAACATCGCCTTAGATTGTTCTCGCAGACGGTTTTCCAATTGCTCTGAATTTTCAAACTCGTCCTTCTCCATCCATTCGGCAAAATCTTCCCTCGCCTTCCATTTCACTTTGCCGTATGTAATTTTTGACTCGGTATAGACCTTCATCGCAAATTTTTCGTCGGCGGTCATCAGTTTGCGGGCGGCGGCATATTCCGCGTCAAGTTGCTTGCACACAGCGTTGTAACTCTTGCCTGTGTTGGCACAATATGCCATCAAAAAAGGTTTGAGGATTTCCGCGCCCGCCTCGGAATATCCGCTGTTGCCCAACGCAATTTGTTCAGCGGTACCCCACTTGCTGCCCGTAGATGCCGCAATCATTTTCATATACTTGACAAAAATCTGATTGCATTTCTGTTGGTACGCCGTCTGCGCAAAAGAGTTGGCGGCAAAGAGGACGGCAAGTATGATTGTAAGAATCGTTTTCATTGTTTTGCAGTTGTTTAATTGGTTAAACATCAATCTTATCAACCGCAAAATTACACCGCCAACCTCACAGAAACAAATATTTTTTTATAACTTTTACCTACTAAAACGATATAAAAATACATTAAGGGTTGCACAACAAAAAAAACGCCTAAATTGACAAAAAACGGTGTTACAGATAGATGTGAGCAATATGTTAAAAAAGATTAACGGGGAAACAATCACACCTCCCCCATTCTCCACTTCTCCACTGCCGCCCTAAACGCTTTTTCGCCCTTGTGGTACTCCGGGAAGAGATCATACGTATCGTTGACAATTTCCTCGATGTGCGTGCCGTAGTCGAACACCGCGTCGCGAAACTCCCCTACCTTGATGTCGAGCCGCTTGACCATATCGTAATAATAATCAGCGAAGCCCACCACGTCAGCCATCGACGGC
>JAEEGL014148098.1_pt1 | contig 11204 bp, 14 predicted proteins | sample 9134231 | NCBI WGS metagenome assembly JAEEGL01 (sample SAMN16246548, study PRJNA631951) | gut metagenome | biome: gut microbiome; feature: rumen; material: fiber-attached | host: Bos | place: Iran: Karaj | collected 2018-10
CATTGTCAATCTCGGCGTTGTAACCATCTATCTGCAGCTGTATATTTGACCTCATAATCAGAACTTAGTTATTGAATTGTATTCAGGCAATGTGACTGTCACGTTAAAAACAGACATACCCTTCTTAACAGGAAATTCGTTGCTTCCCTGTACTGTAACCTCGAGCCAGTTGTCCTCAAGGTCGTTAACTTCGAAAGGTTTCTCCTTTATCTGCATATATACCTTCGGTGATGACAAAATGTCAGAAACATATGCGTATTTTTCGGAATCAACCACAACACCACAGCTTACAGTCCTAACTGAGCTGTAACCCAAGGAATAGGTAGGTGAAACCATCGAGTCAAGCGAATAAGGGAATGCTGAACCTTGGCCTATGCTGTCATTCTGTCCGGATAGCCTTATATTCCTGTCGAACATCATGAACTTGTACCTTCCGTCAGATGCAAGATATTTAAGGTAAACATATTTACCGCATGTGTGCGATGCTATTACGGTCTTCTCGCAAAGCACCTTGTTCTGGCCAAGATAGTGCTTGTATAGCTTTACCTTGTGAACGCCCCTTTCGAGATTGTCAACCTTGAACCTTGTTACGCTGTATCTTTCGCTTGCCATTATGTTAGTTGTTTATTTGTGAAACATATATAGGGAAATCTACGCTGAACTGAAGAGTCCTTGCGTTTCCGTATGTAGCTCCTGCGTTCATGTACACAGTTACGGTGAACACGTTTGATGAAATAACAGAACCAACCCTTATCCCGGCAGTACCTATCAATACGTCGTTTGAATCGAAGACGAGCGCCTGGGTATACGGAGTGAAGTTTGATGCCAATGAAAAATGGCTCAGGCCTGTTATGGTGAATGAACCTATGGCCTTTTCACCAGATGAGCCTTCAGTCGCTGTCAAAGGAACAGACATATACAAGCTTACTCCAACAGGGCTTATCACATTATTGAACGTAGGCGTTCCTGATATGTTTGTTCCGTTCTTAGTGAATGAGCTCACATTGTCTATAACTCCGGTAACCGGATATATAGAGCTGTACATATTGTCTATAAGACTCTTGGAATATGTATTGAGCTTTAGCTGTGCTGTAGCCTGCTCCAATTCAGTGAAGTTCCAGTCTGAAGGTTCGTCTGAAAGGTATGGAAGAGACTGTGAGTCTGCAAGAGCTGCCTTGAAGTCGTCGACCGTCATGTTCTTTGTAAGGGAGCCAGGTTTTCCGAGTGCTATCCTGTAGTCTCCGTATGAACCTATCTCATCGTAGTCTATAAGGCTCTGCTCGAACAGCCTCTTCTTTGAAAGCGACTGGCTTTCGTCTGAAGTGTAGTATATGTAAAGAGTGTATACTCCAGTGAATGATTCCGAAGGTATCTCGACAGTAACTGAATCGTTTGTCAATGTAAACATGTCAGAGCCGTTCATAAGGTCTCCGTCAGGACTTGTCATTGATACAAGAACATTCTTAGTTCCAAGGTTGTGCGTAGCTGTGTAGTAGCTCCTTCCGTTATCTACTATCACTGAAGCCGGTGTTATGTCGTATGTAAGGCTGCTAATCATTTTTTAATTATTTTATTATTTTTAATAATTTTAACATTTATTGCATGTCGCCTATCGCGTATGTCTTTCCATAATAGTTCGTAAAGGTAAGGTCCATCTGTGGTATTCCTGAAGCTGTTGTCCAGTCAAGGATAACAAGGTACAGGCAACCCGGGTCAAGATAGTTAAGACCGAACTTCATTGTCCTGTTCATCGGGGTCACTATGAACATAGGCGGGTACCATCCCGAGTTTGACGAAATATTGACAGTCTTGTCAGTGTTTCCGAACATGAAAACCGGAACGTCTATAGGACAATATATGTCAGGTATGTCTGAACCGGGACCCAATGATGTAATCTTGTAGAACTCGCCGCGACCTAAACCTCTCCATGAGAATCCAGACAAAGCAACCTTGTAGTGCTGGACTATGTTGTTCACCCTCATACCGTATAGTGTAACAGTTCCTGAATAAGAACCAACTGGCTGTATTCCAGTCTTTGAATTATAGTGTCTGTTCCTGTCGCAGTGTATTGCATTGCTGTCAATGTCTATTACATACTCCCTAGACACAATACCCAACTTCTGCTGTGCTATGTTCGGGTTAATGCTCCATTCTATAGGGTTTGAAGAAAGGAATCCCAGGCTCTCAGTCATATACCTGGATATTTCAGGGTATTCGACATTTACGCACGTCTTTCCGCGTTTTCCTATGGCAATCCTGTCGTTCGAATCAGGAACGGTTGTCCTGGTCATTCCGAAAAGGTCAGCCGATGTTATGCTGTCGCCTTCGTCAACACCTACTATGACAAGAGGAAAGAGAGAATCGTCGTAGTTCTCCTTGAAAAGTGTCACGTATGTCCCGCTCTGGTCAGAAGTTATCAAAGCCATGTTATTGTCAATCAGGCTGGAGCCGGAATATGAATATACCTGTATTGAAACACAGCCAGGTATCGTTGCGGTTACCTGGCCGTTTGTGAAGTCCGATATGTTTATTGTCTGCGTGTACATTATTGTATAAGTTCTTTGAAAAATGAATCGTCGTAGTCGGTAAGGTACAATCCGTCGCTGTCTATGAAATACCTGTCCTCGTCGTATGCCTCGTCTATTATCGAGCCGTCATCCGATGTTATTGCGTATATGTAGCACACGTTACCGGCCTGGCAGTATATTGTCTCGTTTCTGTTCAGCTTCCTGTCAGCCGTGCTTATTATTTCAGAAGATGTTGCGTCCATGTCTGAAGTCTGCACCAAAACCGAGCTGAATCCGAACTGGGTCGATATGTTGAAAGCTGTGAACTCGATGTATGTCGATGCGTCTGAATCTGTTCCATTTGTTGCCGTGAACACTATTACGAAGTCCTTCAGCATCTCGTCCATATCAATCCACTCCTCGTTCGACTGCAATGTGTCATCTATTTCTCCTTCGAAGCATGAACGGATTATATTTCCAACCTCGACCGCGTATGTTCCTATATTTCCCCTCTTTTCAATCATAAGCATCTCGAGGTTGTCCGTAACCTTGTTGCCGCTCGATATGTCAGAATAGTTAGCGCAGTTATAGATGGAAACGGAAACTGTTGTGTTGTACGACGAAGTCGCAGTTACCCTGAACGGCATTATATTCTGCACAGTTATAAGTGCACCGTTCTTTATGCCGTCTATTTTTTTAAGGGATATCGCCATGTCTAAAATTATAATAAAATTTTATAGAATTTTAGAGCAATGGACGCCACAGATTTGATAACATACTTCAGAAACTACTGCAAGGACAATAATATATACTTCGCTCCAGGCGAGACACACTATGCAAACTACCTCGGGGACATAAAACTGTACGAGGCATACGAAATGATTCTGTGCTGCGACCTGAGGATGGCTCCTGAATTCGGAGAGGATGGAATACAAAGCGTCGTATATAACGGAACAATAAGTTTGGGAAGGAAACGTGAGGAGTGCACAGAATCAAACCTGGATGAGGTTTTTCTTGACAAATACGACAACAGGCTGAAGTCTCTTACCGACATATTGCTTGGAATGTTCCAGAATATGATATGCCAGGATGAAGTTGAGGTCGTAAGATGCGACATAGGATACATACTGAACAGCCTCGACGTAAACATAGACTTCGTAAGCGCGAATGTCGCAATCCGCGTCCCTTACATAGAGGTTTAATAAAATCAATAATTTTAATAATATATGGGATACAGTCGAATCGCCGACATAATATACGACATCAACCTCGAGGACGCAAACTCGATAATAAGGCAGTCTTATTACGACCAGGGATATAACGGCGAGTTCGGAACAACAGCCAGGCTGTATTACCACAACTCAAAAATAAACCTGTTCGCGCCAGAATACACAAAGTTCATGCTGTTCGGCAGGGGACCTGGAAAATTTCCTCCAGCTGAAGCAATAGATTCATGGATGGACCGTTACGGTATTACAGGCTCACCATGGGCTATACGTAGAAAGATTGCCGAAAGAGGAACCACTGGAAACAATTTCATAAGCCCGGCTTTGCCTTCGATAGTGCAATCCGTAAAGCTCAAAATCGTCAATGAAGTAACCAAAACTGTTGTCGGAGAGCTCGTAAATATGATGAAGCGCTAATAACCCATGTTCTCTTTCATTTTACGGAAATAATCACGCGTAGAACTGCTTGACTCGTGTTCGGTTGTCATCTGACTGAAACCATTGAAATTGAACTTTGGTTTCTGTATAGGCTCTGGCTTGTACGACTCAGTATTACCGACCGATACACCGACCGCATCACTGACCAATTCTTTATTATCAACTATATCATTATCAACAGTTTTGACAGATTTTACCGACCGCTCAACTGACCGCTCTACCGACCATAAATGTTCATTAATCCATCTTTTAGCAGAACTAATTGAATTGATTTTGAGGTCCACAAGCTCCTTGGCTGTGACCTCGATTACAAATTTCTTTTCACTGACCATCTTACCGACCAAAAATTAAAAACTCGCCCCTTTCCCAACAAGGTCCGGGGCATTATTAAACCAACCACATTACTAACCAAAAAACACCTCGTCAGATTCAGCTGACTTTACCTGTGACCGTCTTACACCGCTACTGTCCAACCGCGTTCTCAATAATAACAAACAGTACTGTATATTCACTCGCGATATGAATACGGATGCAAATATAATACAATAAAATACCTTTGTCAAGTATTTCGCCGAAAATTTTTCAGGAAACCGATTAATTTTAATAAATTTAAAAATATTAACTTTAACGAATAGGTTTGTTCAGTATCAGCTTCTCAACGTCGTTGTTCTTAACATCCAAAAGAAGCTTCATGAAACATGTCCGATACGGAAGTCTGTCGACCGAATCGTATTTTGTGACATCGCCTCCTGCAAGACTATCGCGCTGCATGAACCAGTTGTTGAAGCACGTGAAATCAACGCTGTCTACCTCGCTGTTGTATTTCCCAGGTACTTTGCTCGCTAGAAGCTCTGACTCGTAACGTATTAAGTCGTCGATGTCCTCGTTAAGCTTGCGGAAAGTAAGCAGAACCTTGAAAGCCGGAGCCTTCAGCATATCTTCCTCGCTGTAGTGCTCACATACCTTCTTCCATAGAACAGAAGCATCGTCCCTGTTCTCCATTAGCTCCTTAACCTCACCGAAAGTAAGCGAGGATATGTCGAGTTCGCCGAACCAGTCCTTTACAGGGTAAATCAGGTCCGAATCCTTGATAAACTCTAGGTTGTATATGTAGAACTGCCTGTATTTCTCCTTCATCGAGAGAAACTGGGCGTATGTTATTGATTCCGGTTTCAGATAGTCTATTTCACGCATAATCAATATAATCTTGAAACTACAGGTCCTCCTGAACGTCTGCGGTTTCCTGTTACAACAACCGAGCTTGGTTTTGGCTGTGTAACTGTCAGATAATTAAACCCGTACCGAGTCGGGTCCACACAATTATGGACAAGGATTCCGTTCGCGAAGAATTCAGGTGTTCCGTCTATCGACAGGTCATATACTCTTTCAGTCTTGTTCTTTCTTACTTTTATTTGCACAACTTCTTGAACAGAATCTGATTTTTGAGTATTTGTTAACTGTGAATTCATTTCCGCAATGCGGGCATATCCTTGTGACATTGTCGTCACCACGTTTTCTTCTTTCTGCAGCCCTGTATGCATTTGCGCATTTTTTTGAACAGAAATGGTTGTTTGACTGTGTTTGAATGAATTCCTTTCCACACCTGTCACAGTTGCAACTAATACCCATCTCTTTATATTTTTCAATTTGTTGCAAACGTAATCTGATGTGAAAGTCTTTTCCTTCTTCCGATTTATGCCACAGCGATGCATATGTCCTTGCATGGTCCATTTTCTGCCTAAGCCATTCAACGTATTCCGGGTCCTGCATCCTTTCCTGCTGGTGCTCTGATAGATGAACTGATTTTTCAACGATTTCAAGATTCTCGATATTGTTGTTGAGCGTATTGTGGTCATTGTGGTGGATGTCATAACCTTCCGGTATTTCTCCGTTGAAGCACTTCCACACATATCTGTGTAATCGCTCTGGCTTTGAGTCAACAGAACAGCTTGGGTATCTTTCACCTTTATACAATCTGAATTTTTTATTTCCGAATTTCCATACCGTAATAAATCTCCCTTCCTTAACTTCGAAACAGGTCTCCACCCTCTGTTTTCCGTCCATACCTTGTGATTCTTCGTACATTTTAATTCTATTTTTTTACCGTTAGACAATAATATGTCGCAAATATATGTCATTTTTTTACCATTGTCAACGTTTTTCCAAACTTTTTCGTATCCGTTCCTTGTAAGAACGTAGTCGTTGTCTGTTACGTCGACTATATTCTTATATCCATCCTTTGTTATTATTTTGGTGTCAGACGTAAAACAGTGCAAATCGCCGTCCTCGGGAATGGATTTTCCGTCCCTGTCCTTCCAGCACCATTCCTTGAACTCCCTCAATGCATTCGGCGAATCCGGCGTTATTACAATCTTGTATGACTGCATGTCCTTTATGTCGTCAACTATCTTTCGTTTTGAACAGCTGACAGCCCTTATCTTCGCCTGCTTGAAATCGGCCACAGTTTTTGCCGCTGCGCTGTCGCACACAACTGTTCCGTTTCCGACCTTTTCCTTGACAAGCTTCACAATATCTGCGTTCGACAGGTTGTTCTGATATATCAGTTCCTTTACGTAGATAATCATGTTCTTCTTATCGACGGCAATCTTGACCAGACCGTCCTCGTCGGAGTATCCCATATCGTATCCGTATACCGAAGGAAGGCTTTCGTCGAATTCCCCTGTAACTATATTGGTAAAAATAGCACCAACTACGCTGCCAAGCTCTCCTTTTACGTATACTTTGTACATGTTCTCCCAGTAAGGCGATTTTACGGAGCCGTCCGCATTATATGCCCTATCGTAATACGAATCGAGCTCTGACCTCTCAGCATCGCCGAGTGCCTCGTTCCCCTTATATGTTACGGTAATGAAATCGCAGTCTTCGAGAGGAATGAGCTCAGTCTCCACAAAAGAAATACGGTCGGGATTGTAACTACCGTATATGACATCGGCCCTCGATGCAAACTGTCTGAATGCGCCGAAGTCTATATGATTGATTTCGTCCGCGTATAGGCAGTTGCATCTAACGCCTTTTCCGGCCATAGGGTCGTCGGCGGTACCGTAGAACTGGATTGTCGAATCGTTCGGAAAAGTGTACAGAGATGTGGTTGAATTCCACCTGTCGTTCCTGAATAGTCCGAATATCTTCATCAGTTTGACAAAATCAGAAACTACACCCACCTTCATCTTTGCCAACTGTCTACCTATCACTATGCATTTCTGGTTTGCGGTAGACGAACAGTGGTTGATGAGAAGTGCAAGTATTCCCCAGGTCTTGCTGGCACCGGCGGAGCCTCTGACTATCCTATATCTCTTCTTTAGACCTGCAATCCTTCTGAAATTGGTTGTAACGACGAATTGTGGTAAGTTTTCATTCTGCATAATCCAGATTACATATTATTCATTTGATATAGGGTCGATATTAAACAGTTTCACGTTGAGGTTTCCGTTCACCTCAATCTCCTGCTTCTCCTTGTAGCCTCTGTTTTTCAAAAGGCATTTAGCGGCAAAGATTGTCATTGTAGTATCGCCTTTGTCGATGAGGTCGTTAACCTTATTCTCGAGTTTGTCTAACTTACGCTCAATGGCATCGTCTATGGCGAGTTTAAACTTCTCTTCCTTCAGCCATTCGTAATATGTCTTTCGTGTGATTCCAACTTCATCACAGGTTGTCTGAACCATAGCATTATTCTTCACAAACTTTTGTATGAATAGCTTCTGCTTTGCAGCCTTCGACTGATACCTGTATTTTTTATGCTGTTCGTCACAATTCGCTTCTAAAGTATTGCTTATCTTGCTCTTTGCCATCGTATTTACATTCAGTTATTTGTATTAATTTTAGATTACTTATCAATCAGTTCGCCCAATATGTAAGCAATACCTGAGACTGCAAACCCGTTACATACTATTCCTATCACGTTCATCGTAGGTATGGCAGCAATCATACCGCACCATAACCCGCTGCACATCAGGCAGTTAAGAAGATAGTTCAGTTTCGGGAAACGTATGCTCCAGTCACGTACAGGCTCAAATATATATGACCTAGTTACGATGAAATCCAAGCCTATTCCGGCCAAAAAATATAACCAAAGTTCCATATGTATTAAATTATTTTCTTACAGTCTTCCTACGTCTCGGCGAGTAATTCCTGAAACGCATTATGTCGTTCCTTGTTGCGCTTGTGAACGATATCCCGTTCTCCTTCAGGTATTTCCTGAAATTGTAGAACTTGTTCTGGTTTGACTTTATTATCTGCATTACGGTCTTATCGGTCAGCCTCATCGACTCCGCTATCTGCTCCGGGCTCTCCTTTGTGTATCCGCAAGCTCCGTTCTGTCTCAGATATACCTCCCTCTCTATTGGACCAATCTTAATGGAATCTAAAATGAGGTTCAGCGTGTCGGTGTATCTAGACCTGTCCTCTTCATATATGACAGTATCCAGGCTGTCCATGCTTTCATACGCGACCTTTCCAACTTCAGGGGTTGTGTCTATTCCGAACATTACGGAATTCCTGTTAAGCTCCTTTGTCTTCATCTTTATGAAATTGTACGCGCTCTGCACCAGCAGCCTGTAAACCCACGTGAACAATGTCGCGCCTGAATCTTGCCTGTATGTGTCGAAGGCCCTGAAGTAGTCGTTCATCAGCCAATATTTGGCCTCGCTGTAGTATTCCCCTCGTATCTTAAACGAAAGCATGGCCATCTGTATGAACTGCTTCGTAACCTTTGAGCTGTGCACTATGAACTCTGCCTTCTGCTTGTCTGAATACTTCAGCGACATGTATTGCTCGTAGTCCTCATTAAGCTGTTCCTTGTCTATTCTCTTATTTTCGCACATCTTCCTTTATCATTTTTTTCGCCTCGTCTACACGAAGTTTAAGGCTGTCTATGTCTGATTCGTCAAAAATTACGGCAACAGCAAGCCTCAGTTTAGGGTCCGGCATGAGAACGGACACATCGTCAACCTTAACGGCATCCGATATGTCTATTCCAAGCTTTGCAATCTTTATCGCCAGTACTGACTTTATCAAGTCGAAATTGTCGTTCTTCTTCATATCTTATTATAATTTTTTTAATGCACGTCGATGAAAGTGACACCGGAATTTTGAAACTGCTGCACTATGGCGGAGCTGAATTTTGTCGAGTCATAGTAGACCGTAATGCTAGCCCATGATTCGAACATTCCCGTGAAAGTCGTTACCGACGACGTCTCCCAGTTGTCGAGCCTTATCTCGCATCCCTGCGAATTCCAGAAATTCCCGAACATATAGCTCATGTCCGTTACGTTTCTCACATCCCAGTCCCTTAGGTCCAGCTTTGTCAATCTTATGTTGAATCCGTTGAACATCCTGTTCATGCTTGTCACCGAAGACGTGTCCCAGCCCGTAAGGTCGACTGATAACGTAACTCCGGTCTTTCCGAAACCGCTGAACATCTGGGTCATGTCCGTAACCGAAGAAGTGTCCCACCCGGAACCGAAATTCGGCATCGATGTCATATGCCCGCAGGAGTTGAACATCTGTGTCATGTCCGTAACCGAAGAGGCGTCGAAGCTCGAAAGGTCTATTGCCGAAACGTAGTTGGCAAGCGAGCCGAAGCACCCGTTCATGCTCGTTACCGTAGACTGCGGCTCAAATGAGAATGTAACAGGAGAGGTCGACGTGTCAATCTGTATTGTCTCGTTCACTCCGTTAATCTTCAATACCTGGTCGCTTGAAGGAGGAACCGAATCAAGAGCACCTGTTATTATTGAACTCTGATGAACGTCGACCCAGTTGACAACAGGGAAACTTCCGGTTATCGCGGTTCCAAACTTTGTCGAATCGTAGTATACGGTAAGCGTTGACCTATCCGGAACCATATACGTGTAGTTTCCGGAAGCTTCCAGACTAGAAGTGTCCCAGCTTGAAAGGTCTAGCTCGGTAAGTTCTCCGCATCCGTAGAACATGGAGTTCGCCGACGAAAGACTGGAAGTGTCCCAGCCCGAAAGGTCCACCGACTCTAGATGTGAGCAGTTGTAGAACATCTGGTTGGCGTATATGAGGCTCGAAGTGTCGAGATTCTTTAATCCGGGAAGGTGTGCGTTGTTGCCAGGAAGAAGAGTGCACCCGGCAAACATCATCGACATCGTAGTTACCGAGGAAGTGTCGATTGTCTGATATGCAGTAGCGAATTCTACCCTATTCAGGTAGTCGCATCCGCGGAACATCTCAGCCATGTCCGTTACGGAAGACGTGTCCAATCTATGCAAAAATACATCGGTAACAACTCTCTGATTGTACATGAACCTGTAAAGGCTCGTAAGCGTCACACCTTCAGGTATGTCAAAGCTGAACCTACCCAAACTGTCAGAAGTAACAGTGTAATCAGTTCCGTTTATCTTAATGGTGAATGTCTTGCTCGACGCCCCGGTGTAACCTGTTATGTCCGCATCAGGATTGTATTTCGACGGGCCAGGAAGAAGGGTTATTATTCTCAAGTGTCTCATTGTGATGTAAGTTATTTTTGTTCAATTATAATTTTAAAGAATCGATATTAATATTGTTGAGCTTGGCCCATTTCCTGAACTTGTCGGATTCCCTCAATGCCTTAAGCCTCATCGACAATGTGTTTCTAGGTATGTTTAAAGCCTCAGCAGCCTCGTTCTGTTTGAAGCCCTGGGCCATCATAAGTATGGCGGTCTTTAAAGAATCGTCACATGGCAGCGAAGCTATCAGCTCTTCCAATGTAGGCTCTCCGGAACGCTCTAGGTTTTCGTCAGTTGAAGTTGGTACCAAAACGTGGCCAGGCTCCATTCTCCCGGTTTCGTCGTAGTCGTCGTCTATAGAATTGGGATATATATCCAACCTGGTCATATTGACCGGTAGATTTTTTATCGAGTCAAGGTAAGCCTTGTATATGGTCTGAGCACCGTAACGGATTATCTCGTCGTCCGTATAGTCATGGTTGTGCACACGGTTATAGGTATTAATAATCACGTTATATAGCGTGTACATATACAGGTCTTCCTTGAAGGAATCTCCCCATCGG
>JAEEGL014182129.1_pt1 | contig 11204 bp, 11 predicted proteins | sample 9134231 | NCBI WGS metagenome assembly JAEEGL01 (sample SAMN16246548, study PRJNA631951) | gut metagenome | biome: gut microbiome; feature: rumen; material: fiber-attached | host: Bos | place: Iran: Karaj | collected 2018-10
GCTTTGTTGCTGCTGTTAAAAAAACCTGTATTATTGATCATTGCTTGGTTAACATCGGGGGTAACCCAAAAGGGATATATTTTGCGTAACATCCAAAGTGGATGTCTCTTTTGCATATAACATATAGTAGTATAGAATTCAAATGCCCCCAGGCGGCTTATCATAGCTGGTTTTCCTGATGACAGCAAATCATAAATCATATTATTGGCTTTTTCAGTTTCTGCAAGAAAATCAGAAGGATATGGAACTTGCTTAAATCTAGGAAAATAGCGTACTGAGTAGCGCCCTTTAAGTCTTGTTAGAATATAGGACAAAGTCATCATTTGTGTTGGAAATATTTTTTACAAAAAAAGATAAATTTTATGAAGGCTGCGAGTATAGTTGATAATATGCCACCTTTGCTTAGTATCTCTCTTGCTCGTATTAATCTGTTGCCGCAAACTGTATATTTATCATGCTCATGGATAAGCGGAAGAATATACTTGGGTATATATTTCGTTTTGATCTTTTCTCTCTCAATAGTTATAAGATCTCCCGTATTGCTCATTCCTGTCATGTCAAAACGACAGATCATATTTGGTACATATTTGAAACTGCATCCTTGAATCATCAACTCTAACCATTTTGCATAGTCTGCGCAAATGCGGTACTGTTCATCAAAAGGTGATGCTTTTAACAACTCTGTTTTTACAAACATAGCTTGATGACAGATATTGCTATGATACAAAAAGTAGAGATCTACGGATTCTGGATAATGTGATATGAAGGCGTTTTCTTTTGAGTAATGGAAACTATTGCCGAAGATGATATCGGAGTCGTGAGACGTGGAAAACAACTTCTCCAGTGTTTGATTATCATAGAATTCATCTCCACTGTTCATACAATTGATATATGTCCCTCTGCAGTGTGATAAGCCTTTGTTTAATGCATTGTATATACCACTGTCAGATTCACTGCACCAAAAGGAAAGAGGATTATAGTCAGGGGCTGTGAGCTTGTTTGCTGTATCTTCAATTAGCTCCTTTGAACCATCCGTACTGCCACCGTCTATGATAATCCATTCAAAGTCGTGCCATGTCTGAGATAGTACAGAGTCAATGGTTTTTCGTAAGCCTTCAAGGTTGTTATAGTTGATTGTTACTATGGAAAGTGTCATGTCTTTATCGGGTAATTCCGTAGATATTTCTGAGGAAACCTATTTTTGAAATAATCAATGTAAATATATTTATACAGAAGAGTTTTAAAGGAAGTATTATATACCATTCGGTTGGTATATGAAGGTGCTGCCACATGAATGTAGACTCTTCAAGGAAATGAGCACATAGTATGGTCATGGAGTTCACTCCACACCATGAAAGAACAGAGTTTAAGCAGCAAGTCTTTTTCTCAAGTTTGCGTGAGAATCTATATACGCACCAAGTTGCTCCGCAGGCGCCGGCAATGTCAAGAAGATAGTTCTCATAATGGCATATTGCCATTCCCATACCAGAGAAAAGTAATGCTGTTATCCAACAAGTCGTTCCTACGACAGAGAATATGGTACGTTTTTCGTGTACCCATGCCAGATTCTCTTTCAATGCGTTTCCTAACATGTAAAACATTATTGCAGAGAGTCCGGTAAGTATCCCCCAAGGCATGTTTATAATGAAATTGTCTATCATTGTAGCAATCATAGCAACTACTGCACCTGTAAGGTATTTATACAGTGTCGGTAATTTTGATATGATATTATATATTACTCTGCACCAAAACATGGCGAGCAAGAACCATATCATACCGATAGTAGGGTAATCTCCCCATATAGGCGAGGCATGATATTGCCCGGAACCGAACCATCCTGTTTGCAAAGTACGCCATACCATTCCATAGTTATCATATTTTATTCCCAGTATAACGAACCATAGTATAAGCAAGAATACAGAGAAAACATAGGGTAGGAGAAGTCGTTTTGCATCTTTACGTACATGCGTTACTATATTTGAAGGCTTAAATAAAAAACCGCCTAGAATAAAGAACAACGGCATGTGGAAAGAGTATATGAAATGATGTATGTAAGTGTCTGCTGGTAATCCTCCAGTATGTCCAACTATAACTAATAGGATACCGATGCCTTTTGCTATGTCAATAGCATTGTCGCGATTTTGTGTGTTCATGGTTATATATTAATATTGTATGTCACAATTTTCATTTTTTTATGTACTTAGTTATCCTGTGTTTTTATTTGTATGTTAGAAAATCTTCTTTGATGTTGTTATATTTCACATTCAAAAAGAAACCTGCTATGGTACCTTTTATAATAGCAACAAGGTTTTGCAATTTGTTTCTCTCATATCTCTCAACTGTATAGAGCTTAAAACCTATTTCTTTTAATTGTTCCCACAAATCTATATGCTTATATTTTCTTGCCATATATATTCTGTTCCTGGTGGAGTAGTAGTAGCGTATTGGTTTATGATTCATTACCTGCATTTGATGATGACGAACCATAACAAGACGAGTACCATGACCAAGTTCATGAATTAGTTTTGTTTTATATGTTTTCATGATCTTGTAGCCAACCTTGCGCATAGACTCACAAATATCCCAGTCAACCCATTCTATAAACATTCCGTTGTCAAATCCTCCACAATTTTTCCAAGCATTGATGTTGGTGAATGCAGCTGATGTTATAACCCAGTCAGTCTCAAAGGTTCCATGTTCGATACCCCAGGTCTCATCTATCTGATATCCTCTGTCATGAATCCAACAACCTAAAATACCGATTTTATCATTTGCGATAGATTTATATACATCAATCATTCCTGGTGTTGCTACAGAATCTTGGTCAAGAGTCAATACCCAATCGTATCCATGAGAATAAGCATATCCGCAAATCTGATTCAAGGCATATGCAATGCCATAGTTCTTGTCATTCGTAATTATTACCAAGTTATCATAATCCTTGGTGATTTCTGTATAAGTATTGTTGCGTGAACCATTATCAATCAACAGCACATATTCTACCTGTGTGTGTATCGCTTCAATATTATCGCGTAATCGATCCGTTTTGGGATTATATAAGACAATTCCTGCTAAAACTTTGGTATCCATAGTCCTTGTTTTATAGAATTACGTAGGTTTGTACTTATATCTGAGAGAATAAACTTCAGCCAATATTTTTTATAATATAGCATATAAAAAGGAAATTGGAGAATTAATAAGAGCTTTCCGATTATATATGGATAATATTTGTATCTTCTATTATAAAATTTAGCTCTGTTGTTTAAAAAAGGGTTATAAATGTTAAGCATAGCTCTTGGTACCAAGATTTCTTCTAAACCAGGAGGCATAGTTTGCTTTTTAATCCAGTTGTCAGGTGATAAACCTACGACATTTCCTTTGTGAATTCTGTAAGATATAAGTTCTTCTGTAATTAATCCGAGTTTTCCCTCTAAACATGCGCGTATGGATATCTGTTCGTCATGCAAACACTTGTGAATATCGGAAAGAGGAAGACATTCTTTAGCGTAACAATTTCGTATAGCCATAGTCGCACCTGTTGCACGTGGACATTCAAAAAGATATTCTAGCTGCAGACCGTCATTCCAATATTTAATATTAGGTTTTATAGACATGGCATCAAGCAGACTGTGTTTTGAGATCAACTCATTATTTTCATTTATAAGTTTTGCATCAGAAAATATGACGTTGATATTTTTATTTTCATTCATGTAGTCATGTATGATTTTTGTTTTATTATGTTCCCAAATATCGTCTTGGTCAGATAATAAAATAATTTTTCCATGACATAACGAAATAGCTTGTTCAAAGTTCTTGGTTACTCCAAGCCTGGTGGCGTTTTGCTTTATTATCCAGTGAATATCATTGTGTTTATGAGCAATGTCATGCAATAGGTTAAATGTGTTGTCTGTACTTTTGTCATCACATACAACTATTTCATCTACTTTTAAGTCTTGATTAAGTATTGATTGCATCTGTTGCTCTATATATTTCTCACCGTTGCATGTACACATGGCAACGGAAAGGAGAAAAGATGTATTGTTTGTAGAGTGCATTTTTTTATGGATGATATTTCTTGCTTTTACCCATTCTATGCCAGAAAGCGTCCCACATTGCTTTACGTTCTATTTCTTCATATACATTCATTTGTGGATGATGTAACCATGCGCCCACTGTGCATCTAAGTTGAAAGATGTAATCATTGATAACACATTTAGGATAATGTTTTATAAGCATGTGCATGTGATTCCTTTTTAAATAGTATAGTTTCCAATGGGGAATCGGATTGTTTTTGAGATCTGCACTGTTTTCATCATCATGTGTTATTCTTATATTGGGGACAGTGATAATTGGTCCATATTTCTTTAGTCTGAGACTATGTTCTGTATCATCATGATATATAAAGTAATGTCGGTTTACCGTTCCAATCTTCTTTAGCGCTTTCTTGTTTATAAAACTTCCCACATAAGATAAAAGATCAATATTGAATTCTTTTTTTTGATATTCATTGATATTGACTCCGTGGGAATTGAAGATGGTGCACTTATGTATGCTAATTCTTCTGCGGTGATAGGTGTTAATGGTGTTGTCACTATTATACACAGCTGCGCACACGGCTGATATTTTTGATGAATCGTGATGTCCTATGAAGTTATAGAACTGTTCCACCATGTCGGGAGCCGCGTATGCATCATCATCGGCCACCATAACCCAGTCGGCATTTAGTTCTAACGCTTTCTTTTGTCCGAGATAGAATCCGCCAGAGCCACCGAGATTTTCATCTGTGTTAATTAATATCGTTTGAAACTTATAATGTTCTTGTGAACAGTATTCCTTTAGGAACTCACTGGTTCCATCAGTAGAACAATTGTTTACTATTATAAGGTTCCTAAATGCAGATGTTTGTTGCTCGTAGTGAAGTAGAGCTTTCTTCAGCTTTTCTAACCGGTTATATGTAACTATGGCAATGTCAAGTGTCATATTATAAAATATATGATATTGGTTTAAACCAAAAAGATTCCATGATTCTTTCTATTGTTGTCTGATGTTCTTTCCAGAAGTATTCTCTGTAATAATTATATGTAGAGTATCGTTCCTTAAACATACAGACAATATATAGAAATCTATCAATAGTATTGGAAAGACATCTTAAATGAGGAATTCCTGTCATCATTCCCTTTAGGTTCTTCTCAATAAGTTTTTCTTGCTCTTCATTGTATTGTGACCAAGAGATATTTCTGCACATATCCATAACCTTATATGCGTAATAGTCCCATATATGTGGTATATGTTTAAATTCATTTTTGATACAACTACGCAAACATCTTGGAATGTCGCTAAAAGCGAACGCAGTGTAATCGTTTCCTCGTTTACCGTTTATTTCTTTGAGTATGCTTCCGTTACGAATATTATAAACCATTGTTACTTGAGAAATAAAGGCATAACGTTTGGCTAATACGTTATATCTAAATTCAAATACAACATCTTCCATCACACGATGTGTTGTCCTTATGTTGTATTTATTCAGGAAATCTGTACGAAATAGTTTATTCCAACATTCTATATGCGTTTGTTTTCTTTCTTGGAACAAATAGAATCCTACAGCTTCGTGTTCCACAATGCAATTGTCATACAAATTGCTCCATTCTAATTTCCCTGTTTCTTCGTTAATTCTGTCTACAGAGCCAAACGTTATCTCAGCACCACTATTTTCTGCTTTTTCATAAAGAAGTCTTAGACAGTCAGATGACATCCAGTCATCTGAGTCAAGGAAATAAAGATATTTGCTTTTTGTTTCATTTATTGCAACATTCCTAACTTCTCCTAGTCCAATGTTTTGGGTGAGATCTATTATCCTTATGATATTTCCTTTGCTATGCTCCTTTTTTAGTCTATGAACGATATCCATACTGTTATCAGGGCTACTGTCATTGATTATGAGAATCTCATACGGCAGACAGAAATCCTGATTCAAAGCAGAGAGCAAAGATTTCTCGATGTATTTCTCTACATTATATACCGGTATAGCTATGGTTATGACATTCATAGTTTGTTATATAATTTTGCAACTTTTCGTGCAATGCGGAATATAAATCGTGAGATTCGATTGCTATTTAATAGTTTGTATTCTGAAATTATCTCTTTTGTAACGTTGCTCGCTATAAGGTCTTGATTTTTTATGAGAAAATCATGGTATGGCATAAGACATGGTGGAAAAAGCTCTGTAATCATTCTGTTTTTTTCTTTCAGATATGGTTCGCTGTCAAATTGTGAGCTTACCCCTGTTAAATCATAATAACATACGACTACAGGTACATGAGTGAATTTCTTTCCTTGCATAAGCCATGCAAGGTTTTTACGCCAGTCTGCCATCATTTTATATGATTCATCATATGGATCTTTTTTTAATCCTTCTGTGTTAATGAACAATGCCTGATGACATGTACACTGTAATAATTCTTGCTTGAGTGTAAGTGGGGTCCCTGATGACCATTTATTAAGTATTTCCCCATTTGCAATATCTTGCCAGTCGCCATATATAACATCACAATCGAACGCATTGTCTTTGAACACCCTTTCTAATACATCTTGTTCAGTATAGACATCACCAGAGTTGAGGAAATTCACATATTGTCCAATTGCCTTTCCTACCCCCTTGTTTAAGGCATTATATATTCCTTTGTCAGGTTCACTACACCAATAGGATAGGGGATTGAAGTCAGAGGCTGCGAGTTTGTTCGCAGTTTCTTCGATCAGTTCCTTTGATCCATCCGTACTGCCACCGTCAATGATTATCCATTCAAAGTCGTGCCATGTCTGAGAGATTACGGAGTCAATGGTCTTGCGTAATCCCTCAAGATTGTTGTAGTTTATAGTTATTATTGAAAGTGTCATGTAAGTTGTTTAATATCAATATGCTATTCTAAAATAGTCTAATATTCGCTTGTAATCATCTTGTGCGGCAAGACATGTGTCTGTAAGAAATCCATTTATATGTCCCCATTCGTGTAGTCCACGGTAATAAAACATCTTCATGTCGTCTGTTATGATAAAAGGGACGATGTCATTTGCCAGACATTCTTTGAACATAACAAGCCGTCCTACGCGCCCGTTACCGTCTTGAAAAGGATGGATACGCTCAAATTGCACGTGAAAAGCTAATATGTCATTTAAGGTCTTGATGCTTATTCCATTGTAGGTACTCAGTAGCTCTTTCATGTGATTGTGTACATCCTCTGGTAGTGAGGTTTCTATTCCTCCTACCTCATTAGGTATTTGCTTGTAATCTCCTGCTGAGAACCACGTCTTTTGACTATCGGTCGTTCCTGTTTTTAGTATTTTGTGTAAGTCCTTAACGAGTCGCTCTGAAAGGATTATTTCTGCATTGTCAAGAATGAAGTCGAAACATCTGAAATGATTCACGGTCTCCATGATGTCATCAACTTTTACTGCCTCATTAGTTATGCCGATAGTATTCGTCTCATATATATATCGGGTTTGCTCATGCGTCAATTTACTTCCTTCTATATGGTTAGAGTTGTAGGTGAGGTCTATCTGAGTTTTATGATAGATTCCCCCCCTTAGTTTCATTTCTTTTTGTTCGCGTAGTATATTTAGGAGGTTGGATGACATTGTTCTTTATAATCTGTTTTTAATATCCACGTCCCCAACGCATGGAGCCCCATGTACCGTTGTTTTTCTTATATCGGGACGATTTGCGTTTACGCTCATAATACTGAAATTTGTCCAAGAGACTTATCACGTTCTCTTTATGCTCTATTGTATGACTGGTGTTCGGAGTGCCTATTATGGAGATGGAGTCATAGCGTAACTCCAGGTGTTCGAGTCTGAATAATTTTATGTATGCAGCAGAGGCATCTATTATGTTCTTGCTTTTTTCAAGGGTTATCGCCTCGTCAGGTGCCCCCCACAGATCAGAACTGCGTGTTTTGACCTCGACAAACAGCAGGGTCGTCATATCTCCGTCAATGCAGACGATATCCAGGTCTTTGTGTTTGTAGGTCCAATCCCTATGCCTAATGTACCATCCTTTAGACTCCAGAAATTCCGCTGCAATTTGTTCTCCCCATTTCCCTAATTCGTTATGTGCTGCCATAGATGATTATTTTTGCAATAAGATGTTGCTTGTTGCGAAAATTTTTAAATATTTTATGAGATTTTGGATGTTCCTTGGGTATACATATAAAATCTTTACTAATCAACATCCAGGATAAACATATCCTGGGTGTTTATATTCTTTTTTTATTATATGTAATGCAATGATACATTTATGTTTCCAACTCCACACTTGGTTTGGTACGTGAAATAGAATTCTAAATTTATCAATATAATTAACTCTGCGTATGAACTCTATCATTAGAATATCCAAATGATTTATGTAGTCAGGATGGAAAGGAGTTTGCGTAAAGAAATTGCTGAACCACATAGCCTCTTTAATTCTAGCTTTTGCTTTTTCTACCATGTGTGTATTTTCTTTTGATATATGCTCATCGTTGAATCGAAATACTGCCAAACATTCTTTTGAGGAGGTTATACCACCTTGTGCAGCAAAGTTTATAATTGAGACATCATCAGATCCCCAAGCCATTGGAAGTGATATATATTTACATTTTTTTACTCTTTCTGTTCTGTATAAAAATTCACTGATTGTATGCCATCTTTTATTTTTATACAAGTCATATGCGTCTTCCCATTCTGGCCAGATCTCGTCTTCACTTATTTCTCCCGTTAATTCGTTTTTAATAATTCTTCTTGCATGAAACACATTACATTCTTGGTGTTTTTCTGCTAATTTCAAAAGTTCACTGACAAAATTAGGCATCAGTTTATCATCGTCACATAAAAGTGTGAAGAATTCTCCTTTTGCTAATTCTACACAACGATTCCAATTGTTTACAGGATTGTGTCTGCCAAGATTCTGTTCATTCTCATAGTATCGAATCCTATTATCATGGAATAGCTCAATTACTTCTTTTAGATTATAAGGCGATTTGTCGTTAACGATTATAACTTCAATGTTTTTATAATCTTGATAGAGTGCGCTTTCAATAGCTTCTTTCAGAAATGTTTTTTTGTAGGCAGGAATAGCTATAGTGACTAGGGGGGGCATATAATTTTTATATGAGAGTTTTGAGTATTTTTGCGGGACAGCCTGCTATGACAGAATTATCGGGAAAACTATGCGTAATCCCTTTTTTCATAAGAACCATAGTCTTCAAACCAAGGGACTCCTATATAGTCATATCCTTTGTTGCACCATTTCTGAAGTTCATCTTTAAATACCCATGCGTCCAATTGGTATATAAGGATATATTTGTATTTTTTGAATGAAGAATAAAAAAGTGGTTACGTAGGAGTTCACTATAAGCGTCTATTGATTCAAAGAATTGCTGTGAAAAGTATTTAATTTGTATTTTTTTTAGTGTGTTTTATGTATTCGTTAAGGTTGACGCCACTATATGTAACTATACAAATGGGATGTTTCCCAAGAATATCGATACATTGTTCAAAAGAAGCGATTTCTTCTTTTGAAGGTGATGATTTATATATGGGTATGACTATTATAATAGAATTCGTTAGATATTTTTGGGGGAGATCTTATTTGTCATTTCAGGGAATACAATATAACGTAATGTATAAAAACATATGTAAATAAAACAGTTAACTGCTTCTCGTTTTTATTGTCAATAATGATAGAATGATATTTTAAGAGAAGACTTTAAATCACTGTAATATGCCTTGTACCAAAGTTTTCCATATATGCGGATATAGTTTAAAGTGTTCTTTATAATCTGATATCCGAATCTATGTGTTTTAATGGCACCACGTTTTCTGAGGAAATACATGCGATTCAGTAAATTTAAATTTATGTCATCTTCTGTTATAAATTTACCTATATAGGCATCCCATAGGATGTTAAAGTGAGCTGGATGCTCTAATAAATAATTAATGCCACATGTCTGTTTATCATGTATTCTATAATAGGTAAGTTTATCCTTAATATATCCTAAAGCATTTTCTTCCAGTGACTTGAATACCAGTTGAATGTCGTGTAATGGCATTCCATATATGTTGTTCCTCTTAGAACTAACATTCCAGTTATCAAGAAGTTCTCTTCTAAATGCCATTGTTGCACCAGTGGCAAGAGTGTTATATGTGAATAACTCTACCGCCCATCCTTCATCAAACTGCTTTTGAATATTAGAAGTAAAACCGACTATGTCAAAAAGACAGTATTTAGTATTATGTTCACCTTTGCTATTGATTATTGTTGCATTGGAAAATATAGTATTCTTATTTGTATATTCCTCGAAATAGTTTAATATTTTTTCAACTTTGTCTGTGCGCCAGATATCATCCTGGTCAGATAGAAATATTATATCCCCACTACACAAAGAGAAGGCCTGTGCAAAATTATCACATACTCCTAACTGGTGTTTGTTTTTTATTATATTCCAATTTATTATGGGATGTTCCTTCGCAATTCTATTACAAATTTCTAAAGTGTTGTCAAAGGAACCATCGTCACAAAGTATTATTTCATTAACTGTATGTGACTGATTAATGATAGATAGAAGTTGCTCTTCTATATATTTCTCACCATTATATGTGCATATCGCTACAGATGTCGTCATATATTAATGATATATTGCTATGCTGTTTCTGTATTTCGTATGTAATTTAGTATTTGCTTCGTTTCTTGTAGATTATCTTTCATATGGCTCATGTATTTGTTAAGGTTGGTACTGTTATGTGTAACTATACAAAGGGGAAGGTTTCCTATAACAGTAGTACTTTGTTTGAAATATGCGAGTTCTTCTTTTGAAGGAGAAGATTTTGTATATAGGAATTAGGATTACTGCAAGCGACATAGATGTCTTATTTTTTTTATTATCCGTAGAGGGAATGTTATTGCTCTTCCAATTTTGAATGATTTTGAATGCGTTATTTTATATAACTCGTTACTTGTATATTCTAGTTTTTTGTTTAATTTAAGAATATCTTCTTGGATACCACAAGTTTTCAACAACCATATTGCGGTATCCTGTATATCTTTCTGATATATATCTGGGTGATTTAGAATAAGTTGTAATCTTGAAGCAATAAGAACTTGCGGTTCTAAATTAGTCCTGCTTTTTTCATGTTGTCTATAATAGAATAGAATCTCAGGTATCTGGTAAACA
>JAEEGL014523580.1_pt1 | contig 11204 bp, 4 predicted proteins | sample 9134231 | NCBI WGS metagenome assembly JAEEGL01 (sample SAMN16246548, study PRJNA631951) | gut metagenome | biome: gut microbiome; feature: rumen; material: fiber-attached | host: Bos | place: Iran: Karaj | collected 2018-10
GTGCTCACGAGCAACACGGACTTCTCGAACGCAACAGAAATCAATGGATTCGCAGGTTATCCGCTCATGTCGAGCTATACGGTCATGTTCGATCCCACTGCCGGCGAAAACAGCGAGATCGACTGGAACAGCGTTGGCGATATCGAACTTGAACTGACCTATACGACATCTAATATCGATTCCAATAGAAGATGTACATATCAATAATATAAGGTTTCGTGTGCGTTCTCCCGCTTTGCGAGGGATTCGCGCACGCGCAGGGCTATGCTGAAAGCGCCCGACACCAGGGTGCCGGACGCTTTCACCATACGCCCCGCCTTGCGCTGGCTATGGGGCCAAGGCCCCATACGCCGCGCATACAATCTTGGGGTGCAATGCGTACAAAGGAGCTATAGGATGAGAATACAACTCAAATGGATGTTGCTGGCATCACTGGTGCTGATGGGGTGTTCGGACGATTCCTCGAAAGACACGGATTCCGGTGGTGAACCTATCGACCCTAAACCTCAAGAAGAGGACGGTTGCAAAGATTGCGATACGACGCACAGCGTTTGTTTCAACAAAGTCTGCTACGATCAGCGTACCTGCGCCAATCCCTGTCCCGATGACGAAATCTGTATGGCTGGTGCATGCATGTTTTGCCGCAAGGATGGCCAGTGTTTCGCAACAGGCAGCGAGAAAGTTTCCACAAATGATGAAACCGTAAAATGTGAAAGCGTCGATGATTGTGCGAGTGGTTTTGATTGTGTAGAGGGCGAATGCCGGCACATCAATACGACAGGGTGCGATCCCGAATGCGAAAGTAATCAGGTTTGTTACCAGGGTGAATGCCGCCCGAAGTCGTTTTTGTGGTCGCTGTGCCGTGCCAGCAGTGAATGCGGCACTGGCAGCAGCTGTATTTTCGAAATCCAGCCCTCAACCGTTCTGGATTTCAACGGCACAACCTATGGTACATCCGACAACCCGAATATTCCCGTATCTTTGCTCGATAGCCGCATCAACGTTGCACACTATAACGAATCTCATCCCAATTCACAGGCCAACGAGGGGCAGCGCATCGGTATTTGTTCGACGCCCTGTACGAATCCGAGCGACAATTGTCCCGCCGGATGGACGTGTATGCTGGCGTTAACGGGCGATCCCGTTTATCCCGCAGATGCGACGCTCCCATTTGCCAAAGATCTCGATCAGTCTCGTCTCGAAAAATCTGGATATGTCAACTTATGCCGCCCGGTTATCACCGAAAACACAGCCAGTTATTATCCCTATAACAAGGCTTTGTGCGGTAGCAATGAGTCGGCATGCAAAGAAGCCAATGGCGTTTTTTATGACGGCATGTGCCTCGAACCCTGCAATACTAACAATTATAACAGTTGCCCGTTTATGTTCTCATGCCGTGAGGTAAACATTGCAAATGACACTCAAAGCCTTTGTGTGCCCAATAACGGAACTTGCGGCAAATGTCTGGATCGCGATGGCGACGGTGTGGGGTATGGACTTTGTCCTGTAGATGGTATTGATTGCAATGATGACGATAAAGAGGCTTGGTACGGGAAAAAACTTGGAAACGACACATCATCATGCCAGCTGTACGCCAGTGAAGTCACCGATCTCAACTGCAATGGTCTTATCGATCGCTTCGAGATGATAGGGACAACCGATAATTGTGCCGCATGCGGTGTTAAATGCCCAACACCAGGCAGTGAGGATGGTAAGACCGTCGTTGAATGCGTGACGGCTGATGGCTCTGAGATATCACCCGATTGGCGCAATTATGCTGACGCCGAAACAAAAGCTTCTGCATTTATGTGCAGAACGAGCTGCGCATTTGGTTTTGGTGACTGCAACAAAAATGCAAAGTGCAACACGCCGCTTCTTTCGGAAGAGGCCAAAAGTGTTGATGAGAAAGGCAATGTCATCGTTTCACTCAATCCCAAATACTTTGATATTTCCGGCAACACAGGCCATGTATTGGTGAATGATGCGGACGGTGATGGTTTTGCAGCTTTGGACGTGGGTATGAGTGCCACCAATGGCTCGGTGATGCTGTCTACACAGAATACGGTCGTATGCTGCGCCAGCGCATCCGATGTTTGTTATACTGCCGATGCATCCTGGAGTACGACAACGCGACCAACAACATACATTGAGTTTTCACAAAAGAATGATCTTGAGGACATCATGAAATATGATGCCAAGGATACCAATAACCGCATCAATCCAGATGCTGCAGATATTTGCGACGGCATTGATAACGATGGTTCAACGGTTTTGCTCACATCACAGGATGGCAAATTCGAATCCTGTCGTGAATATTGTGAAAAACATCAAGAGGAATGCGCTGCTTTCGACAAGGGGGAGGGTAAATACAACTTTAACAATGTATGCGATGCATCACCGGATGGTGTTAAGAATCCCACGCCATTTGAGGATGTTTGGAATAAACTCTACAAACAGGGCGAGGAATGCAGCATATATAATAAAAATAAAGATGTCTGCAATCCACATGGTAAAGTTCTTTGCGATCCCTATTCGAGATTGATTCCACACATCTGCAGTACAGAAGACCCCAAATGCAAATGTTTTAAGGGTTGTCCGTGTGAGGATGATCCAACAAAAGTATGTGATGGTTCTGCGGATTCACCGTGTAAAGCAGATCACGAGCCGGATGATTCGACCTACGTCGTTTGCCAGCCAAAGATTTATGGCCTTATCTGTAGCGCAGCAGCGGACGGCAGCGATAATACATTCAATAATGTTGATGATGATTGCAACGGACTTGTGGATGATGCTGCAGTCAAGCCCTGCATTATTACGCTTCCCAACGACACGGATTTGAAGTTTGGGGATGGTGCTTCGTGTACTGCTACTGGTGATGATACAACCGATCCGGATGCAGCCGAATGCGGTTATGTCGTCCCCCCCACCGAGAGCGATTATAATACCGCGTTAGCTAGTGCTAAAGCACTCAATCGCGATGGCTCTCTGAACCTGTGCCGACTTGGCAAACTGGAAATCGATATCAATAAACAAAAACCATCAACTGTTGAAAATCCTGAAAAAGATCCAGAATATTATGCCAAATGCGTTCCCATGTTCTCGCCTCGTCAATATGATAGAAAGAGAGCCGAGGGGTCAAAGAATAGTGATGTCGATTTCTTTGGCGATGGCATCGATTCAAATTGCGATGGGTATGACTATGACCTGAGAAATGCGGTCTTCGTGGATATGTCTGGAGAAGGTAATTGTAATGGTAGCAATGCTCATATCGGAAGATATTTACCGGATGCCTCATGCGGCTTGCGAGACGAGCCTGGAATTTCGCCTATTGCGTCCCTTGATAAGGCGATTAGTGTGGCCAAAAATGTTGTGCCCAATTCAGAACAGCTGTTTTTTGATGATATTCTCGTTCGGAATGTAACTTCAACCTCTGGTTCATCGTCTGCTATCAATCCTGCGGATCGTCTGCTGGGAACAGCGAATACTGCAGATGCAAATCAGCCACAAGATTTCAAATCGGGTACACTTGTTATTCCATCTACCTCAAATGTATACAATCCTCCCTCGCGCTTGTCTGTTCCGGAAGAATCCAATACACCATACGCATTTCACAAGTATTTTGTTGACAACCGAACACTGGATGCAACAAATTATCGGTATCCGAATGAAACGATAGAACCCGAAGCATTGGTGAGAATTATTGGTGGTCTCACACACATGCACACGGATAATGTAGAAGACAAGGATCTCGACTATACTACATGGAAATATGGCAATAGTATTACCAATACCGAGGCAAGACGAATTATTGATGTAATCGATAATACTGTTTACCACATCATAAAGAATGAGAACTCATCCTATATGTCTTTGGCACTGCATCACATAGACTTTAAGCTCACCTCCGCCGATGCGGTATACAAATTTAATGAGGCCAATATCAACCGTGATCTTCTCAACGGCGTGACATTTATTGGTCTGGATTGCGGTTCTATGGGGTGTGAGAAACTCGTGTTCGACCATACATCGATCACTGTGACCGCACCGCCGGGATATAGTTTTACTGGCGCTCCTGTTTCAAATTACGGTGCGGCATCCTATAGCCAAAATTGGTGGAATTATGGTTATAAGGGGTATCGCAATGAGGGTTCCAATTATAAATCCACCTATTCTAGCTGGTACTCCAAGAGTGACTGTAATACTGGTTTTTCTTGCAGAAACAATTCTGTGACAGGTAGTGGCGGTTGCGGTGGCTGGGGCGAATACAGCGGATCCGGATGTCAGATACGTAAAGAATTGATTTCCGACGCAAACATTAGTGGTAAAGCCGGTGGTTGGGCAGAACAGGCTGGTGGTGCTGGCGCATGGAATAATGATACCTCTTCAAGTCATGGTGATTGCCCCAATACGAATCCAGTTGGCGATGATTATAGAGGTGGGGCGGGGGCGCTTGGTAAGCAGGGCGCTCCTGGTAAATATAGCAAGTCCCAACAACCAGCATTGGAACGTAAGAATGGTATTCTGCGCTTCACATTTGATACAACTCCAGGTGATGGTAAATATGGAACACCTGGTTCCGGCGGCGGCGGCGGTGCAGTCTATCGATTCTATTACTACTGTTCTGCTGGTGGCTGGTATCATGCAGGCTGTGGAGGCCCTGGCGGTTGTGGTGGTGCCGGCGGATATGCTGGCGGCACTGGTGGATCTGCCATCGGCGTTATCCTCAAATCACCACAGGCACAGGATAAAACGTTAAAACTTGAATTCGATAGAAAGAGCCTTGTCGAGGTGACAGTTGGTAAAGGGGGGGTCGGACAGGTCGGTGAAGCTGGACAGGATGGTATGGCTGGCGGTGATGGCGTCTCTTATGGCCGCAAGACAGCTGGTTCTTGTGTACAGTATCAAAAGGCCGGCAAAGGTGGCGATGGCGGTGCTGGCGGCGGCGGTGGTCCTGGCGCTGGCGGTTATAGTGGTACAGGCTATTCTTTCCTGTTCTCCTGCGCTCGTAATTTTACTGCGATGAAAATCGATAATAAGGATTACACTGCGGACGGTGTTAGAGATATCTTTGTCGGTGATGATGTGAATAGTGTAGCCGCAGCCATCAAAAGTGGTGTGTGCGGTTTCGAGGTTCCGGATCATTTCGGCGATGACCTGACCGGTGTTTCCACTGCTAAATGTCATGGCGCTGCGGGTATTGGGTCTGCAACTGCTACTCCAACCTATTCGAAAGACCCCATTGGTCTCGTAACTGATGACGCATATGGACAGCCATGCAGATTCTTCAAAGGTTTTCACGAGCAATGATGCATGTGAAATACGGGTAAGATAACAATACTATTTGTAATCCCAAAAATGTGGGGGCGCGGGGGGGGGAGGCGCGTATTTGACAAGGGGACGCCCCTTGTCAAATAGCGCCGTAGGCGGGGCATCCCCCACATAAAACACTTTTTGATAAAACGCATTCAATTGAAGGAAAATACTATGAAATACCGACATATCACGCGTTTTGGAATCTTTTTCGTCGCTTCGATGGCAACACTTGTGGCTTGCACTGACGATAAGAAAGGTATCAACGATAATACACCCGAAGTGCGCTGTACTGAGTCTTCATGCGGCGCAGATATGCAATGCAATACAGAAACCGGGAAATGTGAAGACAAATCCCACTCGCAGCAACCTGAGGGCAAAACATGCCAGTCCAATGATGATTGCGACGGAATGATTTGTGAAGCGGGCAAATGCGTCAAGCTTCCCGAGGGCTCATGCTTATCTAACGACGACTGCTATCATCAATATTGTGTGCAAAGTAAATGCGTTGAATGTACTGAAGATGAGCAGTGCGACGAAGGTGGCGTTTGTGAGAATAACGCATGTAAATATGAGTGCACGGTCAACGATGACTGCCAGCAGGGATTCATCTGTGAAGCCCATCATTGCGTCGAATCGTGGTGCGATGATGATTCGGGGTGCCCGGATGGCCTGGTATGCAAGGACGACCACCATTGTGGGCTTGAGTGCACGACAAACGATGAGTGCAGCGATAACAAGATTTGTTCAGCTGAACACCGCTGCATCTATGAGTGTGAGGAAGATACGGATTGCTCAGATGGTCTGGTATGCAAGGACAACCACCGTTGTGGGTTTGAGTGCACTACAAATGAGGAGTGCAGCGATAACAAGATTTGTTCGAGTGAACACCACTGCATCATTGAGTGTCAGGAGGATACGGACTGCAGCGGCGATTTGGTGTGCCGGGATAACCGGTGCGCAAAGGAATGCATTGGAAACGAAGACTGCGGCGGTTTGAAGATCTGCGATAACTATGTGTGCCGCTATGAATGCGAAAAAGACAGCGAGTGCAGCGGCAATGCACAATGCGTACAGTATCGCTGCGAACTGGAATGTTCCGAAGATAAACCCTGTATATCCTCCATATTGCCCCACTGCTCCGACCAAAACCGTTGTGTGGCTTGTCTCAGAGACGAAGATTGTGAAGGAGAGGAACGGGCATGCGACTTAACCACGTACAGCTGTAAAAACCGCTGCGACATCATTACCTGTGATGAAGAAACAGAGATTTGCAACCGTGAAATCGGACAATGTGAGGCATTTTCGTGTCTACAAATGGTCTGCGGTGATGAAGACTGTTTTTTGGATGAAAACAAAATACCGCATTGCACAGCAGTTGATACTTGCGATTTCGCGAATGACAACGATTGCGATGGCATCAATAATGATGTGGATCCATGCCCCTACAATCCGCATGTCAATAGCGTTGAAGAAGGTAAAACCGCTGAATGTAACATCTTTACTTATGATGAAGTAACGGTTTTTGAAATCTGGCACGCCAGCGATTTGAATCGTCTCAAAAATCTGGGCACATCCGGACTGGGACCGAATATGTGCGTCACTAATGATAATAACAAACCTTGCTCTGAAATCCGTCTGATGCGCAATATCAATTTCGGTGATGTGTCAACGGCTGAGGATGTTTCGGGAGATCCGACTAAAGTAAATATAAACGGCGAGGATTTGGTATTTGAAGATGCCGCTTGTCATATGAACTTTGGTGCGCTTCCAGACTTTGTTGGTACCGATGCTGAACACCAGTTCGTATTTGATGGCCTCAATCATACTATCGAAGCATATAAAGCGGATGGTACGCGCTGCGCCATGACTCATGGTTTGTTTGAAAGACTGCTGAATGCGGAATTGCGCAATCTCACGCTAAAGTATGATCTTTATAATGCCAAATCTTATATTACAAATCATGATTTTGGCACTTCTGGTTCTAATTTTGGTGAAGATAGCCCATTCTACGGATGTAGAAACACAACTTTTTCAACAGCTGATGTCCAGGATTCTCTTGTTAAAAATGTTCATATCAATGGAAATATCATTCTCCCGAACGTCAACCGATTCGGTGCTTTTGCTATGAACTCCTATCATAATGTGTATGATGATATCTCATATACAGGTTCAGTTTATAATAAAAACGCTATCTATGGCCTGGTTGTGGAGTTTTCTCAAAATGATACCATCGATCATCTTGTGTTGGATGTCGATAAATTGGTGGCAACCAGTAGTGGTGGCCTTGTCGCTTATGATATGAATGAGTGCTGGAGTGATGGAAAATACCATGGGTTCATTAAGCATCCCAAATTCCATGTTGGCACAGTATATAGTAACAGATCTTTCTCTATGTTTGCCTACAGCATGTGGTTTGAACATATTCAGGAAATGAATGAGGATGATTCCTATGATGTCGTCATTGATAACGTGGCGTATGTCGGTAACTTTTATGGAGGGGCGGGTATCGCTTATGGCGGAACGACGTTCGATGGGTTGCGTGTGAAGATTGGCTCCATAGATGGAGGCACCTGTTATCTTATGTTTGAAACGAGTTGGGGGGCAGCTACCGTTCACAATGTCCTGATGGATATCGGTACACTTCGTTCCACAAACTATAATGGTATCATTACTACCAACAACTGGACTTCGTTTGAAAATATCAAGATTAATATTGACGAACTCACATCCAATGCGCCGAGCTTTTTCTCCAATACCGAACTAAAACAGGGTATTCGCGATATCTTTATTGAAATTGGCACGCTCACTGTAAATGGTGGTGGCAAATCTATTCATGCTTTCTCACAGGCATTGCAAGACGGTAAAAATCTCAATGTTCATGTAAAAGGAAACATTCTGATTCATGGTAATAATAACAGTTTCTATGGTATTTCATCCAGAATCCGCGATATCGAAAACTCTTCCTTCGTTGTAGATGGTGATCTCATCGTGGATGGCTCGAATACAACGATCTATGGTTTAACCGGCGATCTCTCTTCAAAAATTACAAATTCCCGCATGTCTTACGGCAATATCATATTTAACGGCGAAGGCGGTAAACTGTATAGTTTGGTTGCGAATGGACAGGATGGCAGTTCACTGAGTAATGTCGATTATTCGATCAAAACGATCCAATCAGAACATGCTAACACCGAAGTGAATCTGTTGGCTGGAAACCTCGTTGGCACAATGGTGGATAATATCCGCATGCGCATCGAGGATAATATCGCTGTCAATGGCAATGTCTATATCGTCGGGAGATATGAAAAATCACACCTTACCAACGCCGCATTTGAACTTAACTCCGTATCCATTGGAGCAAATCAGTTCGTGCCGTTCAAACAGGTACAGGGTGAAGATAATATTTTCGAAAATATCGCGATTTATACAAACGTGAACACTTCCAATAAGTATACATCTGGGTTCATGGGCGATCTCATGACCGATCAGATTTCGCTTAAAAACCTTTCACTCGCCTCGCGTTTCTATTACGAAGGCGAAATGCTGGATATTCCGGCTGTTCTTCATAATGCCGATACACTTCTAGACGAAGACGGACATCTGGATTTCTCCGGTAAAAACGGCCTGCCTTATATGGAAAATGTTTTCTATAATGTGCCTGCGGGTGTTAGCGGCCGCGCATGCCCCGATAGCCTCGATTGCTCGAATGCAACCTCCAGAGGTCTATTCTTCATCGAATACGATAATAAGCCCGGTGCCATCAGATTGATTTTGGAGAATTATCTGTTCAATTGGATTAGAGCGGAATTTGAATCCAATGGCGAAATAATTTATATGCCATGGCCGAAATCCAAGACTGAAGGCGAAAATGAAGGCGGCGAAAACGGCGAAACGCCGACACCATAATATTTGATAAATATATATGATATCTGATTTGGACGAGCCTATGCGCCAATAGCGCATACGGCTCGTCTGCTCGCTTTGTGGCGTTCTATAGAACGCCACTACAGCTCGCATGATGTGTTTGGCTGCGAACCATGGTGGATATCGTTTCCTGCCGAATTGCCATGCAGTTTTGGCTTATAGCTTATGGCTTATAGCTTGTGGTCCAGTACCAGAAGTACTCCAATCCCCCACTATAAGCCATAAGCCACAAGCTATAAGCAATTCGCCCCTTTAAGGCGACAAATGAACAGTTTTAGATCGCGATACGTGGCACTGTGCTTTGAATCTGGGTTGTGAGCTCATAATTGATCGTTCCGGCCCAGGAAGCAAGCTGCTCTGCGGTAATCACTTCGTCGCCCTGACGGCCCAAAAGCACGACTTCGTCGCCCATTTTGACGTCGGGGATATCGGTGACATCGGCCATGCACATGTTCATGCAGATGCGGCCCCGAATCGGTGCGCGTTTACCGTGAATCAGCACATGGGCCAGGTTCGAGACAGAGCGATCGTAACCATCGTAATAGCCAACTGGCAGCACGACGATGCGCGTCGGATGCGTCGTTTGATAAGTGCAGCCGTAACCAATCACAGAGCCGGTGTCGAGCAATTTTTCCTGTGCAACAACGGTTTTCCAGGTCAGCGCGGGACGCAGATCGACGTCTTTGCCCAGCAATTTGGCGCTCACATAGCATTCGGTCGAAGGCCACATGCCGTAGCAGGTAATGCCGGCGCGAACGAGTTCAAAGTGCGTGTTGGGCCACAGAATGCCTGCAGCCGAATTGGCAATCGTACGAATCGCTGGCTTGAATCCGTTCGCTGTGAGAATATCGTTGTATTCACTAAAGATGCGCAGCTGCTCGTAGGCAAACGAGTGATCTGTCGTATCTTCGATATTGGCGAAATGCGTGCACGTGCCTTCAAATACAAGATACGGGAATTTCTGGATGTAGTTGACGAGTTCGAGTGCTTCGCCGATTTTCAGACCCTGGCGCTGTGTGCCGGTTTCTAGCTTGATAATCAGGCGCAATGGTTTGGAGAGATCCGACGAAGCCGCCCCAAATGCATCGACCTGGCCACGATCATAACACATCACGCGCACGTCGAGCTCCACAGCGGCTTTGGCATGTGCGGGCGGCACATGACCCATTACAAATAAATTGCCGTCGTAGCCGTCGTCCCGTAAATCCTGGGCTTCGTGCAATGAATCGACGCAAAGCCATGTCGCACCGCCTTCGATAAATGCGCGCCACGCGATTTTCACGCCGTGACCATAGGCGTTCGACTTGACCACGGCCGCTATCGCAGCCCCAGGTGCAAGCCCCTTCTTGAGCGTCTCCATGTTGTGTTTTAAAGCTGCCCGATCAATTAGACAGCAACTGCGATGTAATCCTGCTTCCTTGGGTAACATTCTTTTAACCTCCATGTTTGGTGAGCTCAGAGCTTAGAGCTTAGAGCTTTGAGTTATTATTAGCGCTAGTTTTCTGATAGTTTTTGAATGAGACTGTACAGCATTCGACTGGTTTCGTCTATGAGTACTGCAAGCCTCTTGTATTCTTCTTGTTTAATTAAACTTACACTTAGGCATAATCGCAATTGAGTGTCGAGTTCTGCCGCAGATCCCTTTGAAATTTTGAGAAAATGCTTAAATTCTTTTTTGGATTGTCGCCCATGCCCTTCAGCAATGTTTGAGGGAATTGAGATTGCAGCCCTTCTCATCTGAGAAACAAGGCCAAAACGCTCTTCTTCAGGGAAAGCTTTCGTTAATATATAAGTTGTTTTGGCGATTTCCATTCCCTTTTGCCAGACTAGCAGATCTTCATAATGTGTAGGCATGATGTCCCCCTGAGATTTTCATAATACTAAGCTCCAAGCTCTAAGCTCCAAGCTCTAAGCTCTAAGCTCCAAGCTCCAAGCTCCAAGCTCTAAGCTCTAAGCTCTAAGCTCTA
>JAEEGL015423263.1_pt1 | contig 11204 bp, 6 predicted proteins | sample 9134231 | NCBI WGS metagenome assembly JAEEGL01 (sample SAMN16246548, study PRJNA631951) | gut metagenome | biome: gut microbiome; feature: rumen; material: fiber-attached | host: Bos | place: Iran: Karaj | collected 2018-10
GAAAGCAGGACTTAGTGATCAGGCGATTCAGAATGGAATGGTCGGCGCTTAACGGATAAAAGTTACCCCGGGGATAACAGGCTGATACCACCCAATAGTTCACATAGACGGTGGTGTTTGGCACCTCGATGTCGGCTCGTCACATCCTGGGGCTGGAGCAGGTTCCAAGGGTTCGGCTGCTCGCCGATTAAAGTGGCACGCGAGCTGGGTTCAGAACGTCGTGAGACAGTTCGGTCCCTATCCGTCGTGGGCGTAGGAAAATTGAAGAGATCTGACCTTAGTACGAGAGGACCGGGTCGGACATACCTCTGGTGTATCTGTTGTGTCGCCAGACGCAGTGCAGAGTAGCTAAGTATGGAATGGATAACCGCTGAAAGCATCTAAGCGGGAAGCCAACTTTGAGATGAGTTTTCCCATTAGCAATAAGTAAGAGCCCTCAAAGACTATGAGGTTGATAGGCTGGAGATGGAAGACTAGCAATAGTTTGAGTTGACCAGTACTAATAGCTCGAGGATTTAATCATTTTTTGATTCTAATCTGATGGGTTATCATATTATCTAAGTTTTCAGAGAACTATTTATATAAATTTGTTAAATTTCCTTGGTGATTATGACTAAGAGGGTATACCTGTTCCCATCCCGAACACAGAAGTCAAGCTCTTAGGTGCCGAAAATAGTGTATGCTAAGATAGGACGTTGCCAAGGATTTTTTATGGAATAATTTAAGCAAGAATCGCGTTTCTTGCTTTTTTTAATGAAAAGTAGTATAATATAGGCGCTTTTTCAAATGAGAGTCAATAAAAAACATGTAGTAAATTTTACTATTAAATCTACTCTTTTTTATTTTAAAAAGAACAAATTAATGATAGGATTATACTAGATATAGTCTTGCAAGGGAGATGTCGTTATGAATAATAAAAAATATAGTTTTTATGAATACTGTCAAGAAGTAATTACTAAGATTAATGATATTACTGGGGATGATGAATATTTCTTCTCAATATCTGATCTTATTAATCCATATGCGAATCCTGAATTTTTAGCATATAGAAAAAATCCAGAGTTTAAACAAATCTATGATGGATTCACTAAAGAAGTAGAAAGATTATCAAAGGATAAAAAGTCTGATTATGAGACTAAAATGTTTGCTGATAATTCTTATATCGATACTCTTGAGGCAGAGAAGAAGTATCTTCTTGATTATCTAAAAGCTACTGAGAGTTTAGATCATGAAATAGGACAACTTGATGAAGTTGTTAATGATACTAGATATAATGGCAGAGCTTTATATCAAGAAGAAAGCAATGAGTTAGATAGACTAGAAGGCGAAAGACTTGGAACAATGAAAAATATGGACCAAGTTAATAGCTATGAATTAGAAAAGAAACTAGCTGATGCTAAAGCTAAAAAAGAAAAGAAAGAAAAAGATTTAGAATCTGCTAGAGGATTAGTTCCTGTATTAGAAACTAGAGTTCAAGAATTAACTTTCCAAAATGATGTTATTAACACTTTATCTGATAGTGCATACTATAAATTACATAGAGAGTTTACAGAAAAGTATGGAAGTTATGATGAACTAGAGAAAAAGATTGATAGTTTAGAAAATGCAGTTGAAAGTTTAAGAAGTTCTTCATCAAATAGCGATGCTATTAAAGCAATTGAAAAGGAAATTGCTGAATATAAAAATGCTCAATATAGAGCCCTAGTATTTGATGAATGCGAAAAGATTCAAGATGCACGTGGTAATATTTCAAGTTACAGAGGAAAAGATTACGAATTAAGCGATTTTGCTCAAACTTATTTAAATGGAACATACTTAGATATAAGAACAGCTAAGGAAATGGAACTTGCAGATGCTAATAAAGCATTAAAGAGTGCTAAAGCTAGAGTAAAGAGACTTGAAAAAGGAATCGTAGATCAAGACAAGAATATTTCTAAGTTTGCTGATTTATATGAAAAGAGCATTAAATCTACTTTATCTAGAGAAGAACTTCAAGAAAGATTAAATGAAGTAGAAAAACAAATAATGAAATATAAGTTCTTTAATAGAGTTAATAGTGATGTTGAAAGATTACTAATTGAAGAGGTCGAAAGAACAAAAGATGAAGCTCATAAAGATGAAGTCAGAAAACTTGTTGCAGATGCTTATAGTGATGAATATGTTCAAAAGCATGCAAATGATATAAATAATAATAAAAACAAACAAGGTCAACCAGATCCAAATCAAAATGGAAATGGACAACCAGATCCAAATCAAAATAAACAAGCTCAACAAGATCCAAATCAAAACGGAAATGGACAAAACTTAAGTAATAATGGAGACAATTTCCCTATGGATATGAATTTCATAAAGGGCGTTGTTAAAAAATCTGAGTATTGTTCAGATCAAGTATTTACATTAGCACAAAGAGCATTAGCTAATAGAACTTGGATTGGAACTTGTATAGCTAATAGAAGAATTGCACAAGCTGCTAAATTAGGAATTCTTACTGATGAAGAAAAAGCAATAATTCAATCTGCTAGAGCAAACACAAATGTTAATTTAGGTAAAAATGTAGCATTCTGGCAAATAGCTGAAAGCTTAAAAGATAGAATAGATAATCAAAAAGCTACAAATAAAGTAGCAGAAGAGATTAAACAAGCTAATCAAGAAAAGTTTGATTTAGAGAATAGTTATGCTACTGGTACTAAAGAAGAACAAGAGGCATTATTAATTTATGGAAAAATTAAAGATATGTCTAGACAAGAAGTTGAAAATATTAGAAATACTTATGCTGGAGATATGAGAGCAGTTAGTGCTAAAAACGTTCAATTAATGCTTGATAAAGAGTTAAATAGGTTAACTAATAATGGATGGGATAAATATCAAAAAGAAAATCCAAATCAAATACTTCTTTCAAAAGATCAAGATGCTCTTAAAAATTTAGGTATTAGTGACGATGCGGATTTAAAAGAAGCAAGCCATTTAATTCAAACTAGAAACTATTTACAAGTTATCGCTAACTCAAATAAGATTGCGGAAATATATCATAATAATAATAACAATCGTGAGGAAAGCTTGAAGGACCCAGTTTATGCTGAAAAGTCTGAACAATCAAGAACTATTATGAAAAACGAATTAAAAACAAGTGGCAAGATAAGTAATATTGATGATAGAGATAAAGAGTTTAAAGCTCAATTAGAAAAATGTTTAAAGTATTCTACTGAACGTTTAAGAGAAAGCAATATTATTTCTAATGACGATAAGTTAGAACTTGATAAAGAAACTTCTAGAACAGACTTTGAGCATGCTGTAGTTATTTACGACAAAGTTGATCAAATCAAGAAAGATGTTGTAAGTGGATTAAAGCATAGTGAGAGATATGAAGTATATGAAGGGCTTGGAGATCAAACAGTTTCACCTAAGCGCGGCGGTAAATAAAAGAATAAAGAAAGGGGAATAAAATGATTACAAATTATATTCATAAAATATTAACTTTCGATGATGATAAAAAATATGTTGTTGTGAATCAAGCAATTTATCATGGTAAAAACTATATATTAATAGTAGGAGTAACTCCTGATGGAAACGATATTACTGACGAAGTTGATATATTAGAAGAACTAAAGGAAAATGATAAATTATATTTTGCTTCTGTGGAAGACCCTGATTTATTCGCACTACTTGCAAAATATTTACAACCTGAAGTTACTGAATAGTTAAAATAAAGAAAATGAGTTGTCTAACTCATTTTTTTTTAATATAATTTTTATAGGTGATAGAGATGTATAAATATATTTCAAACAGTGAACAAGATACTATTGAACTTGCTCAAAATATAGAGTCAGAAAAGTTCCCAAATATGGTTATTTGCCTTAATGGGGATTTAGGCATGGGAAAAACTGTTTTTACTAAAGGTTTTGCTCAAGCTTTAGAAGTTGAGGAAGATATTACTTCACCAACTTTTAATATTATTAAGGAATATGATTCTGGTGAAATGCCTTTATATCATGTCGATGCCTATAGAATAGAAGGTAATATTGAAGAATTAGGATTAGAAGAATACTTTCATAAAAAAGGTATTGTTATTATTGAGTGGTCTGATCTTATTGAAGAATATTTACCTAAAAAGAGATTAGATATTAAGTTTAAAGCCTCTGAAGAAGATGAAGATACAAGAATTATATATATTACTCCATATGGAGAAAAATATGAAGAATTGTGTGAGGCAACACTATGATTTTGTATTTAGATACATCATCTAATTATTTATACACTGGTATAGTCGAAGGAACTAAAGTTTTAGCTTATAGATTCAAGGAATTAGATAGTGATTTATCTAGTATGACTTTACCAGAAATAGATTCTATGTTTAAAGAGATTAATGCTTCTCCAAAAGACATTAATAAAATAATGGTTGTAGTAGGCCCTGGAAGTTTTACTGGGGTTAGAATAGGGGTTACTATTGCTAAAGTATACGCCTGGTCTTTAAACAAAGAAATAATAGAAATATCCAGTTTAGAAGCTATGGCTTCTAGTATTACCGGATATGATTATGTTGTACCAGCTATTGATGCTAGACGTGGCTTCGTATTTGCTGGTATTTATGATAAAGATAATAATAAAGTATTAGAAGATAGATATATAGAATTATCTAAATTAGAAGAAGAAATTGATAAACTTCCAAGTAAGGGAGTCATAGTAAGTAATAATGATTTAGAAACATCTAAAGAGGTTATTAAATATACTCCTAATTTAGAAAAAATATTTGAATTATATGGAAGTAGAAAATCTGTTAATGCTCATCAAGTTGAACCAGAATATCTAAAATTAACAGAGGCTGAAGAGAATAGATTAAAAAGTAGTTAAAGAAGTTGATTATATGTATATATTAGGAATTGAAAGTAGTTGTGATGATACAAGTGTTTCTATTGTTAAAGATGGATGTGAAGAAATAGCAACTGTTATATCATCACAAATTGATATTCATAAGTTATATGGTGGAGTAGTTCCAGAAATAGCTAGTCGTCATCATATTAAGAACATAACTATTGTTCTTGAAGAATGCTTAGAAAGAGCAAATATGACGATGGATCAAATAGATGCTATTGCTGTAACTTATGGACCAGGACTTATTGGATCATTATTAGTGGGTTTAGAAGCAGCTAAGACTTTAGCTTTTGTTTATAATAAACCATTAATTAAAGTACATCATATAGCAGGACATATATATGCAAATAATTTAGTTAATAAAATGGAATTTCCATTGCTTGCTTTAGTAGTAAGTGGTGGTCATACAGAACTAGTATATATGGAAGACCATTATAAATTTAAGAAAATTGGTGGCACTTTAGATGATGCCGTTGGTGAATGCTATGACAAAGTTGGAAGAGTAATTGGAGTACCATACCCTGGGGGACCAGTTATAGATAAAATGGCTCATGTTGGGGAAGATACATACGATTTACCTATTCCATTAAAAGATGATAGTTATAACTTTAGTTTTAGTGGATTAAAGAGTGCGGTTATTAACTTAGTTCATAACGAAGAACAAAGAGGTAATCCAATTAGAAAAGAAGACTTAGCAACAAGTTTTCAAAATGTAGTTGTTAAATCTCTTACAGAGAAGACTATGAGAGCCGTAGAAGAATATAATATTAAAAATGTTATAATGGCTGGTGGAGTTGCTGCTAATTCTGGAATTAGAGATGAATTAAAAAGATTATGTGATAAAGATGAGGTTAATTTAACTGTTCCTCCTATTAGATTATGCACAGATAATGCTGCTATGATTGCAACTGCTGGATATTTTGCATATAAAGAGGGAAGAATAGCTGACTTATCTTTAAATAGTAAATCTAGCTTAGAACTAGATTAAAGGGGAGTGTTAGAATGAATACTGAACTTACTAACAAGAAAATAGAATTACTTAAAAAAATAGCAAAGAAAAATAAAAATCTAGAAATATTCTTAGATGAGTTGCTAAAGTTTTATGGTGAAGATGGAGTCATTACAAATAAAGAACTTGAAGAAATAATTGATTCTTGTAAGGAAAAGACTAATGAAATAGGAGATCCAGTATTAAAAGAAGAATTATCTAACGCTATAGAAGAGGTAAGAACGGCTACTGCTGAAAACATTGATCAAGTTGAAGCACAAGTTGAGAATGAATTAGATTTAAATGAAGCAATTGTTGAAGGTTCAGTAGAAGAAGAACAAGTTGAAGAAACTCCTACGTATGATGATAGTACTAAAGAAAAATGTGATAAATTAGTTCAAAGCTGTGCAAATTCTAATGTTAAAGCCGAAATTAAACCTGGTGATAAAGCCCACTATGGATATGATACTTTTAGTATTGAAGTAAGTAAAGTTAGCCAACATATTTTGGATTCATTAAAAAGACTACAAGTATTTGCTGCTTATGATATTACTTTTGAGATAGTTAATGGTAATTATGTAATGAACGTATTAAATAATGGTAAAGGTGACATTAATAATGTTACTAGTTTTGAAAATATGATTAATACAATTACAGATTATGTTGCAGCAGCAGATAAAACTGTTGATTACTTAGATAATATGAAAGAAGAACATGCACTAGTCCAAGAAAAATATGAAAATGATCATCCAATGGCTAAAGAATTGTATGAAAAACAAGGACTTTCAGAAGATTTAACTCAATATAACGACAATGCAGAAGATATATCAGAACTTAATAATAATAATCAAGAATCCATAAATCCTAGAAGCCCATCTAATAACGATGATGTTACTTATACCAATAATGAAGATGGAACGTATACAGTTCATGGTGCTAATGATAATGAGATTACTACTGGTTCTGAATACTATGATGAAACAAAAACTAACAAAGAGTTATCAGATGAGGCTCCAACAAAAACTAATGCTCCAAAAACATTTGTTAAGACATTAGGTACTTATCCAGGCACAACGAGTCATGGATTTGTAACTATAGCAACACTTGTTATGGGTGCGGGATTAACGATAGGATTAATTGCTTTATTTATATTAATGGCTTAGAAGAATAGGTTAACCTATTCTTTTATATTGGACTTTTATTTGATATAATAATTATGTATTTGGAGGTATATGATGATTGAGAAATTTTATAATGATTTTGATCAAATTACTGCCTATTATGAATACTTAGTTGAGAAGACTAAGAACTTTGAATATGTAGGTATTACCAATGAATGGTTAATCGATAACTATTATGTTTTAGTTGAAAATAGAAATAACATAATAAAAGAAGAAAAAAGAATTAGAAGAAAATTAAGATATGCTCCATATATTAATAATGTATTAAAGAAAATTATTACAAAGAATAATTATAATATAGACTCTTCTAAATTAATTAAAGAATTAAATAACTATCAAAAAGAAAATGATTATTATTTTTCTTATCGTGAAATAGAATTAATAACAACATTATTATTCTTTAATTACACTCATACTTTATTGGAAGTATGTAATGAGGAAAAACATAATATCGAAGTTGTTGAACAAGTAGATTATATTATTGATAGATTAAAGACTAAAGAGTATTCCTTAAAAGAATTAGTAACATTAAATGGAAAATACTATGAAGATTATAATTTTATCTATGAATTAAACAATGATATTAAGAAACTAGGTCATCAATATACAAATTGTTTTAGAGAATTAAATGATTTATTAGAAGAAAAAGATATTAGTTTAAAAGACGCTATTAATAAAGCTTATCAAAGCAAAATTGATAATAATATTTTAGTTTCTAATATATTTAATAACTTAAAAGAATTCTTTGAACTTTCTATAGAAGAACTATATGAAAGTGTTTCTCATGCTGAAAAGAGAATGATGAAAGATGAAATCTATAAAGGCATGACAATTGAAACTAAGAATGAATATCGTAAGAGAGTAATGAAATTAGCTAAAAAGGCTAAGATGTCTGAATACGAATATATTTCTAGTTTAATGAAGAATAAAGATAATCAAGATAAACATATTGGTTTCTTATTATTTAAAGATCATAATTATAATCTTAGATTTGCTTTCTATTTATTAATAGTAGTAGCTTTATCTATCGTTATTACTTATGCGTTATCTATGAATTTTATTAACAATAAAATATTAGGATTTGCAATATTATTTATTCCAGTAATGCAATTAGTATTACAAGTTATTAATGCGTTAGTAGTTAATATTAATAAACCTACTCCAATATTTAAAATGGATTATCGTGATGGTATTCCAGAAGAAGATGCAACAATGGTAGTAATACCAACAATTGTATCTGACACAAAGAAAGTTAAAGAAATGTTCGATACTTTAGAGACTTACTATATTATTAATAAGTCATCTAACTTATATTTCACATTACTTGGAGATGCTAAAGCTTGTGATAAAGAGATTATGCCATTTGATGAAGAAATAACTGAATTTGGTATAAACTATGCAGATAAGCTTAATAAAAAGTATAGAAAAGAAATATTCTTCTTCATTTATCGTAAACGTGAATGGAATCCTAAAGAAAATCAATTCTTAGGTTATGAAAGAAAAAGAGGTAACTTACTAGAATTTAATAGATTACTTCTACATAAGATGAGTGAAAAAGATAAAGAAAGATTCTATCATGCAAATACATTAGAAAACTTTGATACAAAGATTAAGTACATTATTACTCTTGATACTGATACTAAATTAGTACTTAATACAGCATTAAACTTAGTTGGTGCTATGGCACATCCTTTAAATACTCCTATCTTAAATAAAGAGGGAACTAAAGTTGTTAGAGGATATGGTATGATGCAGCCAAGAGTATCCGTTGATATTGAATCTACTAATAAGAGTATTTATAGCCAAGTATTTGCAAGTATTGGAGGATTTGATTCATATTCTTCACTTGTTCCAAATGCTTTCCAGGATTTATTTAATGAGGGTAGTTTCATAGGTAAAGGTATATATGACTTAGAAATGTTCGATAAGATTATGTACAATACATGTCCTGAGAACTTAATCTTAAGCCATGACTTATTAGAAGGAAACTACATGAGATGTGGATTTGTCGGTGATATTGAATTAATCGATGATTTCCCTTCTAAATTTTTAACAGACGCTTCTCGTCAACATCGTTGGGCAAGAGGAGACGTTCAAATAATTAGTTGGTTATTCCCATTTGTAAGAAACAAGAAATTAGAAAGAACTAAAAACCCAATTAATGCGTTAGGAAAGTTTAAGATTTTAGATAACATTGCTCGTATGTTCTTACAACCTGGAATGTTAATAATCTTAATCCTTGCAATCTATTTTAGTAAAGCTAATCCATTATGGTGGATATTACTAGTTGTAGTAGAAATATTCTTACCAATAATAGATTATCTACGTACTAAATTTGCTAAACAAGATAAGAGTTTAACAAGAGTTTATTATAAAGATTTAATAATTGGTGGTAATAGTATATTACTAAGATCATATATCGTTCTTGCATGTATTCCATACTATACAAGACTTTATATGGATGCTTTCTTTAGAACATTATATAGATTATTAATAAGTCACAAGAATTTATTAAATTGGATTACTGCTGAAGATGCAGAAAAGACTGCTAAGTCAGATTTACCATCTTATTTACTAAACTTCTATCCTAACTTATTAGTGGGTATAGTTCTAGTAATTATTGGTATATTTAAACTTAAAGTATTATCTATCATATTTGGAATAATATTTATATCAGCTCCATTTATTTTATATAAAGTAAGTTTACCTATACCTGATAACTCAACAGATTTAACAAGTAATGAAAAGAATGAGTTAATAGATATAGCTCGTAGTACATGGAATTACTTTAGAGATAATCTAAAGGAAGAATACAATTATTTAATTCCAGATAACTATCAAGAAAATAGAGAGAAAAAGGTCGATCCTAGAACTTCTCCTACAGATATTAGTTATTCTATATTAGCGGTAATTTGTGCTAATAATATGGAATTTATTGATGAAGAAAAAGCTATAGATTTATTAAAGAAAATAGTTGATTCAGTTGAAGGATTAAAGACTTGGAATGGACATTTATACAACTGGTATAACATTAAAACTAAAGAAGCTTTACCTCCATTCTTTGTATCTACTGTAGACTCTGGTAACTTTGTTGCTTCTTTAATGGTATTATCTGAATACTTTAAAGATAAAGAAATATATGATTATGCTAGAAGAGTAGATCATTTAGTAAGAGAAGCTAACTTTAAGAAACTATATATTAAGAAAAACGTATTTAGTATTGGTTATGATGAGAATGAAGCTAAGTTATCTATTTATAACTATAACAAGTTTGCTTCTGAATCACGTTTAACATCATATGTTGCTATTTGTAAGGGAGATGTATCTTCTAAACACTGGTTTAGTCTAGATAAATCTTTAACAAGTTACAATTTCCAAAAAGGATTAATTTCTTGGAGTGGAACATCATTTGAATATTACATGCCTTATCTATACATGAAGAATTATAAGAATACTTTATTAGATGAAGCTTATAGATTTGCTCATATGTGTCAAAAGGAATACATAGAAAGTGTTGATAAATCTATGCCTTGGGGTATTTCTGAATGTGCTTATGATGAACTTGATAATGCACAAAATTATAAATATAAAGCATTCTCAACTCCATTATTAAAGGCTAAGGAAGAAAAAGAGACAAGAGTAGTAGTAAGCCCTTATTCAAGTTTAATGGCTTTAAAGTTATTCCCAGAAGATGTTTATAAAAATACTATGAAGTATAAAGATATAAACATGCTTGGCAAATATGGTTTATATGAATCATTTGATTTAGATACTAATAAACCAGTAAAATCATTCTTTGCTCACCACCAAGGAATGAGCTTAGTAGGTATTGCTAACTATTTATGCGATGGATTAATACAAAATTATTTCCATGAAAATGTTGGCGTTAAGACATTTGATATCTTATTAAAAGAAAAAGTTCAATTAGAAGCTTCTATCGATATGAAGATAGCTAAGTATAAGAAATATGACTATGATAAAGAAAAGATTGAAAACGATATTAGATGGTTCAATGATATATCTGATATGCCTGAAGTTTCCGTTCTTTCTAATAAGAAATATTGCTTATTAATGAATGATAGAGGTAATTCATTCTCAAGATATAGAACTATTCAATTAAATAGATATCGTAAGATTACTGAACAAGATTATGGCTACTTCTTATA
>JAEEGL015826582.1_pt1 | contig 11204 bp, 9 predicted proteins | sample 9134231 | NCBI WGS metagenome assembly JAEEGL01 (sample SAMN16246548, study PRJNA631951) | gut metagenome | biome: gut microbiome; feature: rumen; material: fiber-attached | host: Bos | place: Iran: Karaj | collected 2018-10
GAGAGATGGACCAGAGCGTTCTCACTCCTCTGCGAGGACAACTCATCCAGATAAACGGATTGGAAGATATCGTCTGCGAAGCGCGGGACGGAAGCGGAATTGTCCGGCTAACTTTTGGTTACGGAGCCGATATGGATTATCTGTTCATCGAGGCTAATGAAAAAATTGACCGCTGCATGTCCATCCTGCCGCCAGACATTGAACGGCCGAAAGTTTTCAAAGCAAGTGCAACAGACATTCCTGCATTCTTCATAAATGTAACTTTATCAAATCAGGACGGAGCATATGGAGGTTTTCCCCAACTGAGCCGCTTTGCCAGAGAGGTCCTTTGCAGGAGAATCGAGCAGTTGGAGGAAGTAGCCATGGTGGACATGAGTGGCATCGTGGACGAGCAGGTTCTTGTGATTCCCGACGATAACAGGCTCTCACAACTTGGGATGACGTCGGAAGAGTTCGAATCGGCTTTAATATCGGCCAATATTCGCCTTGGTTCGCTTACGATTCGCGACGGAGAGTATCGCTATAATGTAAGGTTCGACTCCAGAATTGGTTCCGCTCAAGAAATAGGTGCCATCTGGTTCCGCAGCGCTGGTCGCCTCTTACAGGTGAAGGATGTTGCCGACGTTTTCGTCTCCCCCGTGAAAAAAACCGGCCTCGTACGCTCCGATGAAAAACCCGCCGTGAGTCTTGCCGTCATCAAGCAGAGTGATGCCCGGATGTCTGAGCTAAAGCGACACATTGGAGAACAGATGAAACAGTTCAGTGAGGATTATCCCCTGCTCCATTTTGAGCTGACAAGGGACCAGACGCAGCTTCTTGAATACTCTATCCGTAACCTCCTTTGGAATATTCTCTTCGGCGTTATATTGGCATGCATGGTGATTTTCCTTTTCATGCAGGACTTCAGGAGTGCCGCCCTTGTGTCTCTCACCATGCCGATTGCGCTGATACTGTCAGTATTCATATTCCACCTCGCGGGGCTTTCACTCAATATCATCTCCCTTTCCGGGCTGCTGCTCGGCGTTGGCATGATGGCCGACAATTCCATTATCCTCATAGACAACATCACGGAACGATGGAAACGTGACGGTGCCCTGCGGGAAGCCGTCCTTGAAGGCACAAAGGAAGTGATGGGGCCCATGCTCAGTTCCGTCCTTACCACCTGCGCCATCTTTATCCCACTAGTGTTTGTCAGCGGCATTGCAGGGGCGCTTTTCTATGACGAGGCAATGGCTATCACCATCGTCCTTGTCACGGCATACCTTGTAACAATCCTGGTTATTCCGGTATACTACTGGTGGTGGTTCAAAGGTCGGGCTGCATACTCTCCAAACCCTATCCTGAGAAAATATACCCCTGATGCAGCCCTTCAGCGTTGGGACGACATCAGGATGGTCTGGTGGATAGAGCATCGATGGCTTGCTTGGGGACTGATTGGATTATCGGCCATCGGACTGGCAATATGTTTTGCGTCCATGAGAAAAGAGCGTCTGCCTGAAATGACAGTAACCGATTCTATCCTTTTTGTGGACTGGAATGACCGTATCTCAGTAGAAGAGAATGAGAGGAGGACGATTGCGTTGGAAAATGTCCTTGGCGATGACGTCTTGCACACGACCGCCCTTGTGGGTTCGCAGCAGTTTGTCCTTGGTCATAGCGGAGACCAAGGCATTGCCGAATGCAGGCTTTATTTTCAGTGCCAGGATAGGGAAACACGGGAAAAAATGGAAAAGAGGCTGAGCGATTATCTTACGAATAACGCCCCAGGAGCCAATTGGAAGTTTGAGCCGGCAGACAACATCTTTACGCTGGTCTTCGCCGATGAATCGGCCCCCCTTACGGCACGCCTTCGCCCTATCGGTAATCCCGAAATCCGTTTAGATGAACTACGGACTGTCATTGAACAAATAACGGAAGCTGTATCGGGCATTCCCATTCCCGCAATCGAAACCAAGACGGATGTCCTGTTCATGGCTGACGACCAGAAGATGGTACTTTACGACGTTTCTCACGAGATGCTCATCGCCGCCCTTCGCAACGCGCTCAATGAGAACCGAGTATTCTCCATTATCCAGGGGTCCAGGACACTCCCAGTGGTGACCGGTACCGACAGGGAAAATCTTTCTTCCATTCTTATGGAGACTTTCATAGAAAAAGGAGGAATGCGCATCCCGGTTTCCGTTCTCATGAGGCAAACCTACGTGGAAGACTTGAAGAGCATTGTCTCCGGAGCCGAAGGGAATTACTATCCTGTTAACTTTGAGGTCAATTCCTCCGGTGCAGAAAAAGCAATGTTTGCCGTTGAGAAGGCAGTGCGTGAGAACGACTATTTCGAGGTGAGTTTTAGCGGCTCCTGGTTTCAGAACCGAAAGTTGGCAAATGAATTGCTGATGGTACTCCTTATAGCCATCTCCTTGCTATATCTGATACTTGCCATCCAATTCGAATCCCTTCTTCAGCCGGTTATTATCCTGCTGGAGATTGTCATGGACTTTTTCTTCGCCCTGGTCGTGCTGTGGATTTGCGGAGTAACTATCAATCTAATGTCGTTAATCGGCTTTGTGGTTGTCACGGGCATAGTGATTAACGACTCCATCTTGAAGATAGATACCATCAATCGTCTTCGTCGAAGCGGGACAGAGCTCAGCGAAGCCGTGATAACAGCTTCTTCCCGAAGGATGAAAGCCATCATCATGACCTCTCTGACTACCGTCCTTGCCATACTCCCCTTTCTCTTCCGGGGCTCTATGGGAGCCGACTTGCAGTACCCGCTGGCGGTAGTCATCATTTCCGGCATGATGGCCGGCACCCTCGTGAGCCTTTTCATCGTTCCCACCCTGTATTATTCCATCTATGCAAAAGGGCAGAAGTCATAAACTCATTTCTCCCTTTTCGGTAGTCCTTGTCATGGTGGCACTCTCCATCGTGGGGATAGCCAGCATTCCGCGCCTCAATATCCAGTACACGCCTTCTACTTCCAGCCGTAGCATTCAGGTCTATTATGAACTCACAGATGCTTCGGCGGAGATTGTGGAGGCCGAAGTCACTTCTCTTCTGGAAGGGGCGCTCGCTCTCATCCGCGGTAGCACTCGTATTTCTTCCGTGTCCCAGAAAGGGAGCGGAAACATCACCATAGAGTTCCGCAAGGGAACGAATATGGATGCTGCCCGCTTCGAGGTGGCATCGGCTATACGCAATATTTATTCCTCGCTTCCGGATGGTGTTACCTATCCGGAGATAGAGGTCCTGTCCGATTCCGAGTCCCGGGATCTTGGTTTCGTCCTATCTTATTATCTCAAAGGAGAGATGCCTTCGCTTGAGATAGACCGTTTTGCCACAAAGAACATTCTTCCGGCGTTGTCGGCAGTGAAAGGGGTGGACGGAGTATATATCAACGGGGCGACGCCTTTCCACTGGGTAATTACCTTTGATGCGCCAAAGGCTTCCGTCGCTGGTATTACGGCCGATGATATTGCCGAAGCCATTCGTGCTGCCTTTCGGGAGGATGTGATTGGAATGGTGCAAACGGGAGATGGTCTCCTTGCCCTCCGGCTTTCCGGGGAGCCTCATGGGGATTTTGGCGGAATACCCGTGAAAAACGTTGGCGGGAGGGTCCTGCACCTTGAAGACATCGCCAGATGGGAGTATGTGGAATCAGAGCCATCGTACTATTATCGCGTCAACGGGCTTAACACTGTCATCCTTTCTGTTTCAGTCTCCGGAACAGACAATATGCTATCTACAGTGGGAGCGGTAAAGAAGGAAATGAACCGGCTGCAGGAGAGTTTTCCTCCCGGGATTTCAGGCAGCCTGGCTTATGACGCATCCGATTACGTAAACAAGGAACTTCGTAAGATTTTCCTCAGGACAGGTCTTTGCATTCTCATCCTGCTTGTTCTCGTATTCCTCACGAGCTGGTCCTGGCGATATCTGCTTGTAATTGCTTCTACCCTTGCAGTCAATATACTTTCCGCTCTTGCAATATATTCCTTTGTTGGACTCCAGATTCACATATATACATTGGCCGGCATAACTGTTTCGCTTGGAATCATTATCGACACTTCCATCGTGATGGTGGATCACTTTGGCTACTGGAAGGACCGGAAGGCTTTCCCGGCAATCTTTGCTGCTACGGCTACAACAGTAGCCGCCCTCCTTCTTGTGCTGCTACTTCCAGAAAACGCACGGGCTAACTTAACGGATTTCATATGGGTAATTGCCATCAATCTGGCGCTGTCGATGTTTGTGGCCTATTTTTTCATCCCGTCCCTCATGGCATATCTTCCGGAAAGGGAATCTGGGATGAGATTGCCAGATAAGCGGAAAAGGTATTTGGCAAGGTTAAACTCTGGATACAGGGATTATATCCAATGGGGCGCAGACCATCGCTGGCTTTATGTGAGTATTCTTGTAGTAGGATTTGGAATCCCTACATGCCTTCTACCCAATCCTTCTGCGGAAAAGATTGCTTCCGGAGGGAAACTGAGCCTTACGGAAAGGATTGCCTCATGGAAGCCATACTCGGAAAACAGGGAGATTGTGGATCGTTTGCTGGGAACTTCTTTCCGTTTGTTTTATAATACACTGGACAGGTCATCTTTCTACAGAACCCCGGTCCGGCCTCAGCTGTTTATCCAAGCCGGGATGCTTGAAGGAGCTACGGTGGGTCAATTGAACGAAGTGGTTAAATCTATGGAGAACTATCTGGCAGGCTTTGATGAAATAGAGTCTTTCACAACCACCGTGAGCGCATATGATAGAGGCGTAATCAGCGTGAGGTTTAAGCCGGAACATGAGAGAACCGCGTTTCCGGCCAGGCTGAAAGAAGAGGTGAAAGCCATAGCCACAAATTTTGGCGGGGCCAGTTGGCAGGTGTATGGAATAAACAAAGACAACTTCAGCAACCGCATTGTAAACTATTCGAAATCCTACGCAATTGCCCTCAATGGATATAATTATTGGGAGCTGCGGAATTATGCCTATCACCTGCGCTCATATCTCGCCTCAAACAAGCGTATACGAGATCCGGAAGTTTGGAATGCCCGATATAACCGTCCTGTAACAGAATTCGATTTGGAGTACGACTTTGGATCGATGCTCTCCGCGGGAGTCAATCCTTACTATTATTATGGGATTCTTTCTTCGCGTCTTTATGATCAATCGGTGTGTCGGGTCATTACGGACGGATACCCTGCCGAGGTTGTTCTACGCTCTTCAGAATATGACTCCTACGACCTATGGCACATCCTACACGCGCCTATACAGGTGGATTCAGTAATCGTTACCTTGTCAGAAGTGGGCAACATAACAAAGAAAACCACCGGAGTTGATATCCAAAAAGAGAATCAATCCTACAGGGTTTCTGTCTGCTTTGATTATGTGGGTAGTTTTACTCTTGCAAACAAAACTATTGAGGATGCCATTGACTATATGAACTCTTCCGTACTCCCCGTCGGTTTCAAGGCATATGATGAATACAAATCTTGGCAAAATGTACCCAAGGAGCGCTATTTCTGGCTCATTCTTTTGATTGTCGCGGCAATCTTTGCGATGCTCACCATTTCCTTCGAATCTCTGCGGAATGCACTTGCCGTTATTTTGATGATTCCCGTCTCTTATATCGGTGTATTCCTTACTTTTGGCCTCACAAATTTTTCCTTTGACCAAGGAGGTTTCGCTGCTTTTGTAATGCTTAGTGGGATTGTGGTTAATGCGGGTATCTACCTGGTGTCAACATATAAGAGATTTTGTGGGACTGACGACACTGGGCAGAAAGCACCTTCCCGGCAATACATCAAAGCGTTCAATCACAAGGTGATACCAATCTCCTTGACAATCCTTTCTACTGTACTTGGGCTTCTTCCATTCATGACAGACGGCCCGGATGAGGTGTTCTGGTTCGACTTTGCCATCGGCACAATTGGTGGCTTGCTGTTCTCAGCTATTGCCATTGTATTATTCCTCCCGGTGTTCCTTCTCAAGAAAAGAAGGTGAACGTTTCGGAATAATTGCCAATAATAAAGTCGACAAAAAAGAAAGGGCAACGTCCCTTTCCTCTATTTATAACTACACCGGCACATATATATCAACGCCGGGAATGAGTGCTAATCCAGATTCTTCGAGGTGTATCTGGCCCATGGAATCGATGAAGCTAATGGTACAGGTCTGACCATTCATTTTGCCTGCCTGCCAGTCCTTTCCACCCGCATCCTCCATTCTAATAATCTTAATTTTATCACCAGGTTTCATAGCTCAGTCCTCCACAATTTCCAGCGAAGAACAGATGACTTCCCAAATTTGCCGGTCAATTCCATCAGCGTCGGTGTATCTTTGCATTCTGACCCTGCCGATTAGATGTACCTTGCTTCCTTTCTGGATTTGGTTAAGGTCCGGCATATTCTCTCCTTCCCAGGCTGTACAGGAAAACCAGGTGGTGTCAATGATGATTCCACCGTCTTTCCCGTTGTAGGTGTAATTGGTAGCCACAGAGAAACGTGCCACCTTTGAATCTCCGACGGGGGTGATAGCGCTTCGGCCAACGATACCCGCCAGCTCAAGTCTACAAAGTTGCTCCATTGATAATAAATTATTTATAAGTTAAACGCTTTTTTCACACGCTGGACAGTAGACACAGAAACACCACATATTTTGGCTGTGTTCCTGATAGTCTGCCCACGTTTGAGACTTTTTATAACGGCGGCATACTCGGAGGCTAATTGGTCCAGGGTTTTGATGCTGCCGTCCTTTCGGCCCATCTTAACACCTTTCTCAATTGCCAACTGCCGCCCTTGTGCTAATCTGAAGGCAATATTCTCACGTTCCTTTTCAGCACAGAACGAAAGACATGATATATATATTGCCATCACGCCGTTGACCTTATCTCCGTCAAAGAGCTGTAGACCCTCTTTCTGGAAATACATATTGATTTTGTTGTCAACGCAATACTTTACGGTCTCCAGGACTTCCCATATCTGTCGGCCTGCCCTGGAGAGTTCGGAGAAGAGGATAACTCCAATCTGGTTATCCTTGGCATAGCGGAGGCTTTCTTGTAACCCCAATCGCTCGGAATTACGCTTTGCCCCGCTGATGTGCTCCTCAAAGATACGCTCCACCTGTAAACCACAAGATTCGGCGTATGTGAGAAGTGCTTTTACTTGACGCTCGGTATTCTGTCGTGATTCAAGTGAACCGGCTGAGGAAACACGAGCGTAGATGATTGCAGTTTTATTCATTTTTATCTTTGAAATAATCCAGTACAAGTTCCCTGCGGTGGTGTATGCAGAAAAATCATGTGCTGGGGTTGAATACAAAAAACGGGGGAACTGCAACATCAAAATCACAATTCCCCCTTTCTGAGAGATTCTGGGTTTTAGGCTAATCCATATTCTGCCATAACCCGCTGCGAGAAGTTTTCCACTTTCTCTACGGCTTCATCAATTGCAGGAATCAGTTCGTCCAGGTAAATGTCAGTCCTGGTTTTTACGGTTTCTCCTGTATCCGTGATTAGATGGTAAAGGAACGTATCACCGCCTTCGTCATATAAGACTTGGACGGTTCCCTTGTGTTTGAAGCCTTGGACATGCAATTGTAGTCCGTAGTTTCCATCGGCATCTTCAGCCAGCCGGTAGGTTTTGTTGTCGATACCCCAGGACATAACGATTGCTGGGTAGTATCTCATCAGCTCCAAGATATAGGCTGCGATCTTGTGCTGGTGTTCTAAAGTTTCCAAATTCGTTTCCATAAATCTAAAATCAATTGCCAGTAGTTAGGGCAAGGGTCAATCAGTATCATAACTCAGATGTAAAGATTGTGTATAACGGGTATTTGCAGAAGCCGGACTGGGTAAGGACTCCCATCGGCAAGCCTAATCCGTTCTTCTGGATAAACTTCTCGATCCCCGGCTGATTATTGACATCCAGGTATGCGAGGCTAGAAGATTGGACGGGGTCTTGCAGGTTTACAGTTATCACCTCCGTTTCCCCATTCTCATAGTGCAGCATAAGAGCCAGTGTGTTATTTGACCTGTACTCCTCGGCAGAAAGAGTTACGTTCCTGCCACGATACTTAAATTTTTTCTTCATCTCTTAGAAATACATTGATTTTACATCCTCATAAGCCACCTCAATCTGGTCCTGTGAAAAGCCGTAATCCTCAAATTCCATCAAAATGTCTTCGAAGGAGGCATCTGGATAGGCAAAAAGGAAGTCGGTAATCCAGTCATACAGTTCAGCATCGTCAGTGTCCGCATCCATCATATAACGTCCATAGCCCCAGCCGCCAGTTTCCTCGTGTGGGTAAACGGCCGGACAGGAATCGATTATATGCTCCACGAATTTCGAACAGTTCAGGAGCTCACTTTTAACGGTGTACTCCTCGTCAGAATGCGGCCGATGATAGCCACACGACATATTCACGGCTGATACGGAAAGACCTTTATCCTTCAGAGCTTCCACGTCGGTCATCATTCCATGTTCCAGCTTATAACCGAATCCTTGATAACCGGTGGCCGATAAGAATTCCTTGCTACAGAGTTCAGTATAGCCACCAATGTTCCAAATCAAATCGTTTCCTCCCTTCCGATCACACTGGAGGACAAACCGGACATCAGAGAAAAACGTCATGTCGGCTTTGTTACTTCCCCTACAGCCCATCTCCTCACCCACGAAGAAGGCACATTTCAGGGCGGGATACTTCTGGAGGCATTTGAGCGCTATCCATATCCCATTCTTGTCATCTGCCCCAAGCCCCTCCTGATGAACATTGCCAATAGAGAAGCCGAAGATGATGTCCTTAGTCTCGACCGCCTGAAAATCTTTACTATGGGTTTTCTGTACTTGGTCGATATGAGAGACGATGCAGGGATAGGTTTCGCTTTTCCCCTTGCATACATAGAGATTCCCCATCGCGTCCACAGTAAAGGAGGCGCCGGGGACATTGTTTTTAATCAAGCCCTTCAGAAACTTCCTCATCTTTTTCTCGTTTCCGCTAGGACTGTGAATGGCGTATAATTGCTTAAGTAGTTCCATAATTACGCTGCTTGTTTATAAGGTTGATTGGTAAGCGGATCAAGGGCATTACAGTATTCTCCGTGAAAGAAGAACATAAGCCCCATGGAAACCATCTTGTCCAGTGTAATCCGGCTGATGGTTCGTTCTAAGTAGCATTGGAGAGCAGGGTTCCAGGAGTTGAAGGTGGTAATTTCCTCTTCCTCCTCATAGTAATCCTGGTCAAAGTCGGAGAAGTACCAATTGACCTGCTTGTAGTTCCTTTCGGCAACAATCCGGCAGGCATCACAACAATAAGTCTTGCCAGTGATTTCGGATTCATACTCGTGTTCCTTCAGCTCCCAGCACTTACACTCAGGACAAAGGAAAACATCGTCTCTATGATGGTACTCTTCCAGACGGTCTACCCATACGAAGTCTTCCATCCAGTCATCGGCACAAGACATCTCTTCACCGTGGACATAGACGGTACAGGTATCAGAATCGACATACTGCTGGTGATACTCATCATAATTCCCGTCATCATCGTCATGGTCATCATCTATCGAATAAGCGGTGGTGTCCAGACAGTAATCCCAACCCCGGCTAGTCCCGTTGTAGGCTTTCTCGGCGTTGTAGTCGTAGTATTTGAATGTGTCCTGGTAGCTCAAGCAACTATCGGTCTCCAGGTCGCATTTTATATAGAACGTTTTATGTGAGAGTGAAGCGCCATTGATATCGACTATCGCGTTAGCCTCTCCACATCCACAGCCAGGTACTTTATACATATCAATCTCGCCTGCCTTAATCAGTTCATCAATCAAGGCTCTCATAAGTACCTGGTTAGAGTCGGTCGAATATTGCCGGTCCAGATAGCGATACACCTTCCCTTCATCATCGTACACCTCAGGCCAAAGAATCGCCCTTGCAATAACCATATCATCCTCATTGACCAGGAATGCAGCCTTAGCCTTCACGGAATCCTTATAGTAATGCCAATGGTCTTGATTCACCATGCAGCTTCCAAAGTTCCCCACACAATCATCACTGGAATAAATGCGGCTGAAATCGTCATTTATGATAAGACGATTCTCTGGCAGCTGTCCCATACAATAGGACTGCCATCTCTGAGAAAAATCCTCTTCCAACCACCTCTGGACAGGTTCACAAAGATTTCGTCCATACTCGGTTGCAGTTATCAGGTGATGGAGCATTTTCCCGGCCTTCATCTTAAATATCCGGTTTTGCTCCACATTGCGATATCTAATGGATCGGGTGTCATGGTCTTCACATATCCCTTTCCACTCATCGGTTTCGTATTTGTCGCTGAAGAGAACATAGTCCATCAGCTCAAGCTTATGCGTCAGATCGGGATCCTTGTAGCTTTGACCAAGGAGTTCCAGCCAGACCTCGTTTTGCATCTCGGCCATCGTCTTGAAATTGATGACCTTGTAGTTGCGTTTCTTGAATTCGGACTTGACGTAAGAGAGCAATATTTTGTTCTTTCTGCTCTTGCTTCCGTTGCCGTGTTCCTGCATACCAAAGCGTTCCTGAAAACCCTGGTAGCCATTGAAGTCAAAGTATAACATAGATTATCTCCTAATTAGATTTGAATCACGAAATGCCTCAATGTCGCTCCTGAAGTACAGTGCTTTATGAGGCCCAACTCTTTTGAACGGGAACACTTTCAGGTCCCGGTATCGCTGCATTGTCCTTGAACAGCAGCCGAGAATCTTGCAGGCTTCGGACGTACCGATCAGTTCATCCTGCTTGGGAGAGGTTTGAACATCGTTGAAATGTTCTTGCAGACATTCACGTATCGCTTGCTTCAAGTCTTCGGCGGATACAAGAATGATTGCTTCCTTGAGCTTGTTGAAAGCTGAAATTTCTTCCTGTTTCATTGATAATTAGTTGTTTAACAAAAGAAAAAAGGAGATGAGCTCTTTTGGAACTCACCTCCTCGGTAGTTATCCCCGGGAGTATTACATCCCGGCGTTAAGGAACCATGAATAGCCTTCGGTATCTTCACCGTTGATGGCCTTCTGGATTCCTATGGCGAAATCTGTACATGCCTGATTTCTCTCTACCCACTTATCCACGTAGGTAGCTTTGATGGCTTCGTTTAACAGATTCATAAGGTCCCAGCAGGAGATACTAGTGATTCCGTCCTTCATGCCGAAGTTTGGATTATCACCGGCGTATCCTCTCACTGCTGCATTA
>JAEEGL015863570.1_pt1 | contig 11204 bp, 12 predicted proteins | sample 9134231 | NCBI WGS metagenome assembly JAEEGL01 (sample SAMN16246548, study PRJNA631951) | gut metagenome | biome: gut microbiome; feature: rumen; material: fiber-attached | host: Bos | place: Iran: Karaj | collected 2018-10
AATATGGAAATCCGCTATGCCATTGCCAATCAGACTGCTATCATTGTGAGGGGCAACGAGGCAATCAAATTGAAGGGCGATTCTATGCCGGTGGGGCGTTATATACGAGAGAAAGAGCATTTTAAGACGCAGACCGTAAAAATCGAGAAGGGTGACATGGTTTATATGTGCAGCGACGGCCTGCAAGACCAGCTTGGCGGCAATGATTGCAGGAAATTCCTTCTCCGAAACCTCATCGACACACTCATCGAAATCCACGACGAGCCGCTCATAGAGCAGTGCATCACCCTCGAACAGACCATCATCACCTGGCGCCGGGGCACACCGCAGATAGACGATATGACGATGGTGGGCATCAAGGTTTGAACGTGACAAAAATATTTGCATTTTTCCCTGCATATTCCTATATTTGTCAATCAAAAAATTTGAAGATTATGGCCAACATCACACCACCACCAATACCACCTCAGTCGCCTAACGCAAAGGCGACACAGACACCTCCGCCAATAAAGCCGGAGGGGGCAATGCGCCGTCGCGATCAGCCTCAGGTGATTGACCCACTGTATTTGAAATCGGAGGATGAGATTCTTACAGGTATTGTCAATAGCGAACTTGAAAAAAGAGGATTCGACGTCAAGAAGGATTCGCTCACACACTTCGAGAAAAAGAAATTGACGTCAACGCTTATCTCTGGACCTATCAACCTGATAATCATTATATTGTTCAGGGTGTTTCATTACGGAGGTTTTTGGGCTACGGTGCTGATTGGCATCAGTTTTTTGATATGGCGGAAGTTCCAAAAGTCTGACTTGTCGTCGTTTTTAATCAAGGAAATCAAGAGTCGCCCCGACGAAAAATTTTCGGATGTCATCGCGCCACAACTTTACGACAAGTGCAGCAATCAGAAGTGGATGCGCATTGGGATTCTTGCGGCGTGTACGTTCGTGATACCGGCATTGTTGTTCCTGAAACCGCATATTTTTTATGAAGACGCGCCCGATGGCAAGTATGTCCGTTTTTATACCGAGGGGTTGATGGACAGCGAGACGCTTGTCATACCCGATGCAATAGACGGAATCCCTGTCAAGGGCATCCGTGGCGATGTTTTCAATTCCACTGGTTTGGTGAGCGTCACGTTGCCAAACTCCATCGATACCATCCGTGGACACGCTTTTGAAGGGTGTTCGGCTTTGGTTTCCATCAATCTGCCCACTAACCTCCGTTCCATTGGCGGACACGCTTTCGACGGCTGCGAAAGTTTGGCGCACGTCGATTTTCCGCAGACACTCACGTATATTGGCGGATATGCTTTCAATGGGTGTTGGAGGCTGACTATCAATGATTTTCCATCCGAAATGGATTCCATTGGCGGGTATGCTTTCTGTGGTTGCAAAAGTATAACGGAAATCACCCTGCCGCGAAATCTCACCGCGATTCACGCCTTCTGTTTCAGCAGCACTCGCATTGAGTCTGTTACAATTCCAGCATCGGTGGAACGTATTGGTGAACAGGCGTTTAGTGCTACTGACTTGAAGGAATTGTTGTTTGAGGAAAATTCCAATCTCAAACGCATCGGCTCGCGTGCATTTTATATGACCGACTTGACCGAAGTGGTGATACCGCCGTCGGTGAAGGAAATACGAGGCTCGGCATTCCGCGATTGTCTCAGTCTCAAAGTCGCCAAAATCCCAACAGACTGTGATTTGGCAGACAAGGTTTTCAAAGATTCGCCGACGCAGGTGGAAAGATATTGAGAGTAAAGTATAAAGAGTAAAGATTAAAGAGCAAAGTGTAAACTAAAAAACTTTAATCTATAAACTATAAACTAATTATGAAGTTCATTCATCTCCTATACGTCCCGACATTGGCTTGCGATATGGCTTGCAGGTATTGTTATCTCGAAGACAATACCAAAGACCGTATGCAGCAGTACAAGCCGTTGGAGACCTTGGATTTTGCCGTCAAGAAATTCAGGGGTGGGGGAGTGATGCCCTTCAATATTTCGCTGCACGGCGGTGAGGTTTCCACGTTGAGCAAGGAGGATTTCAGAGATGTTGTCAAGTATATAAGTGATTATTATAATGACAATTGCGATGAGATTTCGTCGGCGGGATTCCGTGTCGGGCGGCCGCATATCAAGACCAATCTCTATTCCATCGACAAGCATATTGAAACCATCAAGGAGTTCAATGTTTCGATAAGTGGCAGCCTCGATTTGCCGCTGTCGTTGCATCAGGATTACCGCATCACCAAGGGCGGAAGCAAAACATTAGACAAGATACTCCAAAACATTGAATTGTTGCGAAATATCCCCAATAGGAAAAAAGTTTCCGCAACGATTTTTGACGAGCATTTCCAGCATTTGGATGCGATTGTGGACGACATCAGGTATCTACACCGCGAGACGTGTCTGGATATGAACGACTTCAATTTTATGATTGGGTTTGATTATAATTCCAATGGCGTCCTCCACGCCCTGAGCGAAGCTAATCAGGTGAAACTCTTTGAACGTATGCACCGCGAATTTGACGGTACGGATTTGGACAAGGGTGTCAACGGCGCGTGGTTTGCGGAGTTTAGTCCCGATTATTGCACCAATTGCGACAACTGCGGCGAGAAATTCTTCTTGCTCGAAAAGAATGGCGACATCTATTCGTGTGTGCGCGGGCAGGGGCACAAGGAATTTTGCTATGGCAATATCTATGAAAACACCGTAGAAGAAATCCTTCAAACTGCTGAAAACAAGATATTTACTGCGCATAATAATGTCGGGTTCAACGACGAGTGCGCCGCCTGCGAGTGGCTTTACCTCTGCAAGACAGGGTGTCCGTTTGTGAAGAATGTCTATAAATCGGACAAATCCTACACCTGCCTTTTGCAAAAGGAACTATACAAACAGCGCAATTTCTGCCCCGACGACAATACTTCGGCTACGGTGTTCGATTATTTGTCCAAAATGCATCCAAATCTCGCAATTGATTTCAAACCAAAGGTTTACCAAGAAAACTCGTTGCTTGATTTGATTGCCAAAGACGAAAAATTGCGATACATCTACGACCCGGATGCCTTCATTTTTGATGTGAGCGGCGAGAGGTTCCCGTTGCAGTCGCAATTGTTGAAAAACAGTCGTCAGATCATCGAGATTTTCAGCGGTTGCGATGTCAAAATCCGTGTCCGCAAGGAAGTTTTGGAGGCGGAGAGCGATTATCCTCAAAACAATGCGCTTTTCGTGCAACTCCTGAGCGGCGACTGCCACGTCTATGGCGACGAGCAACGCCTCAAACAAAAGCACGTGGCGACATTGCAGGTGTATAAATTCGTATTGGAAGACTGCGAGGAAGACGGTTTTTATGTCTATGACTTGACTGGATTCTTGCGTAGTTTCAGCAAATATCTGTCGAAAGAAAATCCCAACAATATTTTCTTCACGACCACGCATCTGCGTGATTACCATTATGTCAAACAAAAAAACAACGCATATTACCACATATCGGCAATCAATCTGCCGTTCCAAAATGCGGAGTTTAATTATTCGGAGGGCTTAATACTATGATTAACAAACCAATAGAGACATACAAGGATATGCGACGTGCCCAAAACACGTACAAGTTTGCGAATTATTTCCCCGAGATGGACAACGGCACGCTCAATTTCATTTTCGACTTTGTTGAAAACGAAAAGAATAAGGTGGTAGGCGAACACGAAAAGATAACTTTTTATGTCAGCAACAAAGTCGTCAAGACCATCCCGAAGAAGATGGATGCCAACTCGGCAAAAACCATCAAGGAAATCTACTTGTATTCGGGTATAATTAGTTTTGCGTATGTGACACCGACAAGGACGTACTCGTCGAGTGGCGGATATTCGTCGTCGTATTCCTCGTCTTATACTTCGTCGTACACGTCGTATTCGTCGAGCAGCAGTTCGTCGTCGTATTCGTCCGGCAGAAGCAGCAACAATAATAACAACAATAACAACAACAATAATAACAACAATAACTGATGCAACTCTCTGAGAAGAAATATTTGAAACGCCTGAAGGAGTTCGGGATGAGTCTGGTAACTACTTACAAATCAGGTAATGACATCATCGAGAAAAATAGTTTTGAAACGCTGCGCACAAACATCGTCAACGGCATCCGATTGGAGAAAAACTATCTGCGCGGCGGCACATCGGTATATAAACTCCACAACTTTGACCCGCGCATCAAATACACTTTTGTGAACGCCTCCACAGCCCGCAAATGTCCAAACTGCGGCGCGGACATCGACCAAGCGAGCGGCGAATGTCCATATTGCGGCACGGCTTACAATATGGATTACGAATCCAAATCCCTCGGCGCAAAATACCACACCGACCTCGTGATGAATACCACGACTTACAAGACTGTGGCGTGGATTCTGTCGTTTGCAACTGCATTTATCATCAGTTATATTTACATCAGGACTACGGGACGCACCTTCAATGGTTGGGATATGACCAAGGTCTTGGCGGGCACGGCGTTGTTTGGATTGGCGTTTTATTACGTGTTTTATTATTTGGATTCGTTTTTCATCCTGCTGCCAATCAAGATGTACAAGGAGCGCATCAACGCGGCGCAAGAAAAATTTTGGGCTGAAAATTCTAAGGACATCAATAAGGATGTATTTTTCACCAATCTCAATTACGAACTCCAAAAATATTATTTTGAGGGCGATAAGACGCGCAATGTGCTTGATTTTGACTTTGTTGACTACACTACAATCACCCGTGACGGCGACATTGTGACCATCGAAATCCTTGTGCGCGAGGTCTATATCACAGGCGGCAAGGTGAAATGCCGTCAGGTCTCCAAAAAAATCCGCCTCAAACGCGCCAAGATTGAGCATCGGTTGGAAAATGTTGGCGGCGTTGCGCTGCGCTGTCGCAATTGTGGCACGTCGATGGATGCATTCGCTCAGGTATGTCCGAGTTGCGGCACACGGCACAATTATTTGCAGGAATGGTATATGATTTAGGATGCATCAAATTATTGCCATATAAAACATTTTTCGTTGTTGTACGTTATATTTCCAATGACATTAAACTATAAAACCATAAATCAAAAAATGAAAAAGTTCTTACTAATTGTAGCGGCTGCCCTGTTGGGTTTCACTGCCGCTAACGCGCAGAATCCCGAGTATATCGGCAATACTTGGGCGAAGACCATCACCGTGCCCGCATCGCAGGCCTCTGTCCTCGAAAAACTCTTCACCGCGTGGGGCAAGCAATTCCCCGGCAACTACGTGGACGCTTTCGCCGATTACAAGAAGAATCCTACGCTTTACACCAATGGCGAAGGCCCGTACATCATTGATTTCGCCCCGAAAAACGGCTACCTCAATATTATGGCAACCGTTCAACTTGAACTCGCGCTCACGGCAGTGTATTGGAATCTCCCTAACGGCGACAAACTCTTTGGCATTACCATCAACGAGTGCCGCGAAGGAGAAGGCGGCACTGAGGATGCAATCTGCAATTCTATGCTTGCATTCTACGAGTACAATGCCACCAAAGGCACTATGACTCCCCGCACCGACATTGCAAAGAAGGTGCTCTCAATCACCGACTACCCCAACCTCCCCAAAGAAGGTCGTGACATCGAATATTGGGACGAGAAGACCGAATCGCACAAAACAATCAAGTGGACTGGGAACGGTTTCTAATTTTGGGTAACAATTTTAAACTAATGTAGAGACGATGTACACATCGTCTCTACGTGTTTAATTCGTTGATTATTTTTTAGAATAAAAATTTATTTGATGCCTGCCTCTTTGAGAAGTTTTTGAATTTCTTTGTCACTGATGGTGGAACGCTCCGACTTGTCGTAGATATACAGCATTGTAATTTTGCCTGACATCAGTTGCAGCACTATGTCGGTGTGTGCTATTACTCTTGCACCACCTCTTTTGCCTTTACCTTTTGATTCTATTGGCAATCTGATTTTTCGCACACCGCCACCTAAGTCGGCTCCTTGAAATGGGTCGGCTTGCATTTTTTTGATGAGGTCTGTGACTTCTGTTTTAAGCGACTTGTATTTTTTCATCAACCTTTTAGACTCGCGGTCGAAAGACTTGGCGATTTCTATTTCAATGCTATTTGTCATAGTTCTTCAAGTTCTTTCAAGTATTGGTCTAATGATTTAAACTGCCGCTTGCCTTCTTGGTACTCTTTGAACTCTTTGAAAGCTTCGCGCAGTCCGGCTCTGATGTATTCGTCGGAATCGGGTTCAAGTTCGGTCTCTTTTTCGGCTTCGTGCTCAGCCTCAACGGCTTTTGCTTTTTTTGACCTTTTTTTCTTGAATGGCAGAGTTTTGATGAAATCCATCACTTGGCGCATCAGTGATTCATCGTCAAATACAGGGTTGAGAGCCTGCAAAAATTCTCCACGTAATTCTATTGCTGACATAGTTTGTTGTTTTTAGTTACGATGCAAAGGTAGTGTTTTTTTGCAAATGTCAAATTAATTCGGCGTCTTTTTTACAAAAAAGGGCGTGAAAAAATCGCGCCCAAATTCTTTTGTGATGGTTATTCTTAATTAGACCACAGCAATGAAAGTCAATAAGATAAAAACAATCAATTACTTGACAATGTAGAAATAATTTGGCTGTTTTTGGAGGTAGGCCTTTGCGACACTCTCAACGGCAGAAATAGCTTGTTTCTTAAGTTCAAATTCATTGGCGCGTTCCTGTTTTTCGATGGCCTCTTGTTTTTCTATCTCCTTTCTGATTTTGTTTTCGATATCCTTAATGCAAGCCGAAGCGTCGGACGAACAAGAACTTTGGGTATCTATTGTAGTCAAAAGGCTCAACGCTGATTCGTACTCACGCATCGCCATATATCCTTTGGCAGTCTGAAGTATTTGTGTGCAGTTTTTGGTTTGGTACTGTTTGTAAATATCCTCCATCGCTTTCAGCACCTTGTCGTATTCCTCTATGTCCTTCGGACAACATTCCAACAACGCAAGCGCAGTGCCGTATTTTTGTTGGACGGCAAGCGTGTTTGCTTGGTTGATGATTGACTGTATTTGTGTCTTATAATAATCTGTTACTTCCTTTGCTGCATCGGAAAAGAATTGTTTTAGACGCGGGTCGTTGACGGTCAGTTTCCTAAGCGCGGACATTATTGCCTGTTGCTCCGAATAACCTTCACCGCGCAACTGAATGGATGTCTCGGCGAAACCTGTTCCCAATATGATGTGTCTGACTGACAGGTTTAGTTCGATGTCGTACACTGTAATTGTTTTCATACCACCTTCTATTGTGTTTTTATCAGCAACTACTGTCGTTGGAATCACAACAATTGGACAATAATCAGCGTGCCTGACATTCACCCCCGACATGGCGGATGTCAGTTTTGTTTTCAACATAGTGAGATGGTCTTTGTTGTCGGCGATATCCTGCTGAGGCACAGCGATAGAAAATGCCATCTGACAATAGCCGCTAACACTCAGTATCAATGCAGCCGCAATTAGAAATATCTTTTTCACGATAGGTCTATTTAATTGTGATTATCAATGTGTTGCCACTTATGTCCCTCGAAATCTGAAGCCCAAGTCCACGTGCGAATTTCAGAAACAAAAGACCAAATTTGTTGATGTTGTAATTCATACCATTGTCGTCCTTAAGAGGGATGCGCACATCATCGAAAATCATTTGCAAGTCGGTAGTCCCCTGTATGTGATAGTTGTTTTTGTACGCATTGTCGGACATCCAAAGCTCAATGTGGTCTGACAGTGTATAGCCATCGCTGCCTATTTCTGATGACATTGTGTACTCTGACGTTGGAGCGAACTTTATGTTCATGCTTATGGAACGCCCGTTTTGCACAATGTCGGTGAACTTAGTCTGCATCACGTTAAGGAACTCGTCCACCACGCCCTCTATTGCCTTTGAGGCAAGTTTGCCGATGTCCTCGGTGTAAAACTTGCCACTTTCTCCAACTTTGTTGGACAGCGAGTTGCCCGTGGATATGTCATACGAGGTCATCAACACTTTAACAGAATTGCCACTGCTGCTCGGCAGATAGTTAAGTTCCGCATCAACATAGATGTCAGCACCTGACTGTTGTATGACCATAGACTTCAAGTCTTCTTGTGTATCCATTGTAAGCCCCGCTGCCGTTGACATTGCCTTCAACTTACCGAAAAAATCCACTGTTGTGAATCCTCTACTGTCGAAGGCTTCTTTGATTTTAGTCATCACTATGCGCTGGTTAACATCGCTCTCCAAAACTTGACGGATGTCCTCGCCTTGTTTTACAAATGGCACTACCATTATCTTTGGTTGCACGGTGGTGCTCTGTTGCGCCAACAATTGTACGGCGCAGAGGCAGAGGCACACCAATGTAAGACAGATTTTTCTCATTGTTTGTTCATCGTTTAAAAACCAAATTTTCTTATTATACCATTTTTTTCAAGGTCTTCGCGCAACGCTTTGTGATTGATTGTTACGTCAAGCACAATACATTTGTTGCCAACGGAATCCTTTGCAAATGGTTGAGTGATTGTAGTAGACATAATGAATCGTCTGCACCCTTCGTCCCAAAAATTTCCGAAGTATGCCGAATGTGCCTTCTCCACGTCGTCTCGCAAGTCTTGTATTATCGCTGAGGAGTACGATGCTTGTTCAAATCCATTGTATAGAACGGCTAAAAATGCCTTTTGTTCGGCATCGCTTATTGCCTTTTGCGCGTTTCTTCCATAGCCGACGCTCCTTACCGCGATTGTTGTTGCCGTCGAGGACAAATAGTTTGTCTGGTACTGGGCGCATACATTGAGGCTCACCATAATCATGGCTATCAAGACAGTAATCTTCTTCATATTCTTACGGTTTTACAATCAGTTTGCATTGTAGTTTTGCAGCGGCTTTAATTTTTTCAGACACAAGCAGACCTGTCTTTTTGGTAATCCCGCACTCGCAGAAATTGTCACCCGCCACTTTTTGGACGGTGGCTTGTCCGATTTCCGACGGATACGGTTGTCCATCAATCATTTCTATGGAAAAAATGGTGAACTTGTCTCCAACCTTTACACCTGATGCCGTGCCAGCAGACACAAGCACCACCTGTGCCGCCCCGCCTTTTTCTACTAAAATCTTTGAAATTTTAGCCGTTACAGGAAAATTGACTCTGAAATAGTCGAACAATTCCTCTTGCAACGACATCATAGCCATTGTAACCGCGCTTTCCGGCGACAGACATTCTTTGCTCGCCTGTCCCGTAAAACTCGTGGCGTCGGTGCTTAGTCCGGTAGCGACGTCAACAACTTTCATCTGGAAAGCCACGCTCGCCTTGTAGCCCCTCACAGAGCCATCGGCGTTTTTCATGCGATAGACCGGAATTTTCACGATTTCGCCTGTAATCAACTTTTCAGCGGAAACCGCAACGTCCTGTTCTACAAGGTTCTTGCTGTCCATAAACGCCTCCGACTTTTGTAACTCTAATTCTTCTTGAATCTTGTCTCGGCTTGTGCGGTCAACTACCTTGAACCTTTTGGCATTGGTGAGCATCTCCACGACTTTCTCCGTCACAAGATGCGTGTAGGGGCTTTCCTGTTGGCATGAGAACTGCGCCACGCCAACCACTGTTTTATTATCATCTTGTGCGTGGCACAAGGTAATGCCACACACAAGTAATGATATTATTGCAAGCAACTGTTTCATCTACAGATTTTTACCAGATTTAAGAGTGCTTATTATCTGTCCGATAGATTTGGTCTGGTTTGCACTTTCCACGGTAAGCACCGAGAGGGCCGACTTCGACTCATCAACAAACTTTGTGACGTTCTTCAGGTTCTTGGTAGCAGTGATTTTATCTTTGCCCTTGGCGTTTTTTACGTCGTCAGACATTTTTGTAACTGCCTTGGCAGCATCTTCCGCGCCTTTGGTGGCGTCAGACACATACACAGTCTCTTTTGCTACGCCTTCAGACAGTGCTGCCCACTGATCAAGCGATGGTTTGTGGACAGTTACATCGGTTACGCCGTCAACTGTCTCACCAATCTCTCGGTAGTAAAAGGACTTCAGGGTGTCGCTGTTGGTGATTGCGCTCTTGGCTGCCTCGAGTATAGACCTGCCAAACCTGTCCACGTCAGGATTGCCTGTTGTCGTGGATCCATAAGTGTCCACGTACTCCTGAAGTTTTGCCTTGTTCTTCTCGCTCTGCGCGATTACGTCCTTGAGATTCAGTTCCTGAGCATTGACCACCATCGAGGCAATCATTGCAAGTGCTATGAAAAATAACTTCTTCATTTGTTTTATGTGTTAAAAAATGACGCTTGGTCTCTAAGCATACTAATAAAGGATATTGTACCAAGACCATGCTGAATTGCTCCAGCGGTACAAATCCGTCTGCAAATGCAAGTGGTACCATTTTTTGCGTTGCAATTATTTTCTGCCTAATTCGGGAAGCAATGTTTTGGAACTGTATAACGACAAAAAAGGCGTTGGACCGCTCCGTTATGGAATGCTTTTTATCTTCGAGAGGATTTATCTGGACTACCTATAGGAGTATAAAAGCACGAAGCAGTCCACGCCATATAGCGCGGACTTTTTCGCACTTATCCTTCCTCCTATATGAAAATGTCCAGTTTTCTCGAAGACAAGAATAAGGCGTTTATGTCTATGTAAAAATGCGGATATCACCGCACAATATATGTTTTTCTTGCAAAAACGATGCAAACATACAAATTATTTTGGTTTCTTACACATTTTTTTGAAAAAAAAATTTTTCCTAAATAATAAGACCTGTTTATCTCAGTGTTAATCAGATGGTTATTTTTTTTTGTTTCAACATGGGTAATAAGTCACAAATCACCTTGTTTTTTACAAAAAAAGGCGTGATTTTGTCGCGCCCTTTTTTGTATTTATTATTTCAACCAATTATTTAAATAGCAATTGGTAAACCTCTGCCAAATAATCTCTTGCGTTCATCCAAGTATGTCCGCCGTCGGTCTCTTTGTATTTGTATTCGATGCCTTTTTTGTCGAAGTATTCGCGGTGGGTCTTCACGTTGTTGTAGAGGAAGTCGTCCTTGCCTACGCCGTACCAAAGCACCTTGAAATTCTTTTTCATGTTTTCTTTGGTCATCAATGACGAAAATTCCTTGTCCATTGCCTCGGGGATGAGGTACGCGCTGAACGAACCCATATTTGCAAACTTGTCGGGGTTGGAGAATGCTGCGTATTGC
>JAEEGL016690722.1_pt1 | contig 11204 bp, 12 predicted proteins | sample 9134231 | NCBI WGS metagenome assembly JAEEGL01 (sample SAMN16246548, study PRJNA631951) | gut metagenome | biome: gut microbiome; feature: rumen; material: fiber-attached | host: Bos | place: Iran: Karaj | collected 2018-10
CCTCAGCAATTGAGGGTGCACTCTCATTGCGTTCGGCTTGCTTATATTTTGTGGTGACAAAATTAAAAAAAATTAGTGCAAGTCGAATACAGAACAAAAGAATTCATTCTTTTTTATGTTGAGACGCAGCCGAATTTATCCAAAAACCGCAGTTTTTTAGTAACTTTGCACCAAATAATAAAAAATTAGAATTCATGGGATTAATTGACGATAAAAAACGCATCAATGAAATCGAAGCAATCGAGGAGCGCGCCATCCTCGTGGGACTGATCACGCCACAGCAGGGCGAGGCGAAAACCAAGGAATACCTTGACGAGCTCGAATTCCTTGCCGAGACGGCAGGCGCTGTCACCGTGCGCACCTTCCTGCAACGCTGTGACGGGCCCAACAGCACCTCCTATGTCGGCAAGGGCAAACTCGAGGAAATCGTTGCCTTTGTCGAGGAGAACGATATCAGCCTGGTCATCTTTGACGATGACCTCACGCCCAAGCAGATCGCCTTCATCGAGAAGGCTGTCAAGGTCAAAACGCTCGACCGTACGAGCCTCATCCTCGACATCTTTGCCAAGCGCGCCCAGACCGCCAGCGCCAAGATGTAGGTCGAGCTGGCGCAGTACCAGTACTTGTTGCCCCGATTGACGGGTATGTGGACCCACCTTGAGCGTCAGCGAGGCGGTATCGGTATGCGCGGACCCGGTGAGACCCAGATAGAGACCGACCGCCGTATCGTCAAGACCAAGATATCCCTGCTCAAGGAGAAATTAGCGCAGCTCGACAAGCAGAAGATTACCCAGCGCAAGAATCGCGGCAAGCTCACCCGCATTGCCCTCGTGGGTTATACTAATGTGGGCAAGTCCACGCTGATGAACGTGCTGAGCAAGAGTGAGGTGTTCGCCGAGAACAAACTCTTTGCCACACTTGATACCACCGTGCGTAAGGTCGTTATCTCCAATCTGCCTTTCCTCTTGACCGACACCGTTGGCTTCATCCGCAAACTGCCCACCCACTTGGTGGAATCCTTCAAGAGCACCCTTGACGAGGTGCGCGACAGCGATATCCTCGTCCACGTCGTGGACATTTCCCATCCCCAATTCGAGGAGCAGATCGAAGTCGTGAACCGCACGCTTCAGGAGGTGTGCGACGCCGGCGATAAGGAAATGATCATGGTCTTCAACAAGATTGACCAGTTCACCCACGTCCCCAAGGACGAGGATGACCTCACGCCCCGCCTACGCGAAAACATCCCCCTCGAGGAGCTCCAGGAGACCTGGATGGCTCGCATGGGTGAGAATTGCGTCTTCATCAGTGCCAAGAAGCAGCAGAACATTGACGCCCTCAAGCAGTTGTTGTACAACAAAGCCAAGGCCGTTCACACTGCCCGCTTCCCCTACAACGACTTCCTTTTCCAAACCTATGAAGACTTAGAAGAGGACAAGGATTAACCGAATAATGAATCATGCGCCACCTGTCGATGCCAAATAATTGTCGACAGGTGGCGTTTTTATTTTTTATGATGAAAACATTAAATATTTTAGGAAATAGTATTATCTTTGCCGACAATTTGTCATAATAGTGGCTTGTGGACGATACAATCAACACTATTAACGACTATTATTTCTCGTAGAAGTAGGAATATTATTTATTTAGAAAGCCATGCCAGCGGGGTTAAATGGGTTCTGCTCGCAGGTGGGCTATGGAGTGTTTTTAGAACCCAACATGACCAAATGAAAAAATTATCTTTTTTGATGCTTGTGCTGGCGATGGCATTCCCCATGAGTGCCAATAGAACTGACGTGCGTGGCGACGTGAATGGTGATGGCAAGGCTACCATCACTGACGTGTCCGTGCTAATCAACTATCTGTTGAGTAATGAATGGCCTGCCTCACTCGTTGATGAGTACGTTGATCTGGGCTTGTCCAGCGGCACACTGTGGGCGACGCATAACGTGGGAGCAACTAACCCCGAGGACTATGGCGACTACTTTGCTTGGGGCGAGATAGTGCCCAACAAGGAAAACTATTCGTGGTCAACTACCGCATTTGTGTATTATGAGAATGGATCTCTTCACTTCAGCAAGTACAACACCGACAGCCAATATGGCGAGATTGACAACAAGACTGAGTTGGATCCTGAAGACGATGCTGCATACGTCAATTGGGGATCACAGTGGCGTATGCCGTCCGTTGCACAGTTCGATGAGTTGCTTAATCAATGCACTTGGCAGTGGACTGAGCTGAACGGTGTGAAAGGTCGACTGCTCACCGGTCCCAACGGTAACACGTTGTTCTTGCCCGCCGCTGGCCAGCGCAGTGGAGCTAACCTCAGCAGCGCAGGCACGAATGGCAGCTATTGGTCGCGCGAACTCTATTACCTTAATCCGACCAGCTACAGGCCGAACAGTGCTTACAAATTATATTTCAGTTCAGGTTCGAAGCAAAAGATCTCGGCCTCCCGTAACTACGGTTACCCAGTGCGTCCGGTGTATGTTTCCCAGGAGGAACCGGCCAGTGATTATCAGCGTGGCGACTGCAATTGGGACGGTTCGGTGAACATCCAGGACGTGGCAGCTCTGATTAACTTCCTGTTGAATAATGTATGGCCTGACCCCACACCCGTTGTGGAATACGTCGATCTGGGCTTGCCTAACGGCACGCTGTGGGCGACGCACAATGTGGGTGCAAATAGCCCTGAGGGATTAGGTGACTTCTTCGCCTGGGGTGAGACTGCGCCTAAGGCCGATTATGCGTGGGGCAACACTGCGTGGTTGTATGTAGAGAATGGTAAAAAGCGTATTTCCAAGTACAACACCAAGAGTGATTATGGTCCCGTTGACAACAAGATTGAGTTGGATCCTGAAGACGATGCCGCCTATGTTAACATGGGCCCAGAGTGGCGTATGCCGTCCAAGGCTGATATTGATGAATTGTTGCTAAATTGCACTTGGGAGTGGACTCAGTTGAACGGCGTGAATGGCCAACTGATTACAGGTCCCAACGGGAATACGATGTTCTTGCCTGCCGTTGGTGAGCGTATGGGAACGAGTATTTACCATGTGGGTGAGGTCGGCAACTACTGGTCACGCTCGCTCCATGTCCTCAATGAGACCGTTTCCTTCCCGACAGGTGCATTTAAGATTTACTTGAATGATAGCGGACTGTCGTGGAACACATCTGATCGCGATTGCGGTTTCCCGGTGCGTGCCGTGCGTGTTACTGAGTAATAAACCCCTCTTTCCAAACGAAGAAAGAACATATTTTGCCGCTTGTCGACCCGTATCGGGAGCCGACAAGCGGCTGTTTTTTGATAAAAAAGTCAAAAAGGAATAGCTTCAAAATCATTTTGTTAAACATTCTTTATATATTTGCTGCAATTAATAAAGTATAGTTTTATCATTTAATCTTGATTGTTTTGGCTAACCCGACGAATAAACAAGAATTGCTGGCATCCATGGCCGATGGATATGCCAAATTGTGTGACCAGATGGCAAAGATGGGCGACGAGGAGAAGACCATGGCCTTTGACTTCGCTGCCGATCCCAAGAAATGTGGAGTGCGCTGGCAGTATGACCGTTGCGTGCGCGACCTGCTGATTCACCTCCACGAGTGGCAGGTGCTGATGCGCGAGTTTGTGCAGAACATCCGTGAGGGCCACCCTAGGGACTATCTGCCCGATGAATACCGCCGCAACTACCACGAGATGGACAAGATGCTGGTCGAGAAACATCAGGGAACCCAGCTGCAAGAAGCCGAGCGCCTGTTGCAACAGACCCAAGATGAGATGCTAAGCCTTGCCGATAGCTTCACCGAAGAAGAACTCTTCACTAAGGGCTATTACAAGAACACTTACACCACCACGATGGCAGCCTATTTTGTGAGCGTCACCACTAGCCCTTACGGTCAAGCGGTAAAACTCCTCAAGACCCATCAAAAGAATTGCCGCAAATAACGAGGTAAAATCAAGTAGCTCCCCCTCTAAGATTAGAGCGGGCCGGGGGCGCTGATGCTACCGAAGGCTTGTAGAGTATTATCCGAATTGAGGGTGTTAACCCGTTCACTTCATGTCAAGGATTATAGTAGTCCTTGTTGTAGAAGTCTAGCAGTTCCTGGAGGTGGCGGTAAGCCTCGCCGGCGGGGCCGTCGGGGTCAAGATCCATAGATTCAAGGTAGCTGTTGAGGGCCATGCGAATGTTGCCGTTCTGGCGATAGGCGTTGCCGCGCAGGTAGTAGGCCTGTGCCAGAGTCTCTCTTGTCGTGTCCTTGTTCTCGACCATCTCATTAGCAGCGTCAAGGGCTGCATCTCCCTCGCTGCGGGAAAGCATATCTTTGATTTCCTGTATGGTTTTCATATGATTTTTTCTGTATTATTGGGGCAAAATTACACCTTCTTCGTGAAAATTACATTATCTTTGCCAAAAATAATTTTAGTGACTATGGATACAAATAACGAAAACAAGAAAGATCTGCAACGTCTGGGTCAACTCAAGAATCTTGTGATGCTTGCTTCTGCCGATGAACGTTTCACCGACTCGGAACTGGCAGTATTGCTGGCTGTCGCCTCGCGTGAGAATATCACTCCCGAGGAGTTTAATAACGTGATCGATAATCCCGACAGCGTGAAAATCACCCTGCCCGAGGACGAGGATACCAAGTTGGCTTTCCTGCGCGACATGGTGGCAATGATGATGGTTGACGGCGAACTTGATGAGCAGGAGCTTGCCATCTGCAAGATCTATGCGATGGCATTGGGATACCATGGTAGCATCGTTGATGGCATGATTGCGGGTGTAATCGACAGCCTTGATGCTGGAACAGATCAGAACGATGAATAAGCTTTTTGTCATATTACTCTGTCTATTGGCCTCGGCATTTCCACTCACGGGTATCGCTCAAGAGGAGAATGTTCTTGACCTGGACACTTGTATTGAGCGCATGAGCACCCAGTGCCCTGTTAGTGTGGGCGAGGGATGGGCCATCAATTCGGTTCAAGATGATGGTGAAGCTATTACCATTGAATTGGGCACACCGGCTTCATTGAAAGGGTTTCTCACTATGCTGACCGGCGATAGCGAGAATGTCAAGCGGCTGTGGATTCGCCACGTGTTGCAATTTGGCGGCCAGTGGGAAACGCTGATCAAGCAGTTGGAGGCCAAAGGACGTTCGTTGAATCTGCTCTTGAAACCTGCCGGTACTGATGAACCTGCAGTCATCTTAATCACTCCTGAAGACATTGGCACAGTTCTTGCAAACGACTAATTGTGCGGAGATTAGCTCCGTACAATAGATTAACCAAAAAAAGGATAAAGAAGATGAACAAGAAGACAGTCTTTGCAGGTCTGATGGTTTCGGCCCTGATGTTATCAAGCTGCCAGTCAATGAACCAGTTCTATGGCGTTGCGACGGGTGCCTCGATCGGTGGAATGTTTGGATCTGCTATCGGTGGCATAGCCGATGGTCCTCGCGGCAGCGACCTGGGCACCGTGGTCGGTATGGCGGTCGGCGGTGTCATCGGTGCCGCTGCGACGGCTCCCAAGACCGATAACGGCAATTACCGCTCGTCGGACTACTACTATGACTATGATATGGACGATTATCGCCAGAACAATTACTATAGTCCTTTTGCCGACATCGAGATTGAGGAGCTGCGCTTCGTTGACGAGAACAACAATCATGCCCTGGATGCCGGTGAGCATGCCAAGCTGGTTTTCATCATGCGCAACACTGGTCGTGATTATGTCTATGACATTGCTCCTGTTATCACCGTTAGCGGCACCAAGGAAGTCTACCTGTCGCCCACAGCCATTGTCAAGGAGTTGGGACCTGGAAGGGCAGTGCGATACCAGAGCGAGATTATTGCTACCAGGAAGTTGAAAAACGGAGCCGTGGATTTCTCCATCGGTTTCTCAGATGGCGATAAGCTTTACACCATGCGCTCCTTCCAGCTTCGCACCAACAAGCGCTAGAAAAAATAGACCCGTCAATGAGGTCTATCTGTGCCGTGGCTTTGCCACGGCCTTTTTTATTTTTTCAGAATGATCACCCGCCGAGGACTTTACAAGATCACTCGCCGGGCGTTGACGGGTTCGTTGACAAACACGCTGGCCAGAGGGGAGAAATGGTCTGGATCCTCGGTCGTGAAATATTGGCAAGAACCACCGCGGCTGCAGTGATGCTCAATCTCAGGATGGCGCTGCAGGTAGTCGGCAAGGCTGTCGGCGACAATGGGACCTTGCTGGATGACATTCACGCCCTCGGGCATGTATTGATTGATTTTATTAATGAGCAGGGGGTAATGTGTGCAGCCCAGGATGACCGTGTCAATATCGGGGCACTCGCCCAACAGCAGGTCGATATCCTTCTTGACAAAATAGTCGGCGCCGTTACCCTCGCTCTCGCGGTTTTCGACCAGCGGCACCCACATCGGGCAGGCGTGGCCGTGTACCTTGAAGTCGGGATACATCCCCTCAATCTCAATGTTATAGCTGCGGCTGGCAATCGTGCCAGGCGTGCCAAACACACCGATGTGACCCGTGTGCGTCAGTTCGCCAACCTTCTCCACCGTTGGGCGCACCACGCCCAGCACGCGGCGGTCAGGGGCTAGGGTGGGGAGGTCCTGCTGCTGGATGGTGCGCAATGCCTCGGCCGAGGCCGTGTTGCACGCTAGGATGATGAGGTGACAGCCCTGCCTGAACAGGTGTTTTACGGCTTGGAGGGTGAACTCGTACACCAGCTCGCGCGAGCGTGTGCCATAGGGGGCTCTCGCATTGTCGCCCACGAATATGTAGTCATACTGTGGCAGTACTCGCCTGATGTCGCGCAAGATTGTCAGTCCGCCGAATCCCGAGTCAAAAACCCCGATAGGCGCTTGCTCCATGTCTTCTTTCATCATCATTGCCATATCTGTTAATTTCTTCTGCAAAGATAAGCCATTTTTTGTGATTTATTTGTAAATTTGCAAGTTAAAATGTGATTAGCGCTATGATGCAGCCGTTTAAGACATATAGCCTGAACTTGAGAGGGCGACTGGTGACCATTGACCGTCCGTGGGTGATGGGCATCATCAACATCACGCCCGACTCGTTTTATGGCGGCAGTCGGGTCAATGACGAGGCTGCCCTCGTTGATCGCGTGCATGCTATGCTAGCCGATGGTGCCGATGTACTCGATGTGGGTGCTTGTTCTACACGTCCTGGCAGTGAGCAGGTTGACGCTCGTGGTGAGATGGAACGTCTGCAGTGGGCGCTGTCCATCATCCGCCGCGAGGCTCCCGACATGATATTGTCGGTGGATACCTACCGTGCCGATGTGGCAAGCTGCTGCGTGCAAGAGTGGGGTGCCGACATCATCAACGACATCTCAGGAGGTACGATAGACAATGACATGTTTGCCACGGTAGCACGGTTGCACATCCCTTATGTGCTCATGCACATGCGCGGCACGCCCGAGACGATGGCGACGTTGACCGACTATGACGACGTCACTGCCGATGTGCTGGAGTGGATGGCGCGTCGCATCGATGTGTTGCGCCAGATGGGTGTAGCCGACGTCATTGTTGACCCCGGTTTCGGCTTTGCCAAGACCCTGGAGCAGAATTATGAGATGTTGGCAAGGCTCAATGCCTTCCATGTGCTGGAAGCCCCGCTGTTGGTGGGCGTATCTCGCAAGCGCATGATTTACACGCCGCTGGGCTGCACCGCCGATGAAGCCCTGAACGGCACTACAGTCATCAACACTATTGCCCTGCAACAGGGTGCCCACATCCTGCGTGTACACGATGTGCGTGCTGCTGCCGAAGCTGTGAAGATAACATCGCTGCTCAGGGGCAATGACTCTCTTAACATCAACCAACCAATTAATCGTTAATCCCTCAATCATACATCATAATGGGTAGTTCTATATTCACATTATTCAGTATCAAGGACCTGATAGACATCTTGCTGGTCGCCACCTTGCTCTTTTACCTTTATCGCACGATGAAGGACTCGGGCTCGCTCGACATTTTTATCGGAGTGTTGGCATTTGTCGTCGCATGGGTGGTGATGTACAAGATCATGGACATGCGCCTCATCGGCACTATCATGGACAAGTTCATCGATATCGGTCTGTTCATCCTTGTCATCCTCTTCCAGGACGAGATCAAGCGTTTCTTGACCGAGTTGGGTTCCAGACGAGGGTTGAAAATCTTTTCAAAACTCTTCAGGAGCAAGACCGAGGTTGCCGATGCCAAGAAGTGGATTATGCCCGTTGTGTATGCCTGCATGAACATGGCCAAGACCAGAACTGGAGCGCTCATTGTCATCCAGCAGGATATATCGCTCACCGACTATGAACGCACGGGCGATATCATCAATGCCGACGTCAACTCACGACTGATTGAGAATATTTTCTTCAAGAACAGTCCCTTGCATGACGGTGCCTTGATCATCAACGGCAGCAAACTCATGAGTGCCGGCTGTATCCTCCCCGTTTCCCATGACCCCAACATCCCGAGATACTTGGGCCTGCGTCATCGTTCGGCCAAAGGCATCTCCCAGGCTACTGACGCCATTGCCATCGTTGTGAGCGAGGAAACGGGTCGCATCTCCTATGCCCACAAGGGCGAATTGTACTTGAATCTTCCTCCCACCGACTTGGAGCACGCCCTCTCGGCCCTCGTTGAGAATAAGTAATATTGAACTAGAAGCTAGGGACTAAAAACTATAAAAAACAATGTTTGATATAGACGGAACACTGGTAAGCCTGGACTTGGTTGAACGATTCTTCTGTTGCGACCTGGACACCTGTCTAGGGGCATGCTGCATCGAGGGCGACTCTGGTGCCCCGTTGACCGAGGAGGAATACCAGCAGCTTAAGGAAATCCTGCCCGAGGTGTGGGAAGACCTGTTACCCCAAGCCCAACAGCAGATCAAGGAACACGGTGTGGCTTTCATCGATGTGGAGGGCGAACTGGTCACCCAGCTGGTCGGTGGTGCCAATTGTGTTTTCACGACCTATGAACGGGGAGGCATGTGCCTGTGTGCCATCGAGAAGGCCTACCGCGAGGGGCGCATCAAGTGGCGCAAGCCTATGTCCTGCTACCTCTATCCTGTGCGCATCAAGAAATTCCCGGGTTACGAGGCGGTGAACTTCGACCGATGGAAGATCTGCAAGTGCGCCGAGGTGTTGGGACGACGTGAGGGCATTCGTCTATACCAGTTCCTCAAGGATCCGCTCATCGAGCGCTTTGGACAGCAGTGGTATGATACCCTTGTCGCTAATTGTGAACTATATATTAAGGAATACTTGGAATGAAAAAAGAATTGATGCTGGCAGCCTTGCTGCTGATTTTTACCCCACAAGCTAAGGCCCAGTTGTCTATTGGCGGCACTTGCCCCGTCTATGACAGCAGGACCAATACCTATTTGTTGACCGTACCCGAATCAGTCTTCGGTGGTGCCTATCAGGCTCCTGTTGTAATTGATAACGGCGTGACGGCGGTACAGATCAATGGCCAGAACGTGAGCAGTGAGGTCACTTTCCCGCTCGTGGCTGCCAATACGAGCTATACCTTTACTTTCAAGAAAAACAATGTCCTGACTCAATCCTCGATCCATTTCACCTATCTGCCCATCATGTGCATCACGGGCACCTTCAATGACACCTATAAGGTGGCTCCCGTGGAGATTACCATGCCCGACGGAAAAGGTGCAAAGCAATACAGGGCACGCATCAAGCGGGCTGGCTCGTCCACCAACCTGAACTGGATATACAAGCGCAACTTTCATGTCAAGTTCATCGATGATAATGGCGAGAAGATGGACGTTTCATTCTTCGGATTGCGCAGCGATAATCACTGGCGCCTGGATGCTGGTACCAGGGACATGATACGTTTCCGCAACTATGCCGCCAATGGCCTGTGGGCTGACTTCGGCACCAAGTCCTACTATGCTGACAAGGAGCCTAAGGCACGCTCCTATATCCGTGGCTCCCATGTCGAGGTGTTCATGAATGGCGCTTATCATGGCTTCTATAATTTCTCGGAGTACCTTGACCGCAAGCAGATGAAGCTCAAGAAGTATGAAGAGGTAGTGATTCCGGGCGTGGACGGTGGTGAAAGCCAGACGGCAATAAACCTGCATGGTTTTATGTGGAAGTCCAAGGAAAGCGGTATCGAATCGCTTTTCAGGTCGGCTGCACGCCCCTATGACAATACTGAGGGCTCATGGGGTAACTTTGAACTGGAATATCCCGAGATCGAGGACGTGGGAGCAACCGATTACACCTTGCTGCATGATGCCGTGAAATTTGTCGCCCAGAGTAGTAACATCATCTTTGTCAACCATGTAGATGAATACTTCGATTTGCCCGTGCTGGCCGATTACTACTTGTTCCTGAATGTGATACAAGCTATTGATAACGCCAGCAACAATCTGATATTGGCTTGCTATGACAGCAAGGTAGACAAGAAAATCACCTTCGCTGTCTGGGACCTCGATGCGACGGTAGGGCAGCATTACCTCGACACCGAGGGCTACTACCATGCCGATAGTATTCAGCCCGAGATTGACCTGGAGGAAGTCCCGCAACGCTGGTGTGGATTCACCAAGAGTAGGCTTTTCACGCGCATCAAGACCGTGCCCTCGTTCTATCGTAGGGTGGTCAACCGTTACTGGCAGTTGAGGGAAACGATTCTGCAACCCGATAGCCTTGTGGCGCGTTACCGGGCTATCTATGACCGCCTGGACAACTGCGGTGCTCTGGACCGTGAGTCCGCTAGGTGGTCGGGCACCGACGAGATAGACTATCGCACACTTGATTTTGAGGGAGAATGGGACTACCTGTCCGATTGGCTGCGGCGACGCATCGCATTCTTGGATACCCACACCTTTGCTTGCCTCAGGGGGGATGCTGACGACGATGGCGACCTCACCATAGACGATATCACCACCCTCATCAGTTATCTGTTGACTGGCAAATTGACCCCGGATTTCAATCAAGTGAATGCCGACGTTGATGCCAATGACCTTATCAATATCGATGATGTCACTTCGCTTATCAGCATCCTACTTCAAGGCCCCTCAGGGAGTTGATGAATCTCTTCATTAATAAAAAAACGGAAAAAAGTATTGCCAGTTCGGGAAATTGTAGTACCTTTGCCCCGCTTTTCGTAATCTCTGGCAAGAAATAGAGTGGCTTGTGTATATTGCGAAGTGATTATTAACAGATTA
>JAEEGL016916593.1_pt1 | contig 11204 bp, 12 predicted proteins | sample 9134231 | NCBI WGS metagenome assembly JAEEGL01 (sample SAMN16246548, study PRJNA631951) | gut metagenome | biome: gut microbiome; feature: rumen; material: fiber-attached | host: Bos | place: Iran: Karaj | collected 2018-10
CTGTTGGCGAAGGATGGCACCTTGGCCAATGCAATGTCGGAGATCTTCTTCGGCATAAGTTAGTAAAGAAGGGGTGTTAACGGCTCAGCCCAACGCGGGAGGCCGTGCCCCTTTACCAACAATATACGAAAAAGTGAGAATAAACGGAAATAATAACAAACAAACCGCACGAGCCGCAAGGCTTCAGCTTTTACGCTACGGCGGAAATTAGTACAACACATAAAACCACAAATATGGATATTACCGAAAGATTTTTAAACTACACCAAGTATGACACACAGTCGGCTGAGGACAGCCAGACGGTACCAAGTACGAGTAAGCAACTGATATTCGCAGAATACCTGAAAAAGGAACTGGAGCGCGAGGGACTGGAAGATGTCGAGATGGACGACAAGGGCTACATCTACGCCACGCTGAAGGCGAACGTGAAGGGCGACGTGCCTGTCATCGGCTTCATCTCACACTACGACACCAGCCCTGACTGCAGCGGTGCTGACATCAAGCCGCAGATAGTTCGCAACTATGACGGCTCGGACATCCTGCTGAGCGAAGGCATCGTGATGAGTCCGACAAAGTTCCCTGAACTGCTGCAGCATACTGGCGAGGATCTCATCGTCACCGACGGCACGACGCTACTGGGTGCCGACGACAAGGCAGGCATCGCAGAAATCGTACAGGCAATGGTATACCTGCAGGAGCATAAGGAGATTAAGCATGGTAAGATACGCGTAGCCTTCAATCCTGACGAAGAGATTGGCATGGGTGCCCACCATTTCGACGTTGAGAAGTTCGGCTGTCAGTGGGCATACACCATGGATGGTGGCGACGTCGGCGAACTGGAGTTCGAGAACTTCAACGCCGCCTCAGCGAAGATTACCATTAAGGGAGTCAGCGTGCATCCAGGCTATGCAAAGGGCAAGATGGTAAACGCCAACGCACTGGCAGCTGAGTTTGCCAAGATGCTGCCTGCCGACGAGACACCCGAGACGACAGAGGGCTATCAGGGTTTCTACCACCTGCTGGGTATCACGTCGAACATCGAGCAGGCCAAGTTGTCGTACATCATCCGCGACCACGACCGCGAGACGTTTGAGGACCGGAAGCGCTTCATACAGAAGTGTGCCGAACAGATGAATCAGCAGTACGGCGAGGGCACCGTAACCTGTGTGGTAAGCGACCAATATTATAATATGAAGGAGAAGATTGAGCCAGACGCCATGCACGTCATCGACCTGGTGCTACGTGCCATGCAGGACTGTAGTGTAGCTCCAAAGGTGCGCCCCATTCGTGGCGGCACGGACGGTGCGCAGCTGTCGTTCAAGGGTCTCCCCTGCCCCAACATCTTTGCCGGCGGCATCAATTTCCACGGTCCCTACGAGTTTGTGCCTATCCAGTCGATGGAGAAAGCCATGCAGGTCGTCGTCAAGATCTGTGAGCTGACGGCAGGCTATAACGACTAAGCTGACACGCAACGACATGATAACAATGATTGCCTCCGTGGCCAGAAACAGAGCCATCGGTTACCGGAACAAGCTCATATACTGGCTGCCCAACGACCTGAAGCGCTTCAAGCAGCTGACGACAGGCCACACCATCGTCATGGGGCGCAACACCTACCTGTCGCTGCCAAAAGGAGCGCTGCCCAATCGCAGGAATGTGGTGCTCAGCAGCGCCTATGGCCACGAGAAGCAGGAAGTGAGAGAAAGGATGTTTCCCGGATGTGATGTCTATGCGTCACTGAAGGAGGCGCTGGCCAGCTGCCAGCCAGACGAGGAGGTGTACATCATCGGAGGAGCAAGTGTCTACGAGCAGGCTCTCGCTGTGGCCGACCGCCTCTGCCTGACGGAAGTCGACGACACACCTGCTGAGGCCGATGTCTTCTTTCCCGACTACAGCGGATGGAGAGAAGTGAACCGCGAAGAGCACGAGCAGGACGAGAAGCATGCCTTCCGCTATGCTTTCGTGGACTATGTCCGTACCGACGCTGCCGAGTAACTACCCTGCCCTGCTGGTTTCCACTATACGCTGACTTCTGCCTTGATGTGCGGCCACGGGTCATACCCCGTCAGCTCAAAGTCCTCGAAGCGGAAGTCGAAGATGCTCTTCACGTCGGGATTGATGTTCATGACGGGCAACGGACGAGGCTCACGGGTCAGTTGCAGACGGGCCTGGTCGAGATGGTTCAGGTAGAGGTGCGTGTCACCCGTGGTATGGATGAAGTCACCGGCCGTAAAGCCCGTCACCTGAGCCATCATCTGCAGCAGCAAGGCGTAGGAGGCGATATTGAACGGTACACCGAGGAATGTGTCAGCCGAGCGCTGGTAGAGCTGTAGCGAGAGGCGTCCCTGCGTGTCAGGTCCGTCGGGGTAGTCCACATAGAACTGGAAGATGGTGTGGCACGGAGGCAACGCCATTTTGTTGACCTCCGCAACGTTCCATGCCGAGACGATCATACGCCGTGAGTTAGGGTTGGTCTTCAACTGGTTGACCACATATTGTATCTGGTCGATGACACCACCATTATAGTCTGGCCACGAGCGCCACTGGTGTCCGTAGATGGGACCCAGCTCGCCGTTCTCGTCAGCCCACTCATTCCAGATGCGCACACCATGTTCCTGCAGATACCTCACATTGGTGTCACCATTGAGGAACCACAGCAGTTCATAGATGATGCTCTTCAGGTGTAGTTTCTTGGTGGTCAAGAGCGGGAAGCCCTCTTGCAGCGGATAGCGGCTCTGCGTACCAAAGATGCTGATAGTGCCAGTGCCGGTACGGTCACCCTTCAGGCTTCCTTCCCTCAGGATGCGGTCAAGTATGTCTAAGTATTGTCTCATAGCTGTTTGAGTATAGGTTCGTATTCACTGGGTATATGTGTAGTCCTGATGCGCCACTCCTTAGGATACAGGTTGTTGGCTCGTGTTCCGATGTTTTTCACCTGTCCTAACGGATGGCCCTCAAAACACACCTCCACTTCTCCTCGTGGCATGTCCTCTGGCAGATGCAGTGCCTCGCCGCGAAGGTAGCTCATGGCCTGCTGATAGGACAGGTCAGCCTGAGGCCGGTTACACAAAAGGGACGGTTCCTTTTGTGTAGTTTTGTCTGTTTTACACAAAAGGAACCGTCCCTTTTGTGTTGTTTCTCCCGCTTTGCGTAACACGCACATAAAGAGACCCTCGCCTCGGCTGATGCCGGGAATGAATCGGCAGACAGGCTGATCGAAGCCCTCAAGCAGCGAGCCGGTGATGTGCCACTCTGGCGCTACGTCAACGGTCAGCACCTCGGCATCATACTCAGAGCATATCCACCGGATATTATCCTCGTTTTCCTTGGTATTAAATGTACACGTACTATATATTAGGAGTCCACCGTCGTTCAGACAGGGCCATATATCGGCGACGATGCTTCGTTGCAGTTGCCAGCACTTCTCCACATTCTGCGGACTCCACTCACGGATGGTGGCCTCGTCCTTACGGAACATCCCCTCGCCAGAGCAGGGAACGTCGCAGAGGATGACATCGAAGCGCTGTCTGGACGAACGGAAATCGCGGGGATAGCAGTTCGTGACGGTACACCCTGGCCAGCCCCATTTCGTTACATTCTCCCTCAGAATGCTGGCACGCTGACGTACAGGTTCGTTGGCGCATAGCGTGCTGCCAGCCGGCAGGGTGGCTATGGCCGCCGTCGACTTCCCGCCTGGTGCAGCACACAGGTCAAGCATGCTGACAGGTTGGTCGACAAACTGTCGCAGCACATGGCAGACGAACATCGAGGCAGCCTCCTGCACGTAGTAGCAGCCGGCATGCAGCAGCGGATCCATCGTGAAGGCAGGACGATGGGACAGATACCACCCATCCTCACACCAAGGCACGCGCTCACCGTCCACTACCGCCATGTCCGCCGTCTTCATCGGATTCAGCCGTATGCTCACAGGCTGCTCCTCCTCGAACGACCGCAAGAAGCGTCCGAAGCGTTCCTCACCCATCATTTGGCGGGTATATTCAGTAAATGCGACAGGTAATTGTGTCATTTGCTTGCAAAATTAAAAAAAAAATCGCACCTTTGCAACAAATTTGAGACTTATTGCGTCTAACAGGTAAAAAACAACAAAAAACAAAGCATAACGACTATGAAAAAGGTACTTATAACAATGACATTGCTGCTGACACTCCTGACGGGTGTCGAGGCAGCCGCACAGAAGCACCGCCACACCCAACGGCAGCAGACCGCACTGGTAGACACAACGAGCACGGATGCCGTGGAGGCATACTCTGACACAACCAGTGTTGACACGTCAACATCGCACAAGTCGAAGGTCACCGTCACTACCAGGACGTCGCCTTGGAGCACCCGCACGACCACCTATGAGATGGATGACGAAGACTTTGGCAGTATGGTACGCCATGCGTTCATGAATATGGACAGCAAGGATCTTGGCGGCATGTTCTTCGTGCTGTGTTCCCTTCTCATCATCTTCGTGCTGGCCCCCGTGTTCATCATCATCGCTCTGTTCTACTTCATCAGCAAGAACCGCAAGGAGAAGATGCGGCTGGCACAGATGGCCATGCAGAACGGACAGCCTATCCCCGACCAGCTGTTGAAGGAGAATCAGTTCGACAACACGGACGAGGAATACCAGAAAGGCATGCGCCAGTGCTTCGTTGGTGTGGGACTCATGGTGTTCCTCGGCTATGCAGCCGGTAACGTGGGGTTCGGCATCGGAGCCCTGGTGTTCTGCATCGGACTGGGCAAGGTGTTTGCAGCCAGGACAACTCAAAGGAGACAAGAAAAGAAAGACGACTTAATACAGAACAACTATGACTAAGAGACTTTATCGCAGCAACGACCGTGTACTAGGCGGCGTCTGCGCAGGAATTGCAGAGTATCTGGACTTCGACCCCGTGGCAGTCCGCCTGGGCTATGCGGCACTGACGCTGTTCACTGCCTTCGCCGGCATCCCCTTCTACATCGTGGCATGGATTATCATGCCTGAGAAGAACCAGATCTCTCAAGTTTAAGACAATGTCAACCGTCAATCAATGACACCAGACATCTCTCTTGTAGCACAGGTGGCGATATCGGGCAACAAACGGGCTTTCGACGAGCTCGTACGCCGATACCAGTCACCCGTGCGCCGGTTTTTCCTGAACCAGACCTTGGGAGACAGTCAGTTGAGCGACGACCTGTCGCAGGACACCTTCATCAAGGCTTACACCAGCATTGCCTCCTTCCGGGGGCTTGCCTCGTTTCAGACGTGGCTCATGCGTATAGCCTATAACGTGTTCTACGACTACCGACGCAAGATGAAAAAAGAGCTACAGGAAATGGGAAATGAAAATCTTGAAATGAATAATGCCGGTACGGCTCATTCTTCCTCCCCCATTTCCAACTCCTCATTTCAGATAGACCTTTACACCGCGCTAGCTCTGTTGAAGCCCGACGAGCGGACATGCATCACACTCCAGCTCATCGATGGCTACGACATCCGTCAAGTGTCGAAGATAACAGGCCTCAAAGAGGGTACGGTGAAGTCGCACCTCTCACGCGGCAAAGAGAAATTGGCAAACTATTTAAGAAAGAATGGATATGACCGAAGATAATAACGACCTGTTGTTGCAACAATTCTTCAGCGAGGCAGCCCAACAGACAATAGCAGATGACGGGTTCACCGAACGGGTAATGCGGCAGCTGCCGTCACGCATCAATTGGATAACACGCCTGTGGACGGTGTTCTGCGTCACAGTATTCTGTGCATTGTTCGTGGTGTTCCACGGTTGGGAGCTGTTGGCAGCCCACTTAGAGGTGATGCTGCGCACGCTGGCGGCTACCTCATTCAGCGTCAACCCCCTCATGCTGGCCGTCATCCTGTTTGGCCTCCTGTTTGTGGGTGTTGGCGAGACCGTAAGTCGTGCGTAGCACGATGAACTCCGTGCGGCGGTTCAGTTGGTTACACTGTTCCTGCTGTTCCTCCGTCAGCGTCTTGACGAACTCTTCCGTCAAGACGTCGTTCTCCTTCAGGAATGGATACTTCTCCGTCAGCTTCTTGCGAATGGTCTTGGGCTTCTCCTTGCCGTAGCCCACGGGTGTCAGTCGGCCAGCCTCGATACCGTGTTCGATGAGGTATGCCACTACCGCCTCGGCACGCCGTTGCGACAGTCCCTTGTTGTATTCCGCCGGCCCCTTATAGTCGCAGTGGGCCGACAGCTCGATGGCTACGTTGGGGTTCTCGTTCAGCAGGACTACCAACCGGTCAAGGGCCTCAGTACTCTCCGGGCGCAGGGTGGCCTTGTCGAAGTCGTAGAAGATATTGTCGATCATGACGGGTGCCGTGATGCTGGCCAGCGGGAACTGCAGGACATACTCCTTCGACTCCTCCACGCTGTCGACGCGCAATGTTTCCTGATGGTTCAAGAATCCCTTGCAGGTACCCAACAGCACATAGTCCACGTCAGGTTTGATCTGCTGTGTAAACGAGCCGTCACCCTTGACACTCAGCTTCAGGTTCGTGCCGTCGTTGCCCACCATATACACCAAAGCCTCAGGCAGCTCATAGCCCTCCGCCTCGTACACCCATCCCTTGACGGTCTGGATGACCTCAGGCTTCTCAAACGAGAAGATATGGTCCCAGCCCTTACCGTCACCACGGTTGCTGGAGAAGAACCCGCTGTTCCTCAAGCCCTCGAAGGTCATGCCGAAGTCGTCGCCCTGCGAGTTGAGCGGATAGCCAGGATGCTCTATATTAAATGCGGAATAAGAAGTGAGGAACGAGGAATGGACCTCATCGTCATTTTTCATTTCTCCTTTCTCATTTCTCATTTCATTGCTCACACCGTGAGCAATGTATATGTCCAGTCCACCCATTCCCTCGTGACCATCGCTTGAGAAGTAGAGGTCGCCGTTAGGACGGAACGTGGGGAACAGCTCGTCGCCAGGGGTATTGATAGGAGCGCCGACATTCTCGACACCACCCACACCGTTGTCCGTCAGACGGATGCGCCAGATGTCGTAGCCACCCATACCTCCCGGCATATTGCTGACGAAGTAGAGCCACTGGCCGTCAGGCGAAACGGCGGGATGGGCATAGGCCGACAGCGTGTCGCGGGTCAGTTTCAGATCGGTGGCCTTGCCCCACGAGGCATCGCTGCGCTGGCTGGTGGCGATGTTGGCAAAGCGCGGGTAGCTCGGATCCGTCTTACACTGCGTCAGATACATCGTACGACCGTCGGGCGAGAAGGAGCATGCGCCCTCGTCACCGTCGCTGTTCAGCTCAGTGTCAATGACCTCCGGCCGCTGCCACTTGCCGTTCTCATCTTTCTGCGACATGAAGATGTCGCCGTTCTTCGTACCCGTGATACCACTCAGCTCGTCACCCTTTGCCTGGTTACGCGTCGAGGTGAAGAATAGTTGGTTGTTATCCTCGCCGGCAAGCATGGGCGAGTAGTCAGCACGACGTGAATTGAAGAAGTTCTCGCGCTTGACGATATACGTCGAACCCTCCTCCTTCCACTGAGGTGCCTGCTGTGCAGACCGCAATCCTGTCTTTGCCAGTGCTATCCATTGACTCATATCGAGTTCTCGCTGCTTGTCAGACTTGTTGTCAGGCTTAAGTTGTAGACTGTCTGTCTGAACCTCCTCCATTTCCTCGTTGGTCTTAGCCTTCTTATCCTTCTTTTTATTTTTCTTCTCCTTTCTGGCCTTCTCCTTTCTGGCCTTCTCCTTCTCTGCCTTGGCCTTTTTCGCCAGTTTGGCTTTCTCAGCCTTGGCCTTCTTGGCTTGCTTGGCCTTCTCAGCCCTTTCCTTCTTGGCCAGCTTTGCTTTTTGCGCCTTTTCCTTCTTCGCAAGCCTGGCCTTCTCGGCCTTTTCCTTCTTCGTCAGTTTAGTTTTTCCATTGGTGGTTTGGGGCTTCTCCACCTGGGTTTTCTTCGTCGGTTTGGCTTTTTCCCTCTTGTTTTTCTTTACTGACAGGGCTGGGGCAGCCGGCTCCTCTTGGGTGACAACGTCATGGGTAGTCCACGACGACATGACGTCAATAGCCGTCTGGAAGTTCTTAGCCGCTTCCTTGTAGTTGCCGTCCTTCATCTGCTGCTGGGCCAGCCGCAGGTAGGTCAGCGAGTCTGTCTGCTGATACCGGATAGCATTGTTGTAGGCGGCAATTGCTTTCTGCGTATAGTTCAAACGGCGGTAGCACTCTGCCATCTTCAAGGCACGCTCGCCACGTAGCTTACGCTCCTTGGAGGGAGTCTGCGAGTAGGCCTTCTTGTATTGCGTCGCCGCGTCGAAGTATTCGCCGAGGGCATAGTACTTGTCGCCCTTTTTCATGGCTTGTTCGGCACCGCAGCCAGTCAGCAGCAGCACCGTTACGACGACGTATATCAGTTTCAACTTCTTACGCATAGCATACATAATAACGGAGTGCAGCCCGTTTTATTGTCTGCCATGCCACCTAACCTCACAAAGTCCTCCACCGTTCACGCATGTGAATATAATAAATCACAAAAAAGTGATGATTTACGCATTCTTTTCGTACCTTTGCAAGCAAAATGACGAAAAGAACCATGATTTCGTATTTGAACAAAGAAAACATAGCCCGCAGCAAGGATGGTGTGGAATACCATCCGCTCATTCCCTTCTTGCCAGAGAACGCCAAAGTGCTGTTCCTGGGTAGCTTTCCACCGCAGCGCAAACGATGGTGCATGGACTTCTACTATCCCAACTTCATCAACGACCACTGGCGCATTGAGGGGCAGATATTCTTTGGCGACAAGAACCATTTTGTAGACCTTGTAGGAAAACGTTTCAAAATTGATGAGATAGTAGCATTCTGCCAGGAAAAGGGTCTTGCCTTCTTTGACACTTCCACCGCCATCCGTCGCCTGCAGGACAATGCTTCTGACAAGTTCCTGGAGGTGGTGGACCCCACAGACATCCGTACCCTCTTGCAGCAGCTGCCCCACTGCCGGGTCATTGTCACCACGGGCGAGAAGGCCACGGAAACCATCTGTGCTTACTTTGGCATTCCTGTCATCCCCAAGGTCAACACCGCAGTTTCCGTCTCCTCCATCACACATCATCCTTCTTCCATCAGCCTGTGGCGTCTCCCCTCCTCCTCCCGTGCCTATCCTCTGTCTTTCGACAAGAAGGTGGAAGCCTACCGGCAAATGTTTCAAGCGATTCACATTGACAGTTTTCCCAAGGCGGGATAAAAAGCTGCTGCAAAAGGTGCTATAATGTCAAGATCTGCTCCGCATGTTCCTTCGTCTTTACCTGCTTGCCGGCGAAAATCTGTTCAATAATGCCCTCTTCGTTGACGATGAAGGTAGTACGGATAGTACCTATTGTACGCTTACCGCAAGCCACTTTCTCGCCCCACGCACCCATCGCTTCTAACAGTTCGTGATTGACATCAGCAATCAGCGGAAACGGAAGCTCGTATTTCTCCTTGAACTTCACATGCGAGGCAGCAGAGTCCTTGCTGACGCCAATCACCTCATAGCCAGCTCCCTGCAGCTCCGTATAATGATCACGCAAGCTACAAGCCTCAGCAGTACACCCACTCGTATTGTCCTTCGGATAGAAGTACAACACCAGTTTCCTACCTTTGTAATCACTCAGACGGATGTCCCGTCCCTGTTCGTCCTTGCCCAGAATCTCGGGCGCCTTGTCTCCAATGTTCATCATATAATTATCAATTCTCAATTGTCAATTAGCAATTCATACAATCTCCGGTTCCCACAGATGCTTACTCATATCCACATGACCATTCGTTTTGAAAGTCACGCTCTCCTCCTCTAATAGCATCCTTTGCCGAGACCATCCAGGAGCTGTTCTCCCTACTTGATTCACCACCCGATGGCAGGGCAAATCCACCGCCTTAGGCGAATATCGTAGTGTTCTCCCCACCATCCTCGCATGACTGGGCCATCCTGCCAGAGCTGCAATATGTCCGTAGGTCGTCACCCGTCCACGAGGTATCTGACTGACGATATTCAGCACATCGTCGCCAAACGTCCTCGCCTGCTCAGGCGTCATCTTATCGGGGTAGTCTCTCATCGCTTTTTCTTAAGTTTGGGGTCTGGCAGTTCCTTACACGCCTCACGAACCGACTGAAGGGGAAAAAACCAATCAGTTCCCTCGCCCGCAACAATGCTTGTATTTCTTACCGCTGCCACAGGGACATGGGTCGTCGGCAAAGTCCACAATGTCACCTTTACTCAGGCTTTTCATCGTGTCTATCAGGGTGACGCTCTTTGTCAGCTTTTTCCATGCCTTAGCCTCGCTGATCTTGGTTCTCGCCTGTATGCCTTCCAGGCGCTCGTTTAGCTCGTCGATGTCAAACTGCTTGGGGTCAAAGTCCTCATCGTCTTCCAGCCCAAGCCACTGGCGGTATTCCTGAGTCTCCTCGCCATCGGGGTCTTCGGCAAACAGCCGTTTGATATTCTCGTATCCGTAGATGCCACCGCAGTCCTCGTGAGGAGCAGCACCCTTACCTGCCAGACAGACAGGATGCGGCAAGGTGGTCTTTTCGTCGATGGCCTCCACCGTGATGTCGTGTACCCAACTGTCACCGAAGTCATAGACATAGACGAACTTCTTCAGTCCCATCTTCCGGAGGAATGCCGACACCAGCGTCTTCCTCGAGTCGGTAACATCATATCCAAGTTCTTCGTCCGATTCATCGGGCACTTTCACCGCCCATCCGTTGTCGAAAGGACTCTTCTCAAACTGATACAGATGGTAGTCACACCAGTCGAAAGCCTCCTGGATGGTTTCGTGCAGATGATGGAACGAAAACGATGCGGGGATTTCTATCCTCCTCCAAACGGGTGGCTGCTTGATGCCACGAAGCTGTATTTTCAGGGTCAGTGTCATAGTGGTTCTTCATTATTTGATAATTTGTTGCAAAGGTAATGAAAAAAAACAAGAAGTAAGCAAAAAGCGAAGAAAAAGTGTTTTTTCTTTGGTCACGACATGTGGGGCCAGAAGTAATTAAATGACTGAAGTTTCCCATCCCAATAATGAACGTTAAGTCATTATTTATCAAGAATTTGAGAATTAGAGAATTATTGCAAAATAGAGAATTGTTTGGAATTACCCGCCGCAAGCGGCTGGAACTCTGCGGACCGAAACGGAAATGGCTTGCCATTTCTTCTCAAATTCCCTATAATTCTACTAAACTGCTAAGGAGAAATTCTCTAATTCTCTAATTC
>JAEEGL017124924.1_pt1 | contig 11204 bp, 11 predicted proteins | sample 9134231 | NCBI WGS metagenome assembly JAEEGL01 (sample SAMN16246548, study PRJNA631951) | gut metagenome | biome: gut microbiome; feature: rumen; material: fiber-attached | host: Bos | place: Iran: Karaj | collected 2018-10
CATCCGCGTTGAGCGCGCGAAGGCGCTCTACGGCGAGGACTGCGCCAAGGGCCTGCGCAAGAGCCACGAGAATCCCGAGATCAAGCAGATCTATGCGGATTTCCTCAAGCAGCCCGGCAGCCACCTGGCTCATGAGCTCCTGCATACCCACTACACCAAGCGCGAACTGTACAACGACTGATCCCGCGTTCTGCCGGGACGGACCGGCCGCCGGAGCTGTCTGAAGGACCATCCGATCCCGGGGACCGCGGTGCGGCCGCATGAAAAGACCGGGCCGATCAGATCAAATGATCGGTCCGGTCTTTTTCGGGTCTCCGATAACGGATGAGCGGTATTCATCAGGCTCTGATCCGCGGCTGTGAGACGGGAAGGGACTTCCCAAGCGGCGCGGACGCGGGAACGTGCTGCCCGGATACCCGCTGCTTTATTGGATCATTCCAACCTTTTACCTGCCGGTATCTTTCTGTCCATCTGTGTTTCCAGATAGGTCTTGAGCAGGCTGAACGGCGCGTCCTCTTTCGGGAGCGCCGTTTTTTCGATGCCTCTTGAGATCACGTCCCTGAGCCAGGCCGTCTCCCGGGCCGAAACGGGCAGCAGTACCGCGCCGACGGGGGCCGGATGATCCCGGCAGACGAGCCCGCCGTTGACAGGATCGAACAGGCAGGGGACGTCTTTCACATCTTTTCCGCAGTGAAGGCACCGGTCCAGATCGGGCCGATAGCCCAGGATCACGCTGAGAAACAGCAGGAAGGCGGCGGTGACGGCCCGCGGGTCCATATCCTGATAGGCGATCCTCGTCAGAGATCGAATGAGCAGCGTGAACATATCGGCTCCCGGCAGCTCGGGATAGGCCGCCGCGTCACACAGGGCCAGCATGTAGGCGGCGTACCGGAGCTTGTCGTAGTCTTCCCGCAGGGGATAGAAGGCATCGTTCAGGGTACAGGATGAAACGGTGCTCCGTCCCTTGGCCTGATACAGCACGTATTCCCCAAAGGCGAAACACTCGCTGGCGGCCAGCAGGGGGCTTTTGTTTTTCCGGCATCCCCGGCACAGGACATCCATCCGGCCCCGGGGCGTCAGCAGGGAGAGCATCCTGTCATTGTCCCGGTAATCGGCCGTTCTTAAAACGATGCCCTGTGTTTTGACGGACGGCATAGATCCCCCTTTGTGATGATACGGTGTTGCCCGGCAGGGACCGGCAAAGCGGGTAAGGAACGTATCCGGATGGGCCGCTCATTCCGCCGGTCTCTGTTCCTCCCCGGCGGGCCAGGGGTTTTCCCCGCGCCCGGCCTGGATGAAGGCGTTCATGAACTTGACCACATTTTCTTCGTTATTGCTGTGGATCGTGATCCCCATCATCATGCCCCGGTTGTCCAGCTGCATCCCGTTGACGTATCCGTACAGCTGATCCATGGGGATGCCCAGGAGGATCGGTGTCTCCTCGTAGGTCACAAAACCGTTGTCATCATAATCCAGCTGCCGCTGCACATATCCGGCGGAAAGGTCCAGGCCTTCCGTATCGATGACACCGTCGGCTACATAGGCGTCCAGAGGGATAAAGGCGCCCGCGCTGGCGTAGTTTTTGAAATCCTCTTTCGGCAGGATATAGATATCACCTTCGCCGGCGGCGATGTACACGCTCAGCTGCATAACGCTGCCGGTATCGTTGCCGGCCATCAGCATCACGCTGCGCACGCTCTCCATGTCGGGGACCGCTTCCTGCCAGATGGGGAGCAGAAAAGCGTCGACGATATCGGTGTTCGTCGTGCTCGACTTGATATACAGATCCACCCGCTTGTCCTCGGGCGGGCGGTATTCGGTCTGGGTGTAGACCATGGACCAGGTGAACGCGACGAACGCGGCCATGACCAGGTATTTCCAGCCGCTGTAGGTCAGGTGATCCTTCAGGCGCTCCTTTGTCAGGGGTGTTTTGGGCGGGTTCATAGTCATCCTCTTTTCGGGTCCTGCCGCGTCGAGCCGGTTTCCCGGGGCGTGGCGGCGGGGTATCGTCATGCCGTCAGTCGGGCATGATCGCGGGACGATGGGATATCCTCGATCGGGGACCGATCCGGAAACAGTGCCGGGATCAGATCGTTTCGATCAGGCGGACCAGGGCTTCGATATCCTCTTCGGAAGCGGACCAGGAACAGGTGATCCTCACCACGCTCTCCTTATCGCCCTTTTCCCACAGGGTAACGGATGCGGCGGATGTGAGTTTTGTCAGGTCCGCATTGGGAAGACGGAAAAACACCTGATTGGCGTCCGCGGGGCAAAGCAGTGTCCAGCCTCTGTTTTGAACGGCCTGAAGGACTCTTTGGGCACCGGAGACCGCGGCGGCGCCCACCTTCAGGTAGAGCCCGTCGGTGAACAGGGCATCGAACTGGACACCCAGGGTCTTTCCCTTGGCCAGGACTGCCCCGTGCCGCTTCATCAGTGTGAAGAAATGCCCGCTTATGTCTCCGGACGGGAACACCACCGCTTCGCCCAGGAGCGCACCGCATTTTGTGCCGCCGATATAGAAGCAGTCGCACAGCCGCGCCAGATCTTTGAGCCCCACGTCGCTTTTCGGCGAGGCCAGGGCATAGGCGAGCCTGGCGCCGTCCAGATACAGTTTCAGCCCGTTGTCCCGGCACAGCACGCTGATGGCCGTGAGCTCTTCCAGGGAGTATAGTGTGCCGAATTCGGAAGGGTGGGACAGATAGACCATGCCCGGTTTGACGATGTGGTCCCGGCTGGTGTCGTTCAGGTACGTATCGATGGCGGCCTTGAGGCTTTCGGGGGTGATCTTGCCGTCGCGGTGGGGGATGGTGAGCACTTTGTGCCCGTTCATTTCCACCGCGCCGGCTTCATGGGTATTGATGTGGCCCGTATCGGCGGCGAATACACCCTCATAAGGCATCAGGAAACTGTCGATGACCGTTGAATTGGCCTGAGTGCCGCCGATCAGGAAAAAGACCCGCCCATCGGGGCACCCGCAGGCGTCCAGGATCTTCTTTTCCGCCCGGAAACAGTGATCGTCCTGGCCATAACCCGTCGTTTTTTCCGTGTTGACCCTGATGAGCGCTTCCAGCAGTTTGGGATGCGCGCCTTCCATGTAATCGGACTCGAATTGCAGCATTTTTCTCCGCCTTTCCTTTACTGGTAGTACCGTTCGCGGGGATTGATCGTTTTCATGCGGACAGTCTTGCGGTGGTTGCGCCTGACCATCCTGATCAGCCGGAAGATGGCATACAGGACGATCAGGGGCAGGACGATGAACTTCAGGAACAGTTCGAATGTGAAGCGGGGGAATGGATTGGGGTCCGCGTTCGCCTGGGCGATGATCTCCTCAAGGGTGGGGGCCAGGGATTCGCGGGCAGCCACGCTCCTGGTGGCCACCAGGTCGTACACCACCGGGCTGCTGTTCTCCGGATAATAGGTCAGTGTCCCCATGATCTCACCCGCGTTCACCGGGGCGCGGAAGGAACGGGTATACTCGGTATAGGTCAGTACATTGAAATTCTGTACCCAGTACTGCACGTCCTGGCTGGTGGTCACCACCAGGTCCGGCACGGTGGTATCTGTACGCTGCAGGGCCAGCTCCAGTTTGCCCAGCTGGGGATCATTCAGGTCAAACCCGGATATATCCACCACGCGGGGATTCATCTCGTAGATCTCCAGGATGCTGGTGCTCAGGAACTGGGTGAATCCGTACTCGAACAGCCGTATGGTGTCCCTGTACCGGTTGGCGTCGGAGCTGGCGTTGAACACGACGGAGATCAGGTGCACGCCGTTTTTCACCGCGGATGCCGCCAGACAGTATCCCGCCGCGGAGTGCTGGCCGGTCTTGATGCCGTTGGCGTAGGAGTAAAATGAGCTCTCATGAGCTTCGGAACGGTTGATGAGCCGGTTCGTGCTGTTCAGGTTTCGTTCTCCGGAAGTGTTGTCCGCCGGCATCGTATAGCTTTTCGTGTTCGCGATCAGCCGGAAGGTGCTGTTCTGCATGGCGGTGCGCGCGATGACCGCCATGTCCCTGGCGGTGGAGTAGTGATCCTCGTCGTGATAGCCGTGCGGGTTGCTGAAATGGGTGCCTGTGCACCCGAAAGCGGCCGCTGCCCGGTTCATCAGATCCACGAATCCCGGGATCGAACCGGCGACGTTCTCGGCGATCACGTTGGCGCCGTCGTTGCCGGATACCACCATGGTGGCGTATTCCAGATCCTTGAGCGTGACCACCTCGCCGGGCACGAGCCCGATCCGGGAGGAGTCATCCGGGATCATCATCGCTTCGTTCGACACATAGCAGCTCTGCTCGGGGTCGCCCATGAGCAGGGCCAGGAACACCGTCAGCATCTTGGTGGTGGAGGCGGGATAGCACCGGGTATCGGCGTTTTTTTCGTACAGGACCCTGCCGCTCTCGTATTCGATCAGAATAGCGGAGCTGCAGCTCAGATCACTGTTTTCGAGATATTCGGGATGATCGGGGTCATAGCCGCCCTCTTCCGCCTTTGTGACCGACGGGATCACCATCAGGCAGATCATGAGGGTCAGGAACAGGGACACCGACCGGATAGTCAATTTGTTCACAGGCGTCCTCGTGGTTTAAAGTTTGGGCATTCACAGCGTGATCACGCGCTCGTGATAGGGCGCGGCCGCCGGCATGCCTGAAAGATTATACCACATTTTCGCGGCGTTGTATTCCTCTTTTGCTTCATTCTCCAGTTTCATGAAGCTGTCATAACAGGGGATGGCTTCCCGGAGCCTGCCGATCAGGGGCTTTGCCGCCTGTGTGAACCCCCACAGCCGCACGAATTCCGGCGCGTCGGGCATCGGGAGCGGCGTGCCCAGAAGGCAGTGGCAGATCATCCGGCTCACGCGGGCCCGGGTATAGTGGGGCCCGCGGCACATATCCACGACGGCGGATGCCGTGCCGCAGGTCTCCGCGGCCTTTTTCAGGCGGTTCTCCATTCCCTCCCGGACGTCGCTGCAGGCCCTGAGCTGCCCGGGATCCATCATGCGCAGTCGGGTGATAACGGCCTGATCGGCTTTCCTCCGGTCGATGACGCCGCCGTTCAGGGCCTGTTCCCGGAGGATCCGGTAGGCCGTCTCGGGCATGCCCGCTTTCAGAAGGGCCCAGTCGCCCCGGTAAAAGGCCGCCCGGAGAGCGCTCGCGGAGGGATACCCTTGCGACGGCAGATCCCCGTGGTATGGGCCGATCCGCCTGACAGCTGCCGGTTCGATCCCGGAGCCGGTGGCCTTCAGGGCCCGCAGATAGGCAAGGGCCAGGAGGCTGTTGGGCCTGTCCCTGCCGGGCGCGTACTGCCCCGCCTTTTTGAGAGCGGCTTCCACCGCGGCGGGATAGCTCATTTTGCCCTCGGTGATCTCCTGTCTGATCAGACACTCAAAAGCCTCCTTCCGGTCTTCCATGAAGGAGGCTGTGTCTTTGAGCTTTTCCAGATCGTCCTCTTCCGTGCCGAAGCAAAGGGTATCGACGAATCCGAGCCTGTTCAGTGTCAGGACAGCAAGGCGCGCGTAGACTTCCGCTTCCCGTACCGTGTGGGTGTAGGGGAGGGAGATGACCAGGTCCGCGCCGCCGAGCAGCGCCATCAGGGCCCTGTGATGGGGGGACAGCAGCGCCGCTTCTCCCCGCTGGGTATAGTAACCGCTCATGAGGGCGAAGATCACATCGGCATGCGCCGCTTCCAGGGCTTTCTCAAGGTGATACCGATGCCCCGAATGGAAGGGATTGTATTCCGAGATGACGGCGCAGACGTTCATCAGGCGTTAAGGGTGATGCAGTGGCAGGGGCAGACCTGCGCGCAGGCGCCGCAGCGGGTGCACTTGGTATAGTCGATGCGGGCAAAGCCGTTCTCCACGATGATGGCGTCGTACTGGCACTCTTTCTTGCAGCGGCCGCAGCCGATGCAGGCGTTGGAGCACACTTCCCTGGCCTTACGGGCGGTATCGCTGTTGCGGCACCGGACGATCGTGGTCTGGGACATGGGCAGCAGCCTGATCACGCCCCTGGGGCAGGCCTGTACGCAGGCGCCGCAGGCGACGCACTTGTTCTCGTTGATGTGGGCGATGCCGTCCGACAGGGTGATGGCGTCGAACGCGCACACATCCTGGCAGTCGCCCAGGCCGATGCAGGCGAAGCGGCAGTCCTTGGGACCGCCGGCGATATCCGCCGCGACGACGCAGCTGCGGTACCCGTCATAGACATAGGTATCCTTGGCCACGCCCGTCACGCCCTGGCAGAGGATGCGGGCCACCATTTTTTCACCGCTGTTCTCTTCCTCGACGCCCATGATGGCGGCGATCTTCTTGGCGCCTTCCGCGCCGGCGGGAGCGCAGCCGTTCACTTTGGCTTTCCCTTCCACGACGGCTTTGGCGAAGGCTTCGCATCCGGCGAACCCGCAGGCGCCGCAGTTGGCGCCGCCGGTGCATTCCTTCACCTGATCGATCCTTTCATCCGTTTCGACATAAAACTTTTTGCTTGCGAAGCTCAGAGCACCGCCGAAAACCAGCCCCAGGGCGCCCAGGATCAGGCCTGCGTATAAAATGGTCATGATCGTCACTCCTTACACAATTCCGTTGAAGCCCATGAAAGCGATCGCCATCAGTCCGGCGGATACCAGGGTGAGGGGGAAGCCTTTCATGCAGGCGGGGATCTTGCTCGTCTCCAGCCGCTCGCGCACACCGGCCATCAGCACGATCGCCAGGGTGAAGCCCAGGGCACTGAAAGTGCCGTTGAGCACGCTCTGCAGCAGGGAGTAGCCCTGGTTGATGTTCAGGGTGGCCACGCCCAGCACGGCGCAGTTGGTGGTGATCAGGGGCAGGTAGATGCCCAGGGCGCTGTACAGCGCGGGGGAGGCTTTCTTCAGGAACATTTCCACCAGCTGCACCAGGGCCGCGATGACCAGGATGAAGGCGATGGTGTCCATGAAGGCGATCCCAAGGGGCACCAGCAGCCAGTGATAGACCATGTAGCACACCAGGGAGGCGATGGACATGACGAAGGTCACCGCGAGGCCCATGCTGGCGGCGGTGTCGATCTTGCCGGACACCCCCAGGAAGGGGCAGCACCCGAGGAAGCGGGAAAAGATAAAGTTATTCGTCAGTACGCAGCTGATAAAGAACAGGAACACATTCATCGTCATTTAATTCGCCCCCTTGTTGGCGCGATGATTGGAGATCGCGTTGATGATGCCCAGGAGGATGCCGTAGGTCAGGAAGCCGCCGGAGGCCAGCACCAGGATCAGCATGGGCTCATAATTGGCGCCCAGGATGTTGATGCCGAAGAGAGAACCGTTGCCGATCAGCTCGCGCACGCAGCCGATCAGGGTCAGGGCGAGAGTAAAGCCGATGCCCATGCCCAGGCCGTCCACGGCCGAGTCGAGCACAGGATTCTTGCTGGCGAAAGCTTCGGCGCGGGCCAGGATGATGCAGTTGACCACGATGAGGGGCAGGAACAGGCCCAGGGAATCATACAGCGACGGGATATAGGCCTGCAGGATCAGCTTCAGCATCGTCACGAAGGTGGCGATGACCACGATGAAAGCGGGGATGCGCACCTGGTTGGGGATCACTTTCCTCAGCAGGGAAACGACGATGTTGGAGCACAGGAGCACGAAGATGACCGAAACACCCATGCCGAAGCCATTGATGGCGCTGGTGGTGACCGCCAGGGTGGGGCAGGTGCCCAGGACCAGCCGGAAGGTCGGGTTCTCGTTGACGATCCCGTTGACGAACACCTGGGACAGGGACCGCTTGTTGTCGTTGCTCATTTCGCGGTGACCTCCTTCTTTTTGCTGTTCACGCCATAGATCTTGTGCGGCATGTACCGGTCAAGAAGAGGCGCGGCGATGTTCATGAGCAGGATGGCGTAGGTCACGCCTTCCGGGTAGGAACCAAACTGACGGATGATCATCGTGATCACACCGATGCCCGCGCCGTATACGAGCTGCGCGGATGAGAGCATGGGGCTCGTGGCGTAGTCGGTGGTCATGTACACGGCGCCGAACAGGATGCCGCCGGACAGCAGGCTCGTGAGGGCGTCCGCGGGGCTGCCCTTGAGCAGCCAGGCCGTGACGAAGAACGATACCAGTGTGCTCACCGTGATCCGCCAGCTGATGGTGCGCGTCACCAGAAGATAGATAAAGCCGATCAGGATCGCGATCTTGCAGGTCTCGCCGATGGTGCCGTTGACATTGCCCAGAAGAAGATCCTTAAGGGCCGCGCCGGTGGCGAGAGGGGTGGCGGAGGAAACCGCGTCGGCTTTGAAGCCCACGGCGGGGAAGGAGGTCATGTGAGCGGGCCAGGACGCCAGCAGTACGGCACGGGCGGTCAGAGCGGGGTTCAGGAAGTTGTCGCCGATGCCGCCGAAGAGCTGCTTGACCACCAGGATGGCGAAAAAGCTCGCGATCATCGCCGTCCACCAGGGAGACGTGGGGGAGAGCACCATGCCGATCAAAAGGCCCGTCACCGCGGCGGAACAGTCGCTGATGGTCAGGGGTTTACGGGAGCATTTCTGCCAGATGAATTCCGCCAGTACGGCGGCCGCGGTGGAAACTGCGAGCACGATCGCCGCGCGCCAGCCGAAATAGTAGATGCCGGCGGCCGCGCAGGGCAGAAGGGCGATGATCACATTCCCCATGAGCCGCGTGGTGCTGCGGCTGGTACGGGCATGCGGGGCGGATGATAAGATCAAGCTCATTTGTTGGCCTCCTTCTGTTTCTTAGCTTCTGCGGCGATCTTCGTCTTAGCCATCTTGAACGACGCGGTGAGCCAGCGCCGGGAGGGACACTCGAAGGAGCAGCTGCCGCACAGGATGCAGTCCATCACGTTGAGGGCTTTGGCACGGGCCATATCGCCCTTGTCGGCGGCCGCTTTGATCAGGTAGGGATTCAGGCCGATGGGGCAGACGGATACGCATTTCCCGCAGCGGATGCAGGGCCCTTCTTCGACGCTGGCCGCGTCGGCCTTGTTGAACACCACGATGCCGTTGGTCGCCTTGGCGGTGGGCACGGTGACGTTCGGCAGGCACATGCCCGTCATGGCACCGCCGAAGATGATCTTGCCGGGTTCCTCGGAGAAACCGCCGCACTCGCCGATGGCGTCCTCCACGATGGTGCCGATCCTCATCCGCAGGTTGGAGGGCTTGCGCACGCAGCCGGTCACGGTGGTGATGCGTTCCACCAGCGGCTTGCCGTCCACGATGGCGTCGGCGATGGCGGCGCAGGTCCCCACGTTCAGCACGATGGCGCCCACGGCGATGGGCAGCCCGCCGGAGGGCACCTGACGCTTGAGCACCGCGTCGATCAGCTGTTTTTCACCGCCCTGGGGGTACTTGGTCTTCAGGGGCTGGACCCGTACGCCCGTCCTGCCGCTGCAGGCGGCGGTCATGGCTTCGATGGCATCGGGCTTGTTGTCCTCGATGGCGATCACGCCTTTTTCCACATTCAGCGCCCGCATGACAGCCCTGAGGCCGTCCACGATCCTGACGCTGTTCTCCAGCATCAGGCGGTGGTCGGCGGTCAGATGGGTCTCACACTCCGCGCCGTTGACGATGATGGCGTCGCATTTCTGATCGGGCTTCAGGCTCAGCTTCACATGGGTGGGGAAGCACGCGCCGCCCATGCCGCAGATGCCGGCCTTCTGGATGGCCGGGATGACGAGCTTCGGGTCCACGGTCTCCACGTTGCCCAGGGGCTCGAGCTCCACCCAGTCGTCCTGGAAGTCGTTCTGGATCGTCACACAGGTCGCGGGCATGCCGCCGGTGTAGGTGATAGGCTCCACGCTCAGCACCGTGCCGGATACGCTGGCATGGACGGGCACGCTCATGAATCCGTTGGCTTCACCGATGACCTGGCCCATCTTGACCGTATCACCCTTTTTCACGACGGGAGTCGCCGGAGCGCCGATGTTCATGTTCATGAGGATCTTGACCGTGTCGGATACATAAGTTCTCACCGGCTCGGCCTTGGTCGGGTTCTTGCTGCTGTGCGCGGGATGGACACCGCCATGGAATGTTACTTTCAAATCGATCCCACCTTTACATGTAATGATGCGTCCGGCATGTCCGGCGCCATGGTTCCTTCGTCAAATAAGAGCACCACTTCGACTCGGTTGGGGAGACAGATGATCTCGTTGCCCAGGATGCGCTTCGTATAATTGTCTCTGGTCACTTCGCCCTGCTGGACACAGTCCTGGTTCCGGCAGTTGGCGTGCTCCATATAGAAGCCGTTTTCCGTCATGTGTACCACGTTCAGGCATCCGTTGTCCTGCCTGATCTCGAGCGTTTCCCCGGGCCGAAGGTCCTGACGGGTATACTCCGTTCCGTTGACCATCACCAGGATCTTCATCCCGCTGCCGGGCTGCGTTTCCGGCGGGAAGAGGCGCGGGATAAAGATGAGCCCCAGGGCTATCAGGATGATCAGCGCCGGGATCAGCAGATCTCTCAGCTTGATCTTCGTCATCACTCACCCTGAACGAAGCTGTTCACGGCCTCTATGACGGCCTTGCTGGAGATGGTGGCGCCGCTCACGGTATCGATGCCGTCCACAGGCAGGGCCTTGCCGGTGAACTGGCCCAGGAAAGCGTCGGTGTTCACGGTGCTGAGGAAGTAGCTGTCATCCTTGGAATCGCTCGCTCCCAGGGTGACGGCAGCGACCGTCCCGTCACTGTTCAGGGTGACGGTCACATCGAAGGAACCCGTCAGGCCCTTGGCCTTCACGGTGCCGCCCTTGATCTCGTCCTTCGCCGGCTCTTCGGCAGGAGCGGGCTCCTCGGCGGCAGCGATGCTGTTCACGGCATCGATGACGGCCTGGCAGCTCACGGTGGCGCCGCTGATCATGTCGATGTCGGTAACAGGCAGCGTCTTTCCGGCGAACTGGCCCAGGAATCCATCGTTATTGATATAAGTAAGGAAGTAATTATCATCCTTCGAGTCGCTTTCGCCCAGGGTGACTTTTTCAACGATGCCGTCGCCGGTCAGGGTGACTGTCACATCAAAACTGCCCATGACGCCCTTGGCGGTGACCGTCTTTGTTTCCGCTTCCGCGGCGGCGGGCTCTTCCACGGGAGCGGGCTCCTCGGCGGGAGCGGGCTCAGCCGGGGCGAAGCTGTTGACGGCCTCGATCACGGCCTTGCTGGAGATGGTGGCGCCGCTCACGGTGTCGATGCCGTCCACGGGCAGGGCTTTGCCGGCGAACTGGCCCAGGAAG
>JAEEGL017420166.1_pt1 | contig 11204 bp, 14 predicted proteins | sample 9134231 | NCBI WGS metagenome assembly JAEEGL01 (sample SAMN16246548, study PRJNA631951) | gut metagenome | biome: gut microbiome; feature: rumen; material: fiber-attached | host: Bos | place: Iran: Karaj | collected 2018-10
AGCAACATTTCTCCTTCTCCCCGACACTTCGATGGTATGCTAATCCAGCGCTTCCTTTTCCAGTTGACCGATGGCATACTCTCGCAGTGCTGTCCCGGGAGTCTCAAATATCTGGTGCTTTGTACCGCTATCGTGGTTACCAGCAGTCATCACTATCGTCATCTGAGGATTGGCCTCATGGATCCTAACAAGTCCGTCAGACAGCATGGTTTGTACTGCAGCCGATGGCTGTGGCGTATGATAAACATCTCCACACAATAAAAACACATCAGGCTTCTGTCCTTCTACGATGCAAACCATCTGTTCAAGCATAGCCTGTTGCTCTTCTGTCCTGTCATAGTCGTATAACGTATGACCAAGATGCCAGTCGCTAGTATGTAATATCTTCATAAGCTTTTGCAATTTGCTGCAAAGTTACGAAAAGTCGAGTGCAAAACAAAGAAACTCGTATCTTTTTTGCCGAGACCAAGTAACTTCGGCGTAGCCAAATATACAAAAAAACTTTGAGAAGTAGTAACTACTATATCTATAATTTTACAATACAATTGCAATTTAATAGCTAATTTTGCAGCGTCTTACTAAATTATGATGAAATGATAGCAGATTACAACACGATGCCTCACATGTTCTGGGAGTGCAACCGCCTGTATTTTGACCACCAGTTGCGAACACCTAAGTTTGGCCTCATGCATACCTATCGTAATCTGGGGAAGTTCGAGTATCGCTGGGGAGAAAAGAAAAAGCCTGTCAAGAAACGACATATGGTGATTCTCATGTCTGATTACTTCGACTTCGACGAAGAGACCTTCAGGAACATCATGGTTCATGAAATGATTCACTACTATCTGTATCTTAATGATCCCAGTGATTGTTCGGTCTTTAGTCGTTTCCTTCGATTTTTCGGTTTTAAGAGTTCCGATCATGGCCCTGAGTTTATAGCCATAGCTCAGAAGTTGAATGAGCAATATGGGCTGAACATCACTAAGACCTACGATGCTTCGTCCATCCCATTAGCAAGAACACAAACACCTGAAAAGGATTCAGGTTCAATGCCGTTTTCTCATTAACACACTCCATAATAGTCATATGCAAATCTCCTTAAAACGTTGTAAAGATACGAATAAATGAGAACAATGCAAAACAAAATAAGTTTGTTTGTTTTTTATTGTCGAACGATAGTATCGTTATAGATATAAATCTATGACCAATACCAAAAGAATATCGTACCTTTGCCACCAGAAACGTAAAAAAACAGTAGCGTATGATAGACAACAAGCAAACCATTCATTTCGACATTGAGTATTTTCAAGGCTATACCTGCGCTGGATGCGCTATGATTGACGACCTCGCCATCGAAGTAGGGTTCACTGGCGATGAGATAGCCCAGATGTGTCACCTCGTCAGCCAGCTCGATGAAGGCCTTTACAGCGAGGGCCTCATGCCCGTGCTGAAAGATGCAGCTCCTGACCTCTACGAGCGCATTGACTCAGCAGCCCGTTCCACCATCTTCGACTTCATCGTCGAAGACGGCATCCGTCAGGGTTACAATGAGTGGGACGACGATGAGCTCCATCGCAACTTCTTGAAGGACTACGGCCTCACCGAAGAAGATTTCGACGAATCCCTCTACAACGACTGGTACGACGAGGAGATGGCTCGCATCCGCTGCAGTGGTCTCCGCTGGATCCGTTCCCGTTACTCCGTCGACGACCAAGTCTGTATGGATGAGGCTCCTGACTACACAGTCGACATTCCCGTCGATTTCCTACCAGAAGAATAATTACAAACCAATAGGCCATCATCAACAAAGCTGAACAACAACACATTTTATCCCTAAACTTTAAGTACAACGATGACTACATTAGCACCATTGAATTTTAAGCAAAAAACCGTTCGCGAAACGGTGATGGATGCCCTCCACTTTTTGGGCATCCACGAACTCTCCGATTTCGACTTGAAACCGGAGTACTTTGATGTCCCCGACAGGGGCATTCACGATGCCCGCCACCTCTACCGTGTGATGATAGCAACAGCATTGATAGCTCAGAAACTCAACGAGCCCCGTCTTGGGCTGTTGGCTTTTTGTGGTGCTTATATCCACGACCTAGCCAGACGTCATGATGGTGAAGACACGCAGCATGGTCCGCGAGCAGCCGAGAGCAAGTGGGACATGTTCAATGCCCTTTGGGATAAATACAACCTAAGCGATGAGGAGCGTTCGAATGTACGCGCAGCCGTTTCCCGTCATAGTGGTGGTGGCAATTCAGGCTACCATGATAATATGCTTGTGAACCAGATACTACACGATGGTGACGCGCTAGACCGTTGTCGGTTCCATATGCACGGCCGATTGAGCTGGAGCTACCTGGCACACCCCGAGCTGAAATGTACTAACGGCCGCCCCACCCCTATGCTGAAAAACTTGGTTGGCGAGACTGAGGCCATATGTGGTGCTACCAAGTTCCTGCCGACTTTCATGTCGTTTCAGGAATTCCTGGAGCACATTAGGTAATTCGCTCTATTGGGACATCCACGCATCCCCATCATGATAGATATTAAACAATCTTATTATGGCATTATACAGTATTGAAAGCGAGCAATGTCTCGGCATGTCCCATAGTGGGGCAGTAACAGTCAATGGAGAGAGCGCAGTAGAGCTCTCCGATGAAGAAGTAGACATCCTGGTCAAGCTGATTCAGGAGAAAGACACCACTGACATTGAGGAACTCGACCTTGAGAACCTCCATCCAGGCATCTATGAGAAACTCCGTGAAGCCTATTACGATATGGCCTACGATGCCGAGGAGATGCACTGGCTATGGGAAGGCTACCATGGTGGTTACTTCGAGTACGATGACGAAGAGCTGATGGAGTATTGCGAGAAAAACCTCGATTTCTCCTTTGAGTTCAAACCCGAAGAATATTTCGATGCAGACGAACTGGAATACTACAAAGACGATCCAGAGTCATACGAAGACGAGATCTGTGAATTAAAGAGCGAAGCCTTCTCCGAGTGGCTCAAAGATTATGTCGAAGGTCTCTCCGACGATGAAGCCCGCGATTTCTTCTATAACCACATGCATGCTGGCCTCGACCTGGACAATGTCGAGTATACCGTCAAAATCCCTCAGGCCATCATCAACAAAGCCCAGCAATAACTCCATCCTCTGAAGAGGCTCGAGCATGCGGCTGTAGACTTATGCATCCAACATCTTGGTATCTTCAAGGAACCCATAGATTCCCATCAGCACAATACCCTGATCATCACGTCGCAGTTTTATGCGTTCACCCACAATCACTATTTTTCTAAACGAATCGCTGATCTGCTGTAGCGAACGCTTTTCCTGCTGCATTTTCTCCTCACCAGGCAACTTGTAGGCCGACTGCAGATAGTAACGGCGCGAGCCGAGGTTACAGACGAAGTCCACCTCCAGCGTCACACGCTGCCAGTTCCCCTCATCGTTCTTTACACGGATATTGACATTGCCTACATCCACAAGGAATCCACGATGGCGCATCTCATTGTAGATGACATTCTCCATCAAGTGGTTTTCCTCCGTCTGACGGAACGACAGAATGGCATTTCGCAGGCCCAAGTCCTTGAAATAATATTTGGGCGTAGTGCCAATGTATTTGCGCCCTTTGATATCATATCGTTCAGACTTCTCAATCATAAAAGCATCTTCGAGATAACCGATATAGGTCTCGATAGTCTTGTCAGTGATGTTGTTCAAGCGCTTTACGCTTTTAAAAGTGTTGGCCAGATTGGTGGGATTGACGGGACTGCCCACACTTGATGCCAATATGCGTACCAGTTCCTCGAACTCTGTCTTGTTCTCGATGTTGTGACGCTCGTAGATGTCGCTCAGATACACTGTTCGATAAAGGTTTCTTAGATAGGTGGCCTTTTTGTCATCACCTTTGATAGAAAGAATTTTGGGCAGCCCACCGTATGTGTAATAATCCTGCCAACCGTCCACGATGTCACCCTCGTAGGCCGTCATATACTCCTTAAAGGTGAGAGGCCAGACATGAATCTCGTCGCCACGCCCACGGAACTCGGTTGCAATGTCACTTGACAGGAAATGAGAGTTGGAGCCAGTCACATACACATCGGCATTCTCCTTAATTACCAGAGAACCCAGCATTTCCAAGAAATCGTTCACCTTCTGAACCTCATCGATGACAATGTAGTACTGCTCATCATCTTTCATTTGTGCGTCCACCCAATCCAAAAGGTAATCAGGGTCGCAAAATGCCTTCTGTTTCCTGTCCTCCAAATCAATAATAAGGATATGGTCTTTACTGACCTTTTCTTCTAAAAGATAATCCTTAAACAACGTTTTCAGCAGATACGACTTACCAACACGTCTCAGTCCTGTCACAATCTTTATCAGCCCATTGTCTTTAGATTCAATGAGTTGTTGCATATAAAATGGCCTTTCTATCTTCATCTATATCAATTATTTATGATAGATTATACATTTTTTGATTACGGATTTTTGGCAATATTGCCGCAAATCCGTTGCAAAAGTAATATAAATGATTCATCTATGCAAGAAAAGTTCCATCAATTTTACAAAAATCTCATGTTTGCATGTCACCTATCCCCGCTATCATCTTATATGTATAATTTCGCTTTCCTGATGGAAAAGGTTTAGTATTTTTGCATAAGAAAACCAAATCTCTTGCAAATATGAAATCATATCAGAAACTAGGTAACAGTTATTTTGAAGTAGACTCAGCCCGTGACGTATTGGAATTTATCTGGCTGAAACTTATGACATATCTTGTCTTCATTCTCGTTTGGATGGCGGGCTTTATGGTTGGTGCTTTCTGCATCTACTACCTCCTGGCCCACTTCGACCGCATTCTCTTGTTCTTGGCCGACGTGTGTGATAACTTAAGGTATTGAGTGGAGGAGTGTTAAATCGACATAAAGCCTTGGCAGTTTTCCCTTCAAATCCTTGGTGGTTTGAGGGGAAAAGCTTATCTTTGCAACAAATATCGACTTTTATTTACTACAGAAATAACTAAAAACTGTTACGACAATGGCTGACAACAATGAATTGAACCTTCATAAAGTTAAAGTGGATGACCTATATGGCTATGCTGACAATAATGATATTATTGTAATTCCATGCCAGTGGAAAGATGCAGAGGAATTTACTGAGGGACTGGCTGCTGTCAAGAACGAAAAAGGTCACTGGGGTTTTATTGATGAAAAAGGGTCAGAGGTAATCCAATGCAGGTGGTTTTTCACGATCCCGTTTAAAGAAGGTATGGCTCGCGTTATTAACAAGTCTATACAATATGGTTATATTGACAAGTCTGGTAAAGAAAAAATTCCTTGTTCATGGAAATTCGCAGACGATTTCTTCCATGCTACAGCTTTGGTTGAAGATCATAGCGGGAATCGTTTTAAAATTGACAAATCAGGAAACGTTATTGAAGAATACAAAAGAGCGAATAGTTCAGGAGATAATAACAATAGCGACACTAAAGAATGGTATGACATTTATTCATATAAAGAGGGATTAGCCAGAGTCGTTGATTTCAATGACAAATACGGTTTCATAGACGAGAAAGGAAATGTCGCCATACCTTGTGAGTGGAAGTACGCGGATGATTTTCACGACGGCCTTGCGTATGTTGCAAATGCCGAAGGAGATCATGGCTTTATAGATAAGTCTGGTAAAGAAGTGGTTCCTTGCAGATGGAAAAAGATAACTCGCTTTAGTAATGGTTTTGCAAAGGCTGAGAAATTTGGTGGATGGGGACTCATTGACAAAAAGGGGAATGAAATCATTCCGTGTCAATGGAAAGAAATAATTTCATACGATGATCAGTCTGTAGAGGTAGAAGATGAAAACGGAACAATATTTACAATAGATAACTCTGGAAACATTCTTCCGCATGTTAAAGTCGGAGTAAATCTCTACCCGTTGAAGAGAGATGGCAAATATGGTTATATCAACAAAAAAGGTGAAACCGTCATTCCGTATACGTGGTATAAAGCGGGTTGTTTTAATAATGGATACGCTGTAGTTGGGGACGGTGAAAATTTTGATTGTAGATATGGTCTTATTGATGAAAAAGGGTCGGTAATAATTCCATGTAAATGGAAAGCATTAGAACCAATTACGAAAAGGTTGATCAAAGCGAAGGGTGATTATTGGGATGATGGCCTTATTGATATAAAGGGAAATGTTATAGTTCCATGCAAGTGGAAATATATTGAATCATTTAGTGATGGACTGGCAAAAGTGAAAGATGATCTGGAGTATTATGGCTATGTTGATAAAAAAGGAAAGCTGGCCATTCCATGCCAGTGGAAAACTGCCGAGAGGTTCCGTAATTCCAAGGCCAAAGTTGGTGATTCGAATGGAAGAGAGTTCTTTATTGATAAGACCGGAAGTATAATTGAAGATGTAACTCCAAAAGAGACAAAAAAGCGACTTGCAAGAAAAGAATCACAAAGAGCAATGGCCGAAGCAAAGAAAGGGAAAGTTCTTGAGCAGAAAATTGCAATGCTTCGCGAGTTTGAAGACAAGTTTGATGTAAAAGCCCAATTTATTTATGTAAGAAACTATGTTTCATCAAAAAGTTTGTTTGTTGTTTCAGCAATCCAAAACCAGGTCGTTTCATTTGATGCTGCGGGGGAATTTAACAGGGATTATTATGAGCGAGCCATGCAATTTGTTTTGTTCCTTAACGAATTAACAATTACATATGGAAAGACCAAGGTGCAAAAGCGAGATTCATTACCCAAGGAGGCCAAAGAAGCATTGGATGCAAAACTTAAAGATCTCAGCATGGAATATGCATGGATTGGTATTTATAATGAATCACAGCGCGGTTATTTTAGCGGCAAATATAAGGTAACTGCAGCGACTTGGATGAAATAGGATCACGTTATAGATATAATAAACCGGCATAAGTCATAATAAATTCCCATCTTTGCACTCAGAAACAAATAAGTGTAACAAAATTATAAAGGTTATGAAAGAAATTTGGTTTGATGAAGAGAGGTTGAATGAGTATTATTCCAACCATTTTGTTAGTGATCTGGAAGACTATTTTAGCATCCCCAATGATACGAATGAAATCAAATATGTAGGTAAGCCCCATTGGCTTTCCAGGATATTCCACCATTCCTCTGCCGAACATCAGATAATGTTCATCGCCCTGACTTCATATATGCTGTCAGCCGAGGAAATCCTTATGTACAGAATCCCGAGTTCTCCGAACTATGAATTCTACGAGTGCCTGAATATGTTTGGCTACCCCATTGCACCCATCGCGAAAGCCCGTTATGGTCTTGAGAGTATGCTCAAACATTATGAGATCACTGAAAGACTCTGGCTCTTTGATGAGATAGTAGCATTGAGAAATGCCATGAAGGTTGTCGAACCCTTTATGAATGAAAGGTTCCTCCGCCATATGAAGATATGGAACAACGGTTTCTTTGCTGAGTATATTACCGACGACGTCCAAGTCAAAATCCATCGTGTTATCACCGAAGGTCTCCAGATGCTCTATAGCAAGCATTATACTTATAAGGGACTGACTGGAATCGCTCTAACTCACCGTGACTTTGCCGACTATTTCCCTAGGCGTTTTTATGAGCAGTTTAAGAAGTACTTCAGCTGTGCCACAGATAAGGGGACCTATCTCGAGGTGCTGCGTGTGTACGAGCAAGGTAATGAGAGATGGGCAGACGAGATGCCAGGGAAGACAGCCAAGGACAACCTTCTCTTCGCCAGCATCATGCTCTATCTGGTCATAGCCGAGCAGAGCATCCTTGATATCGCCCCTAATGCTAGCAACGACTTCCACAAAGCATTCGGGTGGCCCATGATCAGTTCCGGTCCTGCTGGAGGTCCTTATCTCCATCCCTTGAAGATGCTGGAGTATGCAGGTCTGTCGCCAATGAAATACGAAGCGCCGTTGCTCCTTGAGTATGTAAAGAAGGTGTTCTACTATCTTCGCCAGGAGATGAATACCATTCTCAATCGCAGAGATTCTGTCATCAAAGACAAGGAAACTGCCTGTCGGTTCTTTGAGCAATGCGATGGACATGCAAGATCCAGAATCCGGAAATACTTAGACCGTCAGGAGAAGAGTGTTCAGGAGTTACTTGCCAAATGGACCACTTCGCCCGAAGACAGCTGGTACAATATGCTCGAGAGCGAGGGCATCCCCATCATGAATGAAATAAAACGGTCCTAGAATACCCCCCTCAAATCCTTGATGGTTTGAGGGGAAATGCTTATCTTTGACCTTATAAGGTCGAAGACAGGCTGTATCTAGAAAAAACTCAAATGAAATTTGGTTTTTTGCTCAATTTGCACTATCTTTGCAACACGAATGATAAAAGAATCAACAACTTAAAACAATGTAATAATGAATAAGTCGGATTATAGAAAGATTAACCGTGAAGTGATGACCGACACTAAACTCCAGTATGAAACAATACCCGAGTTGAAGGAGGCCGTGAAGAAATCGATTGAACGACAATATATGGTATCCCAGGAGGATAACATTGACCAGCCAATAGCTGATAGCAATCAGACTGAGTATGTCTGCTCTGGTAAAAGAAGTTTTGAAGCTGCCAAAGATTACAAGGGCAAGAAGATTGCGGTGCTGAATTTCGCCAACAACCACACGATTGGTGGTTCCCCATTCACAGCTGGTGCTCAGGAGGAATCGCTCTGCAGATGTTCAACTTTGCTGCCTTGTTTGGAAGCTATGAGTGAACCATTTTACCAGAAGCACATTCGACAATTCGCATCCAAAGAGATTAACTACATGGGCAATGACGATTTGATATATACGCCCGATGTAGTAGTTTTTAAAACAGACGAGCGCACTGATCCCATCTATCCAAAGATGATGGACCAGAGCGAATGGTACAAAGTGGATGTTATCACGAGTGCTGCTCCACAGTTGAGGAAAGTTCGCACCCTCCCTGCCAACTACAGTGATGTTATCTTTGGCCGCATTAAGAAGATCCTGGATGTGGCTGCCAAGGAGCATGTTGAAGTACTGATTTTGGGAGCATGGGGCTGTGGAGCATTCAAGAATGATGCGAATGTAGTTTCGGATACCTTCTATTCATTACTGAAAAATTACAACTTCGAAGTAGTAGAATTTGCACTGTCAGATCCCGCCTACGTTACCAATTCTCCATTTAATAAATAGATAGAGAACGAAAATTGCATGAAGAACTAAAAAAATATGAAGTATGAGAGTAACAGATAAGCATGTTTGCTTCTGGAGTGAATGGCCCAGCAATTGGCATCCAGCAGAGTTTGACATTGAAGTAAATGAAGTGCAGTGTCATTTCTATAACACCGAACAGTATTTCATGTATATGAAAGCCATCGTGTTCGGTGATGAAGAAATAGCCAAACAGATTTTGGAAGATGGCGACCCTAAGAAGGTGAAAGCACTTGGTCGTAAGGTACAGAACTATGATGAGGCGGTATGGAACGATAAACGTTATCAGATTATGCTGAGAGCCAATGTCGCCAAGTTCAGTCAGAATGAAGACTTGAAACAGCTGCTTCTCTCTCCGGAATATGAGGGGCACGGTTTTGTAGAAGCTTCACCTTACGATAAAGTCTGGGGTGTCCGTATGTATGAAAGTAATCCCGACATTGATGACGAAACAAAATGGAAGGGACTCAACCTCCTAGGCAAAGTCCTTGACGAAACGCGCAGAATTATCAGAGAGGATGATGCCATTGCAGAAAATTTCACATATTGGGATAATCGAGATGCAGATGAGTGTTTCCATGGTATTGCTATTCTCTTGCGAAACGAAGAATATCTGATATTTGATTCGAGCAATCCCGATAAGATGCCAACCATCTTACTTGATGATGGATATTGGCAAGTTGAGAGTTTGAAACTTACAGGTAATCGTGATATAGAATTGAATCTTATCAGTAACGGTATTACCAAGAAGGTTTCTGATGATGACATTTGCGCTGACATTGAAAAGAAGGATGCCTACAAACTGCTTTGTGCAGTCTTCGATAATACTGAGCACGAAAAGACAGAAGGTGAAGACTATGAAGATGTGGAGGATTTCTATGGATGGGAACTTTCTTAATTTAGAAAATAATGTGTTACACCTATAAATACCCTCGCCCGGCAGTGACAGCCGACATGATTGTTCTGACAGATGAGCCGGAACCCAAAATTCTGTTGATTCAACGAGGAGATGAACCCTTCAAAGGCTGCTGGGCATTCCCTGGCGGTTTTATGAACATGGACGAGACCACTGAACAATGTGCCAGACGCGAACTCAAGGAAGAGACGGGCCTTGAGATAGGGGAGGTTAAACAAGTAGGAGCCTATTCAACAGTCGACCGTGATCCGCGTGGTCGTACTATCACTGTGGCTTATATTACTTATATACCCCAGATTCTTCCAGTCACAGGTCACGACGATGCAGCCGAAGCCAAGTGGTGGCCCATCAATGCCCTTCCTCCACTTGCCTTCGATCACGCCCAGATATTGCGCGACGCTCTTTAGCGGTTTGAGGGGAAATACTTATCTTTGCAACGTGAATAACTAAAAACTTGAGAATATGAGAAAAACATTAAGAGACCGTAACCAGCACGTCATTGGTTACATCGATGTAGAGTTCAGCGGACGTCAGGTCCTCTGCGACAGCAACAATCACGTCCTTGGCTACTACGAGCCCCAATGGGATGTGACCCAAGACTCCAACCGCCACGTCATAGGTCATGGCAATCTTCTCACTACACTCCTTTAATTGCTAACAATAATATAGGTTATGGAAAAAGATGTCAAAAAGCTTACAGAAGCAGAAATAGAAAAGCGAGTTCATGAGGTCGCTGACGAAAATGGTAAGATCTCATTTGAGAACTTTGTCAAACTCTCAAAAGAGTTCTTCGGACAAAACTCACCTGATGGCGGGAAAACAATTGATGAATATCTAGCGCGCTGTAAGGATGCGGATTTCAATGCTCCAGAACCAGAGTCAGAACCAGCAAATGCTGATGACCTGCCTTTCTAAACTATATTCCGGCGTATAGCTCATTTTGCAGGCTAAAAAGCCTTGATTTGCCAAAATCCTTTATTGCGTATTCTCTGTTTAACATAAACATTCCAAGAGATTTAGCAATGCCAAAGAAAACCCAAATGTCAGAAATATTCATAACTGAAGG
>JAEEGL010147604.1_pt1 | contig 11203 bp, 5 predicted proteins | sample 9134231 | NCBI WGS metagenome assembly JAEEGL01 (sample SAMN16246548, study PRJNA631951) | gut metagenome | biome: gut microbiome; feature: rumen; material: fiber-attached | host: Bos | place: Iran: Karaj | collected 2018-10
GGGACAACCTATGATGGGACAAAATAATATGATGGGAAATCAAGGGTATGCTTCTTCTAGTGGAATACAACCTAGTTTAAAGGATATGATTTAGATGTATATTTTTTTTTTTTTTTTTTTTTATTTGAGTTTTTTTAAAGGGTTTTTTAAAAATTGATTTTTAATTTTTAGCGTTTTTTTTATGTTATTTATTTATTTTTTAATACAATACTTAAAAAAGAAAAATAATGAATAATAAAATTATTATAATTATATATTTATTGTTGATGTAATTATATAAATTAATATTTTTTTTATTATTCATAATTAAAAAAAGTATAAATATTAAAACATATTATCATCAAAAATATAAAAATAAGTTAAAAATATATATTATTTTATGAATAAAATCTTTTATAAAATAAATATCTTCTTCTATTATAATTTTTAATGATTTTTTTAATCTTTCCTTTCATTGAATCGAAATTTTATCAAATTTTTGTTTATTTTTTAATTTTCAATAAAATCAAAAAAAATTTGTGTTTATGTCTTATCTATTATTTTAACACTTTAAGAATTTTTAAATAATTGTATTATAAAAATGTTAGATATAAAAAAAATAAAATATTTTCTTTTTTTATAAAATAAGAATCTTTTTTAAAATATTTTATTCCTAATTTTTAAATTATATTTAGATAAAATTTGACAAAATATGCAAATTTATTTTTATTCAATTTTATTTTTTAACTTAATACAAAGAAATAATTTATTATATAATAAATATAAATATTAATTATCGAAAAGTAAATTAATAAAACAATTAAATCTATTATTTCTATTCATTCATCCAAAAGATCAATAACAGGTTCATTTGAATCTGAAGATGAATTTCTAAAATGTTGAGGATCAATAATTTGAGAAGTATTAATTTTATTATTTCCATTAGGTTCAGCTTTATTAAAACATTCATTAGAACAATAAAAAGTTTGATTTTTATTAATAGATGGAATAGCATAAATAATTTCTATTTTTTTACTACAATTAGCACATTTTGATAAACATTTATTTTCAAAAATATCAAGACAATGTAAAGAACAAAAAGGTTTTTTATATTTATTAATACAATGTTCTTGTAAAATCATATGTAAACATTGATAACATAAAGTTTTTGATTTATATAAAGGAAAAAATTGTTTTGCATTTGAACTTGGTTTTGACGTATCAATATTATAATTATCTTTATATTTTTTTGTAGGTGAAGTACTAATTGAAACATCTTTAGATTTAATTAATTTATTTTCTATTTTATTATTAGAAATATTTAAATTTGTAATATAAGTATCATTATTATTTGAATTTTCAACATATTCTCCAAATTCAACTGTAATACTTTTATTATTTTCACTTTCATTTTCATTTATGTCACTTTCTCCTATTGAAGTTTCTGAAAATTTTGTAAATTTTCCATAATGTGTTTTTGAATATTCCGATGATATTAATGAAGTATGATTCTTTTTAAAATCATTTAATGCTTTATTAAATTTATTTTTTTGTTCTTCTTCATTTTCATTTATTTCATCTTCTTCTTTTGGTAAAATTATTTCTTCATATTCTGAAGTATTTAATTTATTATTTTTTTTTTCTGATTTTGAAAATATTTTTTTATTCATTTCTTTTACTTTTGATAATATTCTTTTACAATGTACATAAGGAATGTTTAATAATTTTAAATTTTCATAATTTAAATATTGAATTTTTTCTTCTTTATTAATACCATTATTAAAAAAAGTATCTGTATATTTTTCTAAATCTAAATTTTTTAAAAAATTAGATATTTTATCTTTTTCTTTTTTTTCTTCTATTTCTTTTTTGTTTTCATTTTGACGAGAATCACAATCAATTTTTACTTTTGAAGATAATGGTCTATCTATTGTATTTCTTGCTGATGGTGGCTTTACATTTTTCAATTGAATTGGTTTTAATTTACCACTACTATTTGGTTGAATTATATTTAACATTTTTTGAATTTGTTTTTGTTCTTCTTTCTAAAAGATATTAAAAAATTTTTACTTGATTTAAATGAGTTGGCTTTGAAACAAATTTATTCATTTTTTTTATTTTTAAATTGTTTTATTTTGTTGAATTATTTCTATTAAATAATTAAAATAAAATATTTATATTTTCATAAATAAATTTTAATAAAAAAAAATATAATAATTTTTTTCTGAACAATAATTTATGATAAATATTAGTATTGTTTCAATTATTGAAATTTAAGATATTTTAATATTTATTTAATTATTAATTTTTAAATAAATTTTTAAAATTTTTTAATTAATTTAATTATAATTAATAAATATAAAAATTGTTTATAATAAATTTAAGATTTTAATAATATAAAAATTCAATTTAATCATTTATATTAAATCTATATATATAATTTTATAAAAAAATATATATTTATTTTCCATATTTCAAATATTTTTCTAATTTTAAAGGATATTCTTTTTTCATTTTGTTAAATGGTATTATTTCAATATACATATCAGGTTTTTTATTCATAATAATAACAAATTTTTTTTTATTGATTATTTGAATATCTATTATATCAAAATCAGATTCATTTTTTTTATTTTTATCATTTTTGTTTAGTAACTGACATTTAATAATTTTTTTATCAGGATATATATCTTCCAATGGTTTATATTGTTTTTTAAACTTTTCAAATTCCCAATCTTCAATTTCTTTAATATTTATTTCAATATCATGTTTAGCTCTTTTTCTTTTTTTCTTTGAAAGTATGATATTATTATCCATTGTACAACAAAATGAATTATCTTTATGATGTTTATTAAATTCATCAATCATATAAATTACGTTTTTTAAATTTGAAAGAGGTTCCCATGAACTTTCATCAATTGAATATCCTTCCCATTTTATTTTATATTCTGGCTTTCCTTTTTTGTTTATTCTTTTATCAAGGATTTCTTCTACTTGATAATATAATTTCATTTTAATATTTTTATTTAATATTTTTTATAATTTTTAGGTTTTATTAGTTTTTTATATATTAAATATAGTAGAATTCTCGATATTATATTATATTTTAAAAAAATTAATAAAATTTGAATCATATATAATTATATTATAAATTAAATATTTTTTTTATACTGTAAATATTTTCATTCATTTCCTGTTAAATAGTTTAAAATTTATTATAATTTATAACATTATAAAAAAATTATGAAAAAATTAATTTAAAAAATTAAAATTTTGATAAAATATAACAATAAAAAAAATATAAAAAATTATAATAATAAAATAATATTTTATAATATATAAATCACTTTTTATTTTCATCATCAGAATTTTTTCCATTAATTTCTTTTTTTTTAATATTCATATTAAGAATATCATCATTTAAATTTGCTCTAGAATTCATATTATATTCATTAGTATCATTATTTCTTTTAGTATCATCATTATTATTATTACTCATTTTTTCAAAATTACTTTTATGATTATTTACTTTACTATTATTTTTTCCTTTAGGAATATTTTGAGAATATCTCATGTGAGCATTTTTAGTTCTACTTTTAGGAAACATTTTATTAATAACTTTATTATTATTATTATTATTATTATTATGATTATTATTATGTTCTTGTAAATCAACTTTATCATTTTCTACTAAACTAGATTTAATAATTTGAGCTCCATGGAATTTGTCTTCTAATTCTTCTTCTTTCATTTTTTCTTTTATTTCTTCTGAATTAGTATCAAATAATTCATTATTATTTGTATTAATATATTCATTAATTTCTCTTTGAGTATTCAAAGTAGTTGTTAAATAAAGCCTATTATATACTTTTTTTTCAACTATTTCAAACATTGTTGATTTTAAAGCCCTTTGAAGAAAACAGGAAAAATTTGTATATTCTTCATCAGTTTTTTTTAATCCTGAAGAATATTGAATAAAAGAAGGATAAATATTTTGATGTAAATTTTTATTTGGTTTATAATTTAAAATATTCCCATAAATTAAAAGACAATTTACAAGTACTAAAATAATTGCAATAATATAATTATAAGCTTCATACTTTTTTGGTATAATATCTAAAACAAAAAATAATATTGCAAAAGTTAATAAAACAACATGAAGAATTATCCAAAGAACCATTGATATATAAAAACAAGATGAATTTGAATTTTCATTTAAATCTTTAAAATCAAAACAATATTCACAATTACATTCATCACATTTAATTATTAAATGCATAATACAATATTGAATTAAACATTGAATATGGCATAAAATATCACATTTACATGGTTTTATTAATTTTTTACTTTCATCTTTAAGAGAATTATATAAATTTTCTGATAATTCTTTTTCGTTTTTTATTTTTTTAGGATCTCTTTTACAATATATCTTTTTCTTTATAATAAAATTACAAAAATCTTCAAATTGAAAAGTATATTCATCTAATGTATCTTTTAGACATAAAAAACAACGAGCTTCTCCATTTGCTCCTTTATTATTTACTTGATTATGTTGTTGTGATAACATATTTTTATTATTATTTATTATATGAAAACCATTAAATTATATTTTTAATTTTAAATAAAGTAATATATTATAGTTTTTTATATATTCATATTTTTTCGTATTTTTATAATTATTTAAAATTATTATTTTATATTTTTAATTTTTTTTATATTTTTTTACTTTTTTGAATATTAAAAATACTTATTTATTTATTAAAAAATAAATATGTTCCAACATGATAAATTTGAAGAAGGAAACAATTTAATTGAAGATAGTTCAGTAGAAAATCAAAGTTTATTTAATGATATAATTGTTGATTTACTAAAAAGGAAAATAACAAAAGAAAATTCATTAAAAAACCAAATAGAAACAAATAAAAGACAATTACTTGAAAAATTCTATTCAATAGATACAAATTCAAATAAAAATGAATCTGAAATACACAAAAGTAATAACATTAAATTAGATAATAACAATGAAAATAATTATAATTTCAAAGAAGCAATCTTTAATGCAATAAAAAATACAACAAGCAGTCAAAATAAATATGAAGAAATGAAAGAAATGTATAAAAAAGAAAGAGATAAGAAAAAATCTTCAATTTTTAAAAGTGAAGATTTACTTATAAGTAACACAGATTCAGTTCATTTAAAAAATGAAGAATTTTCTCCAATAAATCCAAATGTAAATGATGAAAATAAAAATAATATTATAATAATACAAAAAAAGTTATTTGAAAATAATGATATTGAATCACCGCCAAAACAAACAATTGATGAATTAGATACTATAAATTTCACTAGTATTGATATTAAAGAAACTGATGAAGATGATCCTTTTTTAAATAATTTAAATCAATTAAAAATTCAAAAAGTCTTTGAATTTTATTATTTTGGAAAACCAAAGAAATCAACTAGAAAAATTAATGAAAGAAAAAATTTATTATCAATGCAAATGGTTGCTAAAATTGATTATGCTTCTCAAAATTCAAATAATAATAATCAAAATAATGAAAATATAAATAATAATAATAATAATAATAATAACAATAATAATTATAATACTAATAATAATAATGTATTAAATAATAATTATTCTAAAAAACATAATAAAACTCAAAGTAGTAATATTGTTATGGGTAAAAATTCTAATTTTAAAAATTTATTAATGTTACAAAATAATGTTAAAAATCCAAATTTGAAAAATCATTGTGATTTAGTAAAGAATCAATCACCTAAATTAAATAATGAAAAAAAAATTTATATTGATCAACAACTTCAAAAAAAGAAAAATGTTTTAGATAATTATCATTCAATGACAAATCATAATTTATCATTTAGAAATAATAGTCAAAAGAAAAAAAGTACTAATATATTATATAATTTTAATACTAATCTTTTTAAAAATAATAAAAAAAATGAAAATAATCGTCCTTCAACAACAAAAAATTTAAATTCTATGTATAAAATAGCACAAAATTTAATATTAAGTAATAATAAAAATTCTATTTTAAATTCATTAATTTCAAATAATAATATTAAATTTAGTAAATTATCATTTCAAGTTGATGCAATTAATACTTTAAAAAAAATTGATAATAATTCACAAGAAATTTATGGTGGATTTATTATATTAGTTGAAAAATTAAAAGAGAATTTATTTTTTAAAGGAATTTATCAATATCGATATAATAATGAAAAAAATTTAGTTCAGAAAATTTTTTCTATTAATGATACACATGATATAATTAATATTAATAATTATAAAATTTTTGAAGAAAATGAATACAAAAAGTTTATAAAAGTGAAGAAAAATATCCTAAATACAATAGGTTTAAATAAAACATTAATTATGTATAAAGATTAACTTTATTATAATAAAAAAATTTAAATTTATAATATAATTAAAAAATTATTTACTTAAAAATTTAATATATGGATAATGCAATTAATACAGATTATATATATAAAGCTTTAGCTATATTTAATAATGTTGTATTTTTGTTTTATTTCTTATTAACTTTAAAATATGTATCTAATCAATTATTTTTCTCAAAAAAAAGATATCATTTTATGGTTTATTGGTTTGATATAATATTTATATTATTTTATTTCATTTGCTTATCAGTATTTTATAGTTTATATATTTTTTATAATGGAAATAAAGAAATCAATGATTTATTAAAATTTATTGAAATTTATTTACCTATTGTTCTTTCTGGAAATTTTGTAATGAATATTGTATTATCTTTCATTTTACTTAAATCAATTTATAAAATTAAAAGTTTAAATATTGAAGGAATTTATCCAATTGAATTAATAAATTTTGTTGATAAAATTGATATTATTGGAATTTATTCTATATTCCCTCATATCATAAAAACTATTATTATAGTTTTTATTGAAGTTATAGTTATTTCTTATATTTATTATGAAATTCAATCAAATCATGTATATATAAATTTATATCAAGGAATTTGCTTTATTTTTCAACTTTTTTTTATTATTGTTTTATCATCAAATTATAAAAAACTAAAATCTGAACTTTTTTTCTCTCATAATATTTCAAATGAGAAAATATATTATATAACAAAACAAAAAATTATAATTTTGTCAGAACATTTAATGAATAAATCAATATATGATTTAATCTTAAATATTCCAACTCTTATAAGATTTGCAATAGATCAAAATTTTATTATCAACAATAAATTATTTATTACAAGTCAGATTTTATTAGAAAATGTTGCTTCTATTATTTATATTATTTTATTTGGTGCAATGTTATTAAAAATTGATAAAAAAAATAAAAATAAAATTCCAAAAATAATCAAAATTTTATATATTTTAAAGTTATTTAATAATTCTTTTGGTTCAAAAAATAATAAAATAAAATTATTTAAACCAATAATTATTGATCAATCAAAAAATAGCATTTTAGAAAATTCAAATTCTGATGAAGAAGAATTAAATGAATCTGAACAAAAATTATATGAAATATTAATAAAAAATAATTCAGATTGTGAATTATTTAAAGATGAAAATAAATCAAAAATAGAAGAAGAAAGAAAATCAAAAAATTTATCAGAATTTATAAATAGAAGTATGATAGAACAATTTTTAGATAAAGGGGAAAAAGATTATTTGCCATGTAATTTGTTTATTTTATTCAAACTTCTTTATTTATATTTTAAATCAAATTTAAATATATACAAAAAAATAGAAAAAGAAATAGAAGAAGAAGGAATTCCCTTTAATAATTTATCATCAAAAGAAAAAATAAATATAAATAATATAAGAGAAACAGTTTCTAAATTTAGTAGAATAAGTATTGATAATAGAGAAAAATTAATAGGATATAAAAAATGGGAATTAAAACAATTAATGAGTAGTATTGATGATAAAATAATAAAAGAAGATTTTATAAAATATATAATTAGAGATGATTCATTTTCAAAAAGTACAAGTTTATCAAATAAAAGAAATAGTAGTAATGCAAGTAATGAAAAAGATGATAATAATTCAGAAAATTCAAATAGTAGAAATAAAAGTAGAAATACTCGATCAACAAATTCAATTATTATTAATACTTCATATGATGATGTTGAATTTATTATTGAATCATTAATGGGAGATACTTTATTTGATTTATATCCTTTTTTTCAAATTTCTATTAATGATATTTTAAATTCACTTGATATGAGTAATAATAAAGAAATATTAAATTTTTTATTTGAAAATAAAATGAAAAATAATTCTTTTAATTCATATTATTCAAAAGATGCTTTTTTAACTTTTGAAATTTATGAAAATAATTCAATTTCATATTCAAAATTAAAAAATTTTATTTTAAATTATAAGAAATATTTAATTGAACAAATATCTAATTTTAATTATTCATTTCTTCCAATAATTTTAGGAATATTTAATATAAGATATTTAAATTTTAATAAAATTATAGTTTTATTAAAGAATCCATTATCATTTACTACATTTATAAATTATAATTATTGGATCAAATTTACTTTTTCAGATGGAAATGAAGTTAAAAATATTTCAACTAAAGCAGGAATAATAGACACAAATGAAATTGAAATTAAAGATAATATTGAATTACAAGAAGATGAATATAATGAAATTGTATTAATTTTACAAAATGATATGAATTTTCTAAAATCACAAAAGATTGAATTAGATTTTAAATTAAATTTATTTATTATAAAAGATATAAAACAAAAAATAAATATTTCTATTGAAAATAGTATGGATATAAGTGAAATAGAGACAAATAAAAATTTAAACATAACTAATAATATAAATACGAATTTAGGTATTCGTGATTCCAATGAAAGTTTTAGACCAACTAATTCTCAAAATGAAGGTTTTGATACAATATTAAGAGATACTTCTATATTTAATGATAATATAACATATGCAGTGAAAAAAGAAAAAAAATATTTTGGAAGTGAAGTATTATCTTTATTAGAAAAATTATATATTAATTCTTCTGATCAACAATATATATTTAAAATTTTTTTTAGTGAAATTTTCAAAAATAAAAAAAGAGATATAAATAAAGAAAATGAAAATTTCAATAATATTTCAAATATTTTTACAAGTAATCTAAATTCAGATTCATTAGATGAAAATGAAATAAAAGATAATAATAATAATTATTGTATATATTTAAAATCCAGAATTTTAAGAAAAATAAAAAGAACAAATTCATCATTTTTTTCATCATCAAAAAATAAATTTTATTTAACAATAGAAGAAAATGAAATTTAAATTAGTATATTATAATATATATTTTAAATTTTATTCTAATTTTATATTTTTGAATTCTTTAACAATGTTATTTGCATTAACTGATAATTTATCCTTAGAAAAAATAATTTTAATTTTATTATTATCTTTTAATTTATTACAAAAATTTTTTATTTGATCATCAGGAAAACTATTATTTCTTAAATCCATATATTCTAAATTTTTCCAATCTTTTAAAATTTGAGAAATAGAAATTAATAAATTAGGAGTAACTTCACAAGTTTGAAAACTTATTTCTTTAAGTGATAAAGTTGCTCTTAATTGATTTAATATAATTAAAGGTCCCATTTTACCAAATTGATTATCATTTAATTCAATTTTATATATATGTGTTCTACTCATGAAATTTAATATTTGTGGTGAACTATCTTCATTTAAATTACATTTATTTAGTTTAATAACATTTAAATTCGTATTTTTTTTTAAAGAAATACCAAATAAATTTGCTGCTTGTTCTTCTATTGAATTTCCACTTAAATCTAAATATTTTAAATTTGGATTTGTTGATAAAAAATTACCAATTGAAATAATATTTTCTTGTTGTAAATTATTATAAGATAAATCTAATGTTGTAATTGATTTATTTTTATTTAATAAAATATTAATTAAAGAATTCAAACCATTTTCATTTACTTTATTATATCCTAAATAAATTTCTTCTAAAGTTGTATTTTTACTTAATGTATCAGCAATGTAAAATCCACTTGATGAAGTAATGTTATTTTTATTTAAAATTAAAGTTTTTAAATTTGTATTTTCTTTTAAATATTCCATTAATAATTTAATATCTTCATCACAAATACCATTATTTGTTAAATCAAGATATGTTAAATTAATCAATGATTTAATTACAGTCATAATTTTTGAACTGAAAAGATGTTGATTTAATTTATTTGAATTAAAAGTTATTTGTTTTATATTTTGTTGATATAAACAAACATTTGATAAAATTCTATTAATTGAATTAACTAAATTGAACTTTTTAAAAGTATAACTAACTTTTTTACTAACCAAATTATTAACTATATTTTCATTTAACATTCCCTTTGGAACATCAGGTGGTAATTCTGGAATATTAAAACAAGAATTAAATATAATAGAATTAGGAGAATAAAATTTAAAAGTATGAGCAACATTATCAATTGCTTCTGCCTTTAAAATATTATTAGTAAGTTCAACTTTAGCATTTCTATCTGTAATATTTGAATATTGATTATAAATTTCATAATAATTTTCAAAAGAATATGCTTCTTTTCCATCAATATATAATTTACCATTTTTAATATTATGAATTAATAATTCTACTAAATTTCTCATATCTTTTAAAATGCCACTATCATATTTTTGTATTCTTTTTTGAACTAAGGGAACTATGTCTTTATTTACAAAGTCTTCTAATTTAATATCAAAATCAAATTTTTTATCATATTTTGCAATAAATAATGATGATATTTGATTTAATGATTTTGGATTTTTTAATCTTGTGATTATATTTCTATTAATTAATTCATAACATATTTCTATTATTGTACCATCATCAAAATCTTCAAAATTTATTCTTGCTATTGATAAATCTAATTTACCATTAACAAAAGGGATTTCTCCATTTAAAAATATTTTTTTAGATATCATTTTATCAAAAGCAATAAAAAATACATCTTCAATAAATTCATTTTGCATTGAAAGATTTGGAAAATTTGAATGATTATTATATGAATTGTCTTTATTAGTTAAATCTTTAAATGCAAAATTTAAATATGAATTTAAATTATTTACAATATTAGTTATAATATTTTGAATAGAAATACCAGATTCATATAAATATAAACAAAAAATATAATCAATAAGA
>JAEEGL011232232.1_pt1 | contig 11203 bp, 7 predicted proteins | sample 9134231 | NCBI WGS metagenome assembly JAEEGL01 (sample SAMN16246548, study PRJNA631951) | gut metagenome | biome: gut microbiome; feature: rumen; material: fiber-attached | host: Bos | place: Iran: Karaj | collected 2018-10
GATGTTAAGATGACAGGGGCCTTTGTGCCTGTCAGAATGTTTCCGTTTTTGCAGGGAACCATATGAACAATTGCCTTGTATGTCAGATTGCCCGCATGGATATCAGGGAAAACGAGAATGTCGGCATCTCCTGCCACTCTTCTGTCGAGCGCACCCTTCTCCTCTGCAGCTTCCTTATACAGAGCGATATCAAGTGAGAGAGGACCGTCAACTATGCAGTCGGTTATCTCTCCTGCCTCGTTCATACGTGTAAGCTCTGCAGCATCAAGGGTTGCAGGCATCTTCTCGTTAACTGTCTCAAGAGCTGCAAGAACAGCAACCTTGGGATCCGTAACGCCGCAGGCCTTGGCAACATCGACCGTATACTCGATCATGCACTTCTTGTCCTCAACTGTCGGGTAGGGCATGAATGCCACATCCGTAAGGAAAAGGAGTCTGTCGATGCCGGGGATCTCAAATACACATACATGTGAGAGGGGCTTGCCTGTACGAAGTCCGACTTCCTTGTTGAGCACACTCTTAAGGAATGTGCCTGTAGGAAGAAGACCCTTCATGTACATATCAGCCTCGCCGTCATGTACGAGCTTCACTGCCTTAAGAGAAGCCTCAACGATATCCTTCTCATCTATAACCCTGTAATCACTTAAGTTCATGCCAAGCTCTGAAGCGATCTTGCCGATCTCATCGGCATCACCGACTAAGATGGAATCTGCGATCCCTTTCTCCTTGGCTACCTTTACGGCCTCAAGCACAGCCTTATCCTGTGCAACCGCAACCGACAGAGTCTTGCGACCTGCCTGTCCTACTCTTGATAATAAGTCATCAAATGATCTGCTGTTAGAATTGCTCATTTCAGTCCTCCGTTTATATGTTATCTTTATTGCTTACATTGTTCGTGTGGGATCTTCATAATAATCCCGGCGGGCCGTAGAGCTAAGCGCCCGTTTTTTGCCCTAAAGTCATATATTACCACCGCCGTTGCCCTTAGTCAAAGTATCTCTTACCGGGATCCGTGATGATCACATATAACTATAAGAAACAATCCGAATATATATTTTACCAAAATACCGCTCGGGTAACAAGCAAAATAACGCAAAATTAAGACCTGCATCAATCGATAAAATTATAAAATTTCTATTAACAGAAGTATTGTTTTTGTGACTTAATTCCTATATAATTAACAAATGATGCATTTTATGCATATTTGTTACGGATAAACAAAGGTATCTCGTCACGGATGACGAAACGAAAGGATATTTATGCCGGGTATTGAAACAGTATTGAAATTCTGCAGAGAACTGTCTCTTGACCTTAGGGCGGGAACAGACAATTTCAAGACGGCAGCTGTCGGATATGCCACAGATTACGGAATTGCCAGACTGCTCATCGAGACACATCTTCACGAAGGTGCGCCTTCACAGAACAGGAGCGAAACGCCTGTCACCGTCTCACAGACAGTGTTGTATGATGCTGAGGACGCCGGCGGAGCATACGGCGAGCCTGTAGTCAGGGAGTTTACGGTTGACAAGGATGATCGCGTCATATCATATACCTACCCGTATGCCGGCAAAACGTTTGATGCTGAAGCACTTGAAGAGATAGAGCTTTTCTCTACGATCTCATTCTTCTACTTCGGAAGGATAAGGTTCGCAGAGATGGTCAAGAAGGGGACAATGACCCAGTATATGACCGGTCTTCCCAATTCCGGAGGATACATGAGCAGGGCTGCCGAGATCCTTCAGTCAGGCGCTCTGGGCAATTACGATTCATATTATTTCAATATCAAGGGATTCGGACTTGTGAGCAAGAAGTACGGATTCAAGCAGGGCGATGATATGATCCGCCAGTATGCCCGTACCGTTGCGGGTTTTGCCGACAAGGATGAGATCGTGGCCCACTTAGGCGGAGACAACTTCGTTGCCCTCATCAAAAAATCCCACTATACATCATTTGTATCACTGCTTCAGGATGTAACGGTCAAAGCAGTCCGCGATGAGACGCAGACCGATGTCAAGCTCAATTCCACCATAGGTGTATGGCATATAGATAAGGACTTCAAGGAGTTAAGTGAGATAATCTCACTGCCGGCCATTGCAATGAATGCGGCCAAGAACGTGCTCCATCAGTCCATCTGTCATGTATCTGACGATCTGTTGTTCCAGATTTCAGAGCAGAAGCGTGTACTTGAAAACTTCCCTTCTGCCTTAAGGAGTCAGGAGTTTACGGTATATTATCAGCCCAAGGTTGACTCAAGAGACAATTCGCTTGCGGGTGCGGAGGCTCTTGTCAGGTGGATCCATCAGGGCGAGGTCATCCCTCCTTCGGCATTTATCCCCATCTTAGAGAGAGAAGGTGCCATACGTGCTCTGGATCTGTATGTCCTTGAGCATTCCTGCATGGACTTAAAGAGATGGATCAATATGGGACTTAAGCCCGTGACTGTCTCCGTCAATATATCGCGCAAAGATCTTGACGATCACACCCTTCCGTATCAGATCTGTGACATAGTGGATAAGTATGAGATCGATCATAAGTATATACAGGTTGAGATCACGGAGACTACAGATGAGGCTGAGCATGATATCATGATCGAATTCCTGAACCGCCTGAACGAGATGGGAATATCCACGGCCATTGATGATTTCGGTTCGGGTTATTCATCATTGAGCACCCTTCGTAACTTCAAGATCAATACTCTCAAGATAGACCGTTCCTTCATCGACAACGATACATTCTCAAGGAATGATGAGATCATCCTGTCGGATATCATCCATATGGCAACCATGCTTGGCGTAGAGGTCATCACGGAAGGAGTGGAGCGCAAGGATCAGCTCGATTTCATGAACAAGGTGGGATGCTACCTGATCCAGGGATTCTATTACGACAAGCCTTTAGCGGTAGATGAATTCACACAACGTCTTAAGATCGGCAGATACGAGATAAAGTCTGACGAGAATAATTAATTCTGTATTTAATTTTATTAACGTGTTTTAAGGATTTAAGGGCCGCAAACGGCCCTTTTTCATGCCCTTTTTCTATTCCCGGATGCAGTAATTCATCCCATCCACACAGTCGATAAGATGCTTAACCGTCATATCCGTAAGCAGCCCTAACAGTTCAGGGATCGCTATATCAGTCTTATCGCTCAGATCATAGAATATCTCACTTACCGTCTTGGGTCTGTAATCAAGGACCGAAATGACCGCTCTTTCCTTAACCGACAGGAACATAAGGTCTCTGTCCGGAACTTCATTCTTCTTTGCTTCCGTTATTCCGCTTATGTCCTTTCCGCTCAGAGCATTTCTGTCCAGGAACTCCTTAACAAAGTCATAAGGATTGATAAGAGGATATGCGCCTTCCTTGATGAGCTCATTGCAGCCGCAGCTTAAGGAATCATTTACTCTTCCCGGCAGGGCATACACATCCCTGCCCTGTTCCAGCGCAAATCCCACAGTGATGAGCGTTCCGCTCCTTCTTCTGGCCTCGATCACAAGCACGGCATCAGCCAGAGCAGAGATGATCCTGTTACGGCTTGCAAACTGTCTGGCGATCGGTTCGGTCCCCGGCGGATGCTCACTTAATATACCGCCGTGATCAAGGAGCTTCTCGTATAATCCGGCGTTCTCCTTCGGGTAACAGATATCCACTCCGCCGCCTAAGACCGCAAAACTTACCCCTCCTGCGGACAGAGCCGCATTCTGGGCGATCCCGTCGATCCCTGTGGCCATTCCGCTTATCACCTGTATCCCGGCTCCCGCGATCTCCATGGCAAACTCCCTGGCCATCTGTCTGCCGTATCCCGAGCAGTTTCTCGCCCCTATTATGGCAACACTGGGCCGTCTGTCATCAGGCAGTTCTCCTATGTAGTATATCCTCCCCGGAGAGGAGCTGATCTCCTTAAGCCTTGTCGGATAATCCGCACTTTCCTTGTCTACATAATTAATTTCTCTTTTAATTAATTCGTTTGTTATATTGCTCATAGATTCCCCCTGTAACTGATCGCTTCCGTCAGATGTCTCAGTTCTATCTCTCCGGATTCATCAATATCCGCGATGGTCCTCGCTACCTTCAGTATCTTATGATATGATCTGGCGGTCAGCTCCATGGAATCATATACCTTCTTCATATATTCCTTTTCCCTGTCCCCCAGAGAGCAGTACTCTTCTATCGCACCCGACGGGATATCACTGTTATATCTGAGCTCCGTACCCTCAAACCTTTGTCTCTGTATATCCAACGCAGTCTTTACTTTTGCTGCCAGCATTGCGCTGGATACGGCATTCCTTCTCTCTCCTCTCTTAAGCTTCGACTCATCCACTATCCTGTCGGCATCTACCCTCGAAGCCGTTACGATTATATCTATCCTGTCCTTTATGGGGCCGGAGATCCGGCTCCTGTATCTGGCGATCATGGAATCCGAGCAGTTACACAGGTTTCTGTCAGGAAAGTGCCCGCAGGGACAGGGGTTTGCAGCTGCCACGAGCATAAAATCCGCCGGGTATGTGTATGTCCGCCTGGCTCTGGATATCTGTATCTTTTTCTCTTCCAACGGCTCTCTCAGGACTTCTATGCATTCTCTGTCAAACTCCGGAAATTCGTCTAAGAACAGTATCCCCTTATGACTTAAGGACATGATCCCCGGTCTCGGATATATACCTCCGCCGGCTAACGAGTTCACAGTCGTCGTATGATGAGGACTCATAAACGGTCTCTCCGTTATATACGGTCTGTCATCAGTCAGCATCCCGGAGATACTGTATATAGTCGATACTTCCAGGCTCTCTGCCGTATCAAGCGGCTGCATTATGGATGGCAGTCTCCTTGCGATCATGGTCTTTCCTGCACCGGGAGGTCCCATGATGAGCATATGATGGAATCCCGCCGCAGCCACTGTTGCCGCCCTTATGCATACTTCCTGACCGATCACATCGGCATAATCAGCTCTCCTGACTGCAGGATCCGTAAGCGTCCTGCTTTTATCCGCCTTATAGATATTCTCATTCATCAGTTCTTCATTCCGCATCAGATCAACCGCCTCAGTCAGCGTCCCGACGGCGATGATGTCTATCCCATCCACATATGCGGCCTCCGGGGCGTTATCTGCAGGAACCATACACCTCTTAAATCCGCATTCCTTAGCCTTGATGACTATGGGCAGCACCCCGCTTACGGACTTGATATCGCCCATAAGCCCCAGCTCGCCTATGATCATGATATCCTCGCAGGCTTCCTTTGTGATCTGCCCGAGAGACACCATGATCCCGACAGCTATCGGCAGATCAAATGCTGTCCCCGACTTGCCTATATCCGCGGGCGATATATTGACGGTGATCTTAACGGGCGGAAGCTCTATACCGCAGTTCTTAAGAGCCACTCTCACTCTTTCCCTTGCTTCCTTGACTTCATTGGACAGTTTTCCCACCATATCAAATCCGGGCAGCCCCCTGGTGACATCCACTTCAACCTCGGCGATGAAGCAGGACATACCGTTAAGCGCACCGGAACATACAGAAGAATACATGTTAATCCCTCCATTTCATATATGCTGTTTCATTAAATTGGGAAAAAAAGTGAAAAAAGAAAATAATAAAGTGGTATTAAGATAACATACACGCTATGTGTTGTCAATAAAAAAGGACCGGCATGGCACCGGTCCTCAAAGTCTGTATCAGTTAGAACAGCTTGTTCTCCATTGCATCGGGATCGACCGCAAACTGTACTGCTGTCTCCTTGCTGATCTTATTGGCAAAATAGATCTGCTGGATGCAGTCATCCATGGTGATCATACCCATCTTACGGTTAGTCTGCATTACGCTGGTGAGCTGATGCGACTTACCTTCTCTTATAAGGTTCTTAACGGCGTTGGTTGTATGAAGCACCTCGAATGCTGCCACACGGCCCTTGCCGTCCGATGTAGGCATGAGCTGCTGTGATATAACCGCCTCAAGCACGTTAGCCAGCTGAACTCTGATCTGCTGCTGCTGATGAGGAGGGAAAACGTCGATCACACGGTCTACAGTGCTGGCAGCACCGATCGTATGAAGTGTTGACAATACGAGGTGACCTGTCTCGGCTGCCGTTATGGCTACCGATATGGTCTCAAAGTCTCTCATCTCACCCACAAGGATACCATCGGGATCTTCTCGGAGCGCAGCCCTTAATGCATTGGCATATGACTGGCTGTCCAGTCCGATCTCTCGCTGATTGACTATGGACATATCATGTCTGTGCAGATACTCTATGGGATCCTCAAGGGTTATAACATGTGCATCCCTTAAGTGATTGATCCTGTCTATGATCGCGGCAAGCGTTGTAGACTTACCTGAACCTGTAGGACCCGTTACGAGGATAAGACCTCTCTTACGGTTATACAGATCTATTACCGATTCCGGCACACCCAGCGACTCGGGAGACGGAACATCCGAACTAACCAGTCTGAGTGCCATTGCACAAGTACCACGCTGTCTGAATGCATTCACACGGTAACGGCCGAGTTCGGGAAGTGAATATGAGAAGTCGTGCTCGCCCTTCTCAGTAAACTTCTGGATCTGCTGATCGTTCATGATGCTGTAGAGCAGTTCCTTGGTATCATCCGGCATCAGCCTGTCATATTCCATGGCAAGCAATCTTCCGTTGACACGCATCTTGGGCGGCACACCAACAGTGATATGCACATCCGATGCTCCTGCTTCCACTGCAACTCTAAGCACCTGTTCGATAGTAAAATTAGCCATTCTATCTATACCTGCCCTTCAAAAGAATAAATAACAAAAAACCGCGTGATGACGGTCACGCGGTCAGAATTCATAATACTTAGTCCTGTTATGCCATCTTATTAACAGCATTACTCAGACGTGATACCTTCCTTGATGAAGTATTCTTGTGATATACTCCCTTGGATGTAGCCTTGTCTATAGTAGCTGTGGCCTCGACTAATGCAGCTGCGGCAGCTTCCTTATCGCCGGCTTCAATTGCGCTGTAAACCTTCTTAACAGAAGTCTTAACACCTGACTTGATAGCCTTATTACGCTCCGCATTGGCATTCGATACTAAGATTCTCTTCTTAGCGGATTTGATATTAGCCAAGTTCTCCACCTCCTAACAAAATCAGTCTTGATCTGCGCCGGCAATCCGGACACGGACGTTTTGCCACACGCAAATGTTATTGTATGTCACAAAACATCATAAGTCAATAGGAAATTTGGTTATCTTGGTGTTTTCTCGCTATATACTACCCTATCCGCTCGTGCAACCCTTTATCAGTACAATATTACCACTTATATATATATTCAGTCCAGCAAAAAGTTAGATAATACGACATTACTTACATCAATTCCCCTGTCTGTCAGGGCGATCATGTCACCGTTTCGTATAAGAAGCCCGTCTTCCTGCGCTTTTTTCAGTACATTTCCGTATACATCATATATATTTCTTCCAAATCTTTCGCTGAACATTCCGGCGCTTACACCTTCCATTCTCCGAAGACCAAGGAACATATACTCTTCCATCATATCCTCAGGTGTCAGCACATCTATCTCCCTGTGAAGGACTTCATTACGGGAGAACGCGGCCGCATCTGAGTCTTTTACAAGCCCTCCGGCTTCTCCCACCCCGGGGCGGACACCTCCGTCCTTATACAGCTGAATATACTCCTTTATATCCGACGGATCCTTAAATCTGATCCCGCCGATATATGAAGAAGCACCCAGGCCGAGACCGAGATAATCTCCGCCTGTCCAATATACGTTATTATGCCTGCATTCATATCCGGGTCTGGCATAATTGGATATCTCATACCTGTGATACCCCGCCTTCTCCAGGACATCCTTCGTCATATAATACATCCTGCGTTCATCATCCTCATTCGGAAGCTTTGGAAGAACTCCCGGATTTTTCATCAAATCAGACTCGGGATCTCCACCCTCAGCGGACGATTTTTCTTCGCTCATATTTCTATCCGGTCGATGAACCGATTCCGTACAGGATGAGGTGACACTACTGTCACAATCGTAAAGATCGTGGAATTTAGTGCCTTCTTCGATTATGAGACTGTAAGCCGAAATATGCTCCGGGTCATGGTTGACTACCTCGGTCAGCGTTTTCCGGTAGCTTTCGGTGCTTTGTCCGGGTATTGCACTAATTATATCTACATTTAAGTTTCCAAAACCAGCTTGTCGCGCTGCGTTATACGTATTTTGGAATTGCTTAAAATCGTGTATTCTGCCCAGTATATTAAGTTCGTTGTCGTTTGCCGACTGAAGACCGATGCTTAATCTGTTGATGCCCATATCCCTGTAGGAGCGAAGCTTATCCGCAGTTGCAGTACCGGGGTTGCATTCAAGACTTATCTCCGTACAGGCGGAGAGATCAAAGCCGGTTCTTACGGCTTCCATTATCTTATCCAACTGAACGGGAGTAAGGATTGAGGGCGTTCCGCCTCCGAAGAATATAGTACAGACCTGATCGTTTATATATCCTGCAGAGAGTTTTATCTCATTACAGAGCGCATCAACATACCTGTCCTTAAGCTCCGTGGGAGCTTCAAAGGACAGGAAGTCGCAATAATTACATTTTCTTATACAAAAGGGGATATGAATATAGATAGAAACCATAGAATATCGTTCTACTCTGAATCAAGCTTAAGTACAGACATGAAGGCCTTCTGCGGGATCTCCACATTACCGATCTGGCGCATCCTCTTCTTACCTTCCTTCTGCTTTTCCAAAAGCTTCTTCTTACGCGTGATATCTCCGCCGTAACACTTGGCGAGCACATCCTTACGCATGGCCTTAACGGTCTCACGTGCGATTATCTTGCCGCCTACGGCTGCCTGTATGGGTATCTCAAACAGATGCCTCGGTATCTCATCCTTAAGCTTCTCGCACATCTTGCGCCCTCTCTCATAGGCACTGTCTGCATGTACGATAAATGACAGGGCATCCACTTCCTCTCTGTTGATGAGGATATCCAGCTTGCAAAGCGAACTCTTCTCATAGCCCTTAAGCTCATAGTCAAAGGATGCATAACCCCTTGAACGGCTCTTAAGAGCATCAAAGAAATCATATATTATCTCATTCAGAGGCAAGTCGTACTTAAGAAGAACTCTGTTAGCCTCGATGTATTCCATGCCTGTCTGTCTTCCGCGCCTCTCCTGGCATAATCCCATGATCGCCCCAAGATACTCGCTTGTCAGCATTATCTCAGCCGCCACGATCGGCTCTTCCATATAGTCGATCTCCGAAGGATCGGGCATATTGGTGGGATTGGTTAGCTCTATCATCTCACCGTTTGTCTTCCATATATGATATATAACACCCGGAGCCGTCGTCACAAGGTCAAGATTGTATTCTCTCTCAAGTCTCTCCTGGACGATCTCAAGATGCAACAGTCCCAGGAATCCGCATCTGAATCCGAATCCGAGCGCCACTGATGTCTCAGGCTCATAGTTAAGAGAAGCGTCATTGAGCTTAAGCTTCTCAAGCGCATCCCTTAAGTCGGGATACTTGGCTCCGTCAGCCGGATACATGCCGCAGTATACCATGGACTGGACCTTCTTATATCCGGGAAGCGCCTCGGCACAGGGATTGTCATCATCGGTCACGGTATCACCAACGGCCGTATCCTGAACATTCTTGATGGATGCGGTTATATAGCCAACCATGCCTGCGGTCAGCTCATCTCCCGGGATAAACTGCCCGGCACCGAAGGTACCGACTTCCACCACTTCAGCCGTGGCTCCTGTAGCCATCATCCTTATATGCGTTCCCTTGCGGACTCTTCCATCCATAAGTCTGCAGAATATGATGACGCCTCTGTAGGAATCATACAGAGAATCAAAGATAAGCGCCTTGAGCGGAGCATTCTCATCTCCCTTCGGAGCAGGTATGCGCTCAACGATCCGTTCGAGCACATCTTCTATGCCTATACCGTTCTTGGCACTGATAAGCGGGGCATCGGAAGCCTCTATGCCTATCACATCCTCTATCTCTTCTATTACTCTCTGGGGTTCTGCGCTCGGCAGATCGATCTTATTGATAACAGGGAATACTTCCAGGTCATGATCCAATGCCAGATACACATTGGCAAGTGTCTGCGCCTCGATACCCTGGGCAGCATCCACCACGAGGATCGCTCCGTCGCATGCCGCCAGGGACCTGCTGACTTCATAGTTAAAGTCCACATGGCCCGGAGTATCTATCAGATTGAAGACATATTCCTGTCCGTTCTTTGCCTTATATACGGTTCTTACCGTCTGCGCCTTGATAGTGATACCTCTTTCTCTTTCGATATCCATATTATCAAGGACCTGCTCCTGCATCTCCCTCTCGGTTAAGAGCCCCGTCTTTTCGATTATCCTGTCCGCCAGGGTACTCTTCCCGTGGTCAATATGGGCCACGATGCAGAAGTTCCTTATATTTTCCTGATTCATACCGATCATCCGTTTCTTTAAAAAATTAGGCGATTAAGTCTTTCTTACCTCGAGTGACCGCCGCCGCCGTGACTTCCGCCGCCACCGCCGCCGCCGGAACCTGAGCTCCTCTCGATCTTACGCTTGGTCACTGTCTTATGTGTGAATGTATCTGACTTATGGGTAAAGGTCGCACTTCCGCCCTCTAAGTAAGTCATCTCATTTACTGTAACATCGCCCAGCTTACTGCGCCAGTTGACAAAGATATAAATGAGAGCGATCACCAGTGCAACGATAAGAGCGATCCCGACAGAATAGGGCGCAACCAGCACGCCTCCCTTCTTATATATGTTCTTCGCAAGCTTGGAATATACATAATAGGGGTCATCACTATCACTCGTGAGTTCATCCAGCACATTCAGCATCTCTGTGGCATCATCATTGGATATCCTCTCTCTTATGAGTCCGGTCGTTGACATCCATGAATGGATCTTGCCGTCTCCGCCGCGGCTCCAGTTATCAATAAATACGATCGCTGATCCGCCCGGATAGTCATATCCCATATGATTATCCTCGGCAAATGAATCCGCAAGTCTCCTTACCGAATCAAGATATCCGTTCTCGGCATCATCGAGCGTTATAAAGATTATGTCCGTCTGAGTCGCCTGCTCGATCTCGTACAATCTGTTTCCGAGTTCTTCAACTTCCGAATCGGTCATCTTACCCGCATAATCAAGCACCGTACAGGTATTATCCCATGAAGAGTTATTCCTCTGAGTATTCTCAGCCTGTGAC
>JAEEGL011790138.1_pt1 | contig 11203 bp, 8 predicted proteins | sample 9134231 | NCBI WGS metagenome assembly JAEEGL01 (sample SAMN16246548, study PRJNA631951) | gut metagenome | biome: gut microbiome; feature: rumen; material: fiber-attached | host: Bos | place: Iran: Karaj | collected 2018-10
CTCAGAAAAATCTCCGTTTTGAAGTCCGGGCATTTCACCGTTGATAGCCTTGCGGACATACAAAATAGGCATATATACCACACTCGGTATCTGTGCAACAACATATCCGATTGCCAAAAGTGCCACATAAAGCAGCCAATGATTTTTGCCTTCGCGGGCGTTTTCAAAATATTTCATTTTTTAGTGTTTAAATTAGTTTACAGCGTTGCAAAGTTGCGAAAAATTACAATACTTGCAATAGTCGTTGGGTGTTGGCAAAAATTTTTCGCAATTAAATATGTTTTCTAAAAGTTTTTTAAGTTCTGTGGCAAATTCATCGGTAAGTGCCTTTATATTAGAGCTATCCACCAATTGTTTTTGTGCCGACAGATAAGTATCTGCCTCGCTTATAGCATTACGAACAGCGTAGACGGCAGGCACGGGACGCATTTCGGGGTGCTTCTGCATATAAACGTATGAGTAAAACAGCAACTGAAACGCAATAGTTTTGCGATTTTTGGGAGCACCGCTGAAAAGGTCGTCGGGAATGGTGTTGAAACTCATCTTCTTTTCGGTAGAGCCGGTTTTATAGTCCACAATACGCAAACGTCCAAGATGGTCAACATCTAAGCGGTCGAGTTTGCCGCCTATCCAAACTTTTTCGTCTTTTCCATTGATATTCACATCAATAGAGCAATAGGCATTTTCTTCGGCGGCAAGAAACTTAAACGGTGCCACGCTCTTGTCGTATTCAATAATTCGGCGGAGATAGCGTTTTACAATCTCGAAAAATATCTTGTGAAAACCTTCCAAACTCTCTTTGTCTTTGAGTTTTAGGTTAAAATTTCGATTGTAAGCGTTAAGAATATGTTGTTCGGCAATAGGTTCGCTCACGTTGAGAGCCTCGGCGGTAATAAATCCGTCGGCATTTTTCAATTGACTATAAAGGGTTTCAACCGAGGCGTGAAGTATTGTTCCAAAATCAGCGGGCGAAATATCCTCTTGAATTTCCGCTTCGGGAGCAAGCCGCGCAACATACTGAAAATAAAACTTTAACGGACAATCTAAATATGTATTCAGTGCCGATGGCGAAAGTTTAGCATTGCGAAAATCGTTTGCAAGATAACGTTTTAAAATATCAACTGTGTTTTGATTATTGTCGATATTGGTTAGATACTTGCCCGAAGGTGTAATTTGTCGCATAAACTCTCGTTCGGTAATAACAAGTTGAGAGTCAGGTCGGTATTGACTTGATGCTTCTTTAAGAATCTGTGTGGCAAAACGGCTTGGTTCGCCCGAAGTGCTTTGCCCAAACACATTGTTGTACAGCACTTTGATATTCTTGGCTCGTTGAAACAAACGATAAAAGAAATATGCAAAAATTGCGTCTTTATATTTTAGCACCGGCATATCAAACGCCATACGCATTCCTTCGGTTATAAACGAATCATTTTCAGATACTTTCGGGAAAACACCCTCGTTAATGCCAAGCATAATTATGTTGTCGAAATCGATATTTCGGCTCTCAATCATACCCATAATCTGCACGCTGTTGCCCACCGATTCGGAATCAAAAGGCACCGAAACCGAATCAAGATTTTGCCGCAAAAGACTGATTACCAACTCTTCTGACAAAGTGTATTTGTCACGGTTGTCGAACAACACATTATAAAGTGCCTTAATTTTAGTGTATGCCGTGTAAAGATACTCATTTTCAACACTTTCCTCTGGTTTTACTTCGGGATTTTTGATAAAGAAATACTCCGAAATTACATTCATCAGGTTGAAAAGAATGTCGGTAGGCGAGGTTTCGGTAAGCGGAAAACAGAAAATATTTTTAAGCAACTGACATTCAGGCTCAAACATCTTGGCGGCAACCCTTATCATTTTGTTTGCCACAATATGCTCAACAATAATTTTTGCATTAACATTGGGCAAGTTGCAAATCAATGGATGCTGCAAAATCGCATTAACATCTTTGTAATAAAACATCGCCTTTTCGTCCTTGCCTTTGAGATTTTTGCGCAATGCCAAACAATTGTGAAGCAACGAGTAAACAGGCGTTTCTTTAAACGGATAACCCATTGTAACATTCACAGAACCAATACTTTCGGGCAAACTATTTAGCACTGGAAACAACAAATGCTCATCGCCAAGTATAACGGCAGTTTTTTCGGGTTTAAAGTCCTCTTGATGTGCAAAATCGTCAAGAATACCATACACAGCCTTAGCCTGAGCCACCGACAGCGGCACACCTATATATTCTACATTTTTTGGATTGCCGATAATATTGTTTGGCAAAGGCAATTTGCGGTCGTCGGGATAATCGCTCAGATACTGACGAAGAAACAATCCAGCCTCCTGAGCCTGGTCGGTGATGTAGTAACTATCTGAATCCCAATAAAAATGCCCCGAACCATTTTTTCTAAACCATGCAAAAATTTTGCGTTCGGTTTTGTTTAAGGCGTTGAAACCAACAAAAATATAGGTTTTGTATTTCGGATTAATTGTTCCGTCGTCTATCTTATTACAAATCAATCTATTGATAAGACCGGTATAACCTTTTCCACGTTCCAAAAGTTTGTTAACAAAAATATCGTGAACACGAGGAAGATTAATCCAGAGTTCTTTGTAACGAAGTTTTTCTTTGCTTAGGCGTTCGGGCGAAAAGTTGGTCCAAAACGATTTTATGGCTTCAATTTGTTCTTCCGAAAAACTACTTCCGGCATAAAAGGCTTCAATATCGGCAATGTCGGCAAAATTATTGCAAAGTTGCTTTAAATCAACAAGATAATTATCAATTTCGTTGAAATCTTTAAGGAGTTTTACGCCGGTATCGTAAAAAACATCAAACCCGGATGCAAGTCGTGCATTGTATTCGCTATCTTTAAACACCTCGGCAAAGGCATCATAGAGGGTAAACAGCAGATTTACATTATCTTCCACAGGCATATAACCCGAAAGTTGTGCAATTACCTTATTGATAGTAAAGAAGTTGCCGGCAAACGACGTACCGCCCACAGCCTCGGCGTATGCCTTGCGAAAAAAGCTAAGCGTTCGTTTATTGGGGAACACCACGCACACCGACTCGCGGCTGCCATACTTTTGCAGAATATCTTTTGCTGTTTCTTCCAGAAAGGTTTCCATAATTTGCACATTTAATTTACGGCAAATGTATGAAAATTATGTATAAAATGCAACAAGTTACACGCCTTTGCTGATATTCCACCATTCGTTAAATGCAATAAACAAAACTACCGCCACAATCACATACCACGGTGCTTTTTTGTGTATTACATTAAACATCGACGGTTTCTGAACAATTAAATCACGCACCGACCATACCAATATTACCACCATAGCCACTCCCACAAGCACCGACAAAGGGTTCATCATCAGAGCATCGTATGGCATAAGGTGGAAGAAAAACTTCAATCCACGTGTTGTACCACATGCCGGACACGGATAGCCGGTCAAGTTTTTAAAAATACAAACAATAAAATGAGGCGTTCCGTGAGGAATATCGCTCAATATAAACCACAGCATAGCCGCCACATCCAAAAATAATAAAGCCGCATATCTGTACACCACGGGCGTGGTAGTGCGCAAAAGCGAAAACATCGCTTTACAAAACAATTTGATTTTTTCCATAACACAAAAAAGGCTTCGGAGATAAAACCGAAGCCAGTTTTTTTCAATGACCTAAAAAAGACGATTACTCTTTTTTCAAAGGTGTACCGTCGGCCATAGGCATTTTGTCGGTAAGAATCATAATCAAGTCGTAAAGAGTCCAGATACCACATCCGCCACAGGTAATCAACTGAATCCACCAGTTGCTATAACCCATCATAAGACGGTGAATACCGAGAACACCTACAAACCAGCAAATTAATGCCATCATAATTTTCGATTGGGGCTCTTTAGCAGCTCCTTGGGGTACGTTTTCTTCTGCCATAATAATATGAATTAAATTGTTAATAAATTTCAGTGTAAATGTACGTCAATTTTTTATAAAAGTCAATACTTTTTAAAAAAATCTTTGCAAAAAAATTTCTATTATTAAAAATAATAGTGCGAGAACCACAAACCATCTCCACAATGGTTCTGCCGCCGCATTTTGCACTATTGTAGTTGCAAATGATATGCCATTAGAGTCAAATATTTTAACTTTTTTTAATAATTTTGATTCCATTTGGTCGGCAACATCATCGGCAGGAATGTAATTTAACTGCGATTCGTTGCGATTATAGTTGAATGCAAGCGAGGCTATCTGTCGTCCATCGGTGGTTAGGTCGTAAAAACCGGCTTCGTTGGCTCCGTTTTCGGCAAAGACCATATAGTTTTGATTGGCATCGGGTCCCGAAATTCTTGGTATAAACTCGTATCCGCTGTTGCGATAACGCAAATAAAGTTTAGACCCTTCGGCAAAGTTTTCGATTTTTTGTAAAACGCCATCGTTGCGACCTACTATTATATAAGGTATAGAAACTTGTCCACTCATTGAAGCGGCATTATAAATAATTGGCACAAAAAGACGATGGGTTACAAAATTTCCCGATTTGTCGTCTAATGGACAATAAAAAACAAACACCCGTCCCGAATGATACTGACTGTGTGTCAATAGTTTTTTATAAGAATCGGTTTCTATCACCACATCTTCTTGGGCGTAGGCATTCGACATTGAATTAAAATATCGATTAACAAACGGCAAATCGGTATTTTCTTTAATTTCCTTAACGGCAGAACGCAGCAAAGGCGATGTTATATCTACCTTAGCCACATTGCAACGTATTGTATCTTTGGATATTATGGCGTTACACTGCAACAGATTAAGCAAATAATTATAATCAGAGATACTACCCGAAAACGATGGTACAAAAATCAAATTGCCGCCTCCCGACACAAAACTATGCAGTTCAGTGGCTAAATTGTGCGAAATAGAGGTTAATTGGTTGATAATTACAGTTTTGTAGCGTTGCAATGATAGATTGGCTTTATTCACATCGCTACAAATATCAATAGAGAATCCCTCATCACCATCAAAAAGTGCTGTAAAATATTTATTTACCGACGGTTCGCCAATTAACAACACATTAGCCACAGTATCTAAACGATATGTAAAATATAAGGTGTTATCAAAATCAACTGGCGAATCGGTAATGCTCAACACACCATTTACAAACGTCTGAGGTTCATTTACATACTTAACCGATAATTCTTTGCGTTCGCCAGGTGCTATCGAAAATTGTTGAACACTTTTTTGTTTGCCATTGATTACAAGGGTTAGCGGAACATTATTATAAGTATTTGTGCCATAATTTTTTACATATACAGTAAGCTCTTCTTGTCCACCCGATCGGCGCAACGGCGTATTAAAAATGCACGTATCAACCACCAAGTTAGAAAGGCTCTGAGGCTGCACGGGTGCAATAATTATCTGTGTTAACGAATCAACCTCTAGATTATCAAAATCGCAAATATTTTGTTGAAAATCAGATATTAAGAAAATAGTTTTAAGAGCATCGGCATCCACGTCCAAAAGGTTGAGATTTTGCTCTGCCTTGCCCACCACCTCAGAAATTGTTCGAACTGATGGTGAAACTTTAACTTCTTGCAAAAACTCTCTTATAGTGAGAGCGTTAACAAAGCGAAAATGTTCTTGCGAAAAATCATTGGTAAGAAACAAAAATTTGGTACCCTGCGGATAAGCATCGGCAATTTCTAAGGCAATATTTTTGGCGGTTTCGATTGCAGAGGCGGAATTTTCGCCGGTTTGCATACTAAACGAATTATCGATATAAATAACCGGAGGGGCAGGTTGTTTTTGATTTACCGACACCGGCGACGTCATTTTTACCGGCTGTGCAAACGCCAACACAAGAGCCGCAATAGCAAGCATACGAAGCACCATCAGAATTATTTGTTTAATAACCGACTTTAGTCTGGTGGTCTGACGGATGTCTTCTATAAAACGTATATCACTGAAATATACGGTCTTGTATTTTCTTAAATTAAACAAATGTATTATAGGCGGAACCAGCAAAGCCAATCCCGCCCAAAGAAATATCGGATTCAAAAAAAACATTTGTTTAAATCTCCCTTATTATTTCTCTATCTGTTGTTTAGCAAGGTCAATAATCGAGAGATCCCACGGAGCTATCATACACGTTACATTGTCGAATATACCGTCGGGGTTTTTAGCAATCACATTATACAATTCGGCGATTCCATCAATACCCTCTTTGATATACTGAATAATATCTTCATCTGACGAAAACGAACTGATTGTTCTATAATGCGGAAACTCCACTCCAACGCCACCTCTAAACGATGAAAATGATACCTCGGGACCAGAAATCCATCCTGCAAGTTGATGACGGAAGAATTTGAGATACTGAGTTCTCAACTGCGGATTAGAGCCGTTGGTACGCACAAGCACATTTACACCGGCATGACTATACGCTTGTCCCGGTGTCTCTTGCTTGCGAAAGAATCCGGCGTTGAATCCGAACACGTACTGCATTTCGTCGCGGACAAATCCGAGACCATAAAAATGCCACTCCTCACTTATGCGCTGATGAGTATATTTGCCGAGACGCGCCGTGTAATATTCGCGTATTTGATTGATAATCTTCCTGCGGCGTTCTTTTATTTCTTCTGCTTCAATCATTTTTGAATCAATAATTTATGTCTATATGGTGTATTGCCGTTTTTTTACGGTTACAAATATACAAATAATAATACAAATATGCAGCCAAAATCTACAATTTTATAGATATTTTTACATTTATACGCCTCGAGGTAAGGCGATCGGGCACGGCATACTGCACATTCTCCCCGTCAGCAATGCTATGCTGCGATGGTACAACCGTTATCCAACTATACGAAACAGTATTTTTGATGTCGAACAAATTAAAAATATCCACACCTATTTTAATAGATTTGCCTGGTTTTAATTTTTCTCGCCAAAGTGCAGCTTCTAATCCGAAATCAGCACGAAGATACTGTTTGCTACGATACACAGCCGTATATCGTGGCATATTTTCAGGTCCGAATGGTAGTGGTGTGGCGTATACCAAGGTTAGATTCATTCCCAAAAAGTCGAAACGTGGGAAATAATCGCGAAAAAAAAGACTTGACGAAAGTCGTCGGTCATCGGGACGAGGAATATTGCCATAACCATCGTTTTTAATATCCTCCTCCGTTTTTAAAAACGACAAACTCAACCACGAATCCATACCTTCAACAAATTCGCCATAAATCTTAAAATCGGCACCGGCGGCATATCCATCAGCTCGCTGCGACGAGTAGTATGTAATTTTAACATTATCAACTGTATAAGGCACAATGTCGGTAAGCTTTTTGTAATATGCTTCGGCAGTAATTTTAAAGGGACGATTCCACATTTTAAAGTCGTGATAAACACCACCAACAATATGAAACGATTTTTGAGGATCACGTGTGAGCAGTTGTGTACCGTCAGAATTCATAATCTCACGAAATGTAAGCGGCTGAACATATCGTCCCGCCGAAAGACGGAAATTATAGTTGTTTAATGATTTAGGAACTATTAGAAACGTAAGTCTTGGACTAACTGACAATATTTGTGAAAAATCAGAATAACAGGCTCTTACACCTACATTTGCTGATATATCCGCATTTAAAAAGTTGAAATCATACTTGTCATATAGATACGCCGAAAAATCTGGACGCGCCAAAGCCGTTGTTCGATCGTTGTATCGCCACATTGCCAACGACTTATCAGAATTAACAAAATAACCGGCAGAATCCATTGTCTGCCATTCGTTTACATGTGCATCCACATCGTAGAGTACAGCCTGCGCCCCCCATCCTATTTTGTTGGAGGCAGCAAAAAAAACTCCACTATATTTAAAAATGGCTATATGAGCTCTCATCATATTTCGAGCATGACAGAGGCTCTCTCCTACTCCTATATCTACGGCAGCTGCACTATCATCCGGCTGTCCCATTCGACGGTCGAGACTGCTAAGAAGATACGCAGCAGCAATATCGTAGCCAACATTTTCTTTTAACGCGTACACTGCAGCTGTAGCTGTCATCTTGATGCTTTGTCTGTCGGAATACTCCACTGCCGCCGCCCCCATAGCGCTCAAATAGGTATCGCGTTCATAGCCGGCATAGTAGATATTCATCTGTAGTGCATCTTGCATAGTACCAAACGATGTGGTTTGACTTTCGGGAATAAAAGAGAATTTGTTTGACGATACCATTCCCAACGTCCACAAGTTGATTCTGTCGGAAATTTTAAATGTGGAAAAAAGTTGAAAATCAGCATATGCCGGATTATACTCGCCTTTTTTTTCCAGCGAATTGAGTATATATTTAGATGTGCGGTATCTCACGCCCGACACCAAACTAAACTTGCCATTTTTGGAAACCACACCTCCATCCACTGCGCCACCCATAAGTCCGGCAGCAATAGAAAGCGTATTTTTATCAGGACGACGATAAGCCACATCAAGCACCGATGACATTTTATCGCCATATTCAGCGCCAAATCCGCCAGAAGAGAACTCAACCTTGCCAGCAAGTCCGCTGTTGACAATCGAAAGTCCCTCTTGTTCGCCACTACGAACAAACAGCGGACGATAAATTTCTACACCATTGATATACACTATATTTTCGTCGAAACTGCCGCCACGAACATTATATTGTGACGAAAGTTCCGACACAGAACTTACTCCCGGTTGCATTTTTACTACCTGTTCGATATAGTTGCCATCTGCAGCAATAGTATGTTGATAATCACCACGCCTAATGATTTGCCCTCTGCCGCCACGTCCTTGTACGGTTACGGTGTCAATATCCTTGTGCAAAGAATCTGATTGCGCCCACACAACGTATGGTAGCATCGCAACTATCACCGAAAACAAGCATTTAAACCCTTTCATGTTGCAAAAATATCAAATTGAAAGATAAATTATTTACTCTTACGAAAAATATTATTATTTTTGCCAACAAAAATTTTTACAAAAATGGCAGAAAATACAAACCAAAATTCTGAAAATCAAGAAGAATTCAGCAAGAAAGACTTTCATGAGATAATGATGAAACAATACGAACTGATTAATTCACAGTTCAGTACTATTCGTCAGTTACAAATCGACAATGAAGAACGCAGTGCGGAATTTGATTTCACACGTCTCATTCCCGGATTTCTGCGTAGAAAAAAAGACAACGGAGAAAATAAAGACAACAAAAAGAATGGCAATGGCATAATTGCAAGATTTGGAAGATTTTGTTTATTAACTGTAGCCCGCAGTTTCAAAATCGTGGTTGCACTCACGCTCTTGGGATTGATTGCCGGAATTGTTTTATACGCCACCAGCGACAAATACTATGTGAGCAAAATCAAATATTCATCGGGTGCATTAGGCAACCAATTCTTTGCCGGTCAGATCGATAACCTCGGTAGTATGGCTGGATCTGCTCCCGAATTTTTGGCACAACGTCTCAATATCTCTTCGGAAACAGCAAACAAAATAAAACACATACAATTTCAAGAGTTCACCGACTATCGTGCCACCAAAAAGAAAATGGTAAACGACTCTACATTCCAAGAATACAGCTACTATCCGTTTTTTGAGATTGTTTTAATGGTGACAGACAACTCCGTATTACAAGAAGCCGAAGAAAAAATTACCAGCTATTTAGGTGACAACAAGTACATCGAGGACCGTCTTGCCACTATGGCTAGCGGTATTGAGAGCCAAGTAGAAGACCTATCAAAACAGATTTCGAATATGGACTCGCTCACAAGTGCAGCCGTCACCCGCGTTAAAAACTCCACCGAAAACCAGTTTTTTGTAAAAGAGACTGGTCTCGACGGCAAAGGCATCATTCTCAACCAGGGCGAACCTATCAATGTCCTTATCACCACTATTATCAAGGATGCTAGAATTACCTCTGCCAAGAAAGGTCTGCTGAAGGAGCAGTTAGCCGACATCGCCAACGACCGCTTTGCCCTTGTGGAACATTTTACTGTTAGCAACAGTTACCAATTCCCGAAATTAAGTTCAATTATCATTTATACCGCATTAGGATTAGCTTTTGGAATCATTGTGGCATTCGGAATTGCAATATTCAAACTGATGGCAAAGAAGGTTGACGAGTTGGAAAAAAGCGAAGCTTCTGCCTAATAAGGCATAATAATTGAGAAGATACAGTGTTATTATCTTCAAATAGTTATTATTATGAAAGGAATAATCCTCGCCGGCGGTTCGGGTACACGGCTATATCCGATTACCAAAGCAATTAGCAAACAATTGCTGCCGATATACGACAAGCCGATGATTTATTATCCGTTGTCAACTCTCATGCTGGCAGGGATTAGAGATATTTTGATTATTTCTACGCCACAAGATTTACCTTTGTTTGAGCGGCTTCTCGGTTCGGGCGAAGATCTCGGCTTGAAGTTTTCGTATGTAGAACAACCCCGTCCCGAAGGTCTCGCACAAGCATTTATCCTTGGTAAAGATTTTATCGGCGATGATAGTGCGTGCCTTGTGCTTGGCGACAATATTTTCTATGGTCACGGTTTGCCTGCATTGCTCAAAGATGCTCGCAAAAATGTGGAAGAGAAAAACATAGCCACGGTTTTCGGCTATCAGGTTACCGACCCTGAGCGTTATGGTGTAATTGCATTCGACAAAGAGGGACGCGCTATTTCTATAGAAGAAAAACCCGCCCATCCAAAATCTAATTACGCCGTGGTGGGTCTATATTTTTATCCCAACGATGTGGTAAAAATCGCATCTGAGATAAAACCCTCAGCTCGAGGCGAATTAGAAATCACCACCGTTAACCAATGCTACTTGGAACAAAACCGCATTGGCGTGGAACTTATGGGTCGCGGATTTGCATGGCTCGACACCGGCACTCACGAATCGCTCAACGAGGCTGGCAGTTTTATCCAAACCATCGAAACCCGTCAAGGCTTGAAAATTTCGTGTGTTGAGGAAATCGCATTCAAACTCGGCTACATCTCTGCCGAAAAATTGAAACAACTGGCTACACCGTTGGCTAAAAACGGATATGGACAGTATCTTTTGAAACTTGCAGAAGAAGGAAACAATTAACATTATGGAATTTAAGCAATTATCAATTCCCGGACTTTGGGTTATAGAGCCCAAAGTTTTTGGCGATAAACGCGGATATTTTTGCGAAACGTTTAAGAAAGAAC
>JAEEGL011816110.1_pt1 | contig 11203 bp, 11 predicted proteins | sample 9134231 | NCBI WGS metagenome assembly JAEEGL01 (sample SAMN16246548, study PRJNA631951) | gut metagenome | biome: gut microbiome; feature: rumen; material: fiber-attached | host: Bos | place: Iran: Karaj | collected 2018-10
GTAGCCAGAATCATCAGGATTTTCTTTTTGTTCGGACGAGATGCCATACCAAGACCAATCAGGTAATTGATCAGGATGGAGCCGAGCATCAGCAGGATATAGATGGGTTCTCCCCATGCATAGAATAACAGGGAAAAGAGACACAGTACGATGTTCTTTGCGCGTATTCCCCGGACTGCTGTCGTTAAAAGTATAACAGCAGGCATGAATAACAGGAGAAATGTGAAACTGGAAAAAACCATTTATATATTTTCTCCTTCTGTATTTCCTGTAAGATCTTTCAGGAAGAAGTCAATATCTCCGAGCAGAAGCAAATCCGTAATATTGTGTTCTCTCGCATATTCTTCCGGATCAAATGAATGGTCAGCCCATTTACTATAATACCGCGGATCAATTACAAAAGTCTTGTCAAAATGTGCGGCAAGGAGGCTGTTTATTGGGTTGGAATAAGAAGATGCGATAATCAGTAAATTGCCGTTTTCAGTGTTGTTGGAAGAGTAAACAATCTCACCATATTCGCCTCCGTAACAGTTGGAATAATGGTTGGACAGCGGATCATCCGAATATCTGCCTTTAATATATGAATCCATGCGACCATAAGTTCCCCGTTTACCATTCATGGTTGTTGTCATTTTAGGCAAATCGAATCTGTAAATGGAAAAAAACTCATCTGCACATAAAAGGCTGGTTTGTCTGGCATAGGAGCCATTGAACACTAATGGGAAGGTTATTTCTTCGCTGACAGGAAACGGTGTTTCATCCGGCCGCAACAGTTTCAAAATCTGTGTATATCCTTTATAAGACCCCTTATGATTCCAGTGGTGATCTGTTTGATAGAACAGATTGCAGTATTCCTCATATTTTTCAAAGGAAAAGACATCAGTCAACGCATTGGGGAAAAGAGAGAGAACAATATCCCGGATATTATGTTCCCGGGGGACGTCAAAGGAGATGCTTCGTGAATTATCAATCCAATAGATGACTTTATGAACATTTGCCATACTTTCTATTTTTGTTGCGAATCTATACAGAGTTTCCGGAATGTCTTTTTCTGAAAGAGAAGGCTTTTCTACGATCCGGTGCATATCGCCGGCGTAAGAATAATACCCTTCTGCGATTTGTGTATAGTTTTGCGACTGAGATGGAAAGATTTGGCGGAGTGCTTTTTGCTGAAAGCTTAATATTGCAGCCTCAGCACTGCGGACTGTTCTCCGAATGTTTTCCGAAAAAGGGACATGGTCTCCCAATGCGTTCTCCAGTTGTTCCTGAAAGCTTCCCGAAAAAAAACCACTGGTAGAAGGTGACGGCAGTTTGGTCAGCATCCGGTTTTCCAGTTGGGATATTGTGTTTTGATCTGTGAAAATGCAAAAAAGAATAATAACCAAAGACAGACAAAACAATGAGACAAACAGAAACTCTCCCCGTTTCACAACTCGCACACCTTCATTTACTGATATCCATAATCCAGTTTAAAATACAGACCATCTCCAAGAATCAGAACCTGGTCCGGATGCCATTTTTCCACCATATTGCTGAAATGACAATGTCCGGTTCCTCCCATGTAATGTCGGAGATCGACAATATAGGTATGGTGGAAATGACTGGCCAACAACAGATTGATAGCATCAGACTGGGAATTCGAAAACACTACAAGATTTCCATGGTCTGTCCGGTTGGTTTCCACGTGGATCAGTCCTTCTTCGCCGCCATAGAAGCTGTTGTAATGATTGGCATATGCAGCCTTGGAATACCTTCCATCAAAGTAGGCTTCCTGATTCCCATATTTATCTCTGGGTTTTCCATTGATTTCTATCTTCATTTCCGGATAGGAAAAACGGTATACAGAAAAATATTCTGTACTGTCATTTTTATGGATGTTTTTATTAAGAGAACCGTTGAAAGTGACCGGGAATGACACGCTTTTCTCCGGTTTGATTACTGGCTCATCATCTCCAAGGAGCATATGGACGATCTGACAGTATCCAACATAAGAACCTTGGTAGTTCCAATGGTGGTCTGTGGTATAGAAATATTGTCCGTATTCTTCCAGCGAGGTGATACGAAGGAAATCTGTAACACTGTTGGAGAAAAATGACCGGATATCCTGGTATATCTTTGGTTCTGCACTCACATCTTCCAAAACATTCACGGTACGTGAGGAATTCACCAGATAAACATATGTCCTGACTGTGGGATGGTTTGCCAGTGAAGCGTATAAGGTTTCCGCCTGGTATGCTATTTTATCAGGTGCATAGAATTTAGCCGGGTCTTCTATCAGATATTTTTTTCCGCTGATTTCTACAGATCGGTAAGACGCATCGGCTGCTGCATCTGCTGTGAATACTGTTGCGATCAAAAATACGAGAAGTACTGAAAGAGCATGTTTGAATTGCGACATTTCAGCACCTCCCGCATTTGTATCCGGGAACATCATAGCATTCACGGGATAACGTGTCAAAACAAGAATAACAGGCCTCAAAGCATCATCTCCGGCGTTCCGGATATTATTTTCTTCTTCTTATATTGAAATCTTTTTCAATGTTTGTTTTCCATTCGCGTGTCAATGGCGCACAGGCACGAACAGTGCGTACTGCTTCACTGACTTCAGCATAGTTTAATTGCTGCCCCGTATGGTCACTGATAAAGGTGACAGCCCGGTCTTCATCAATGCCGAAATGAGCGGCTGTTTCAACAGCATCAATATTTGCCCCGAGGAACAGGAATTCCCAGCCGTATTTTTCCCTCTGCCGTTTCACCATGGCTTTGACCTGATCGCTGGTATAGCGCCGGCTGGCGTTTTCCCTGCCGTCTGTTGTGATAATGAAGATGGTATGCTCCGGCCGGTCCTCCTCCCGGGCATATTTGTGGACATTGCCGATGTGGTGAATGGCTCCGCCGATGGCGTCAATCAGCGCCGTACAGCCGCCGACGAAATACTGCTGATCTGTCATGGGTTCAATCTTCCGGAGATCCACCCGGTCATGAAGGACGCTGCTCTCATTGGAGAACAGTACAGTGGAGACCAGGGCTTCCCCTGCTTCTTTCTTCTGCTTTTCAATCATGCCGTTGAAGCCGCCGATGGTGTCTGCTTCCAGCCCGGACATGGAGCCGCTCTTATCCAGGATGAACACCATTTCTGTCAGATTCTTTCTCATAATAAATACCCTCCCCTTCGTATTCTGTCAGGTTTTCTCAGCCCTGCACGCAGATGATACCGGAAAGAGGAGGAGATGCGGTCGCCCGGCAGGCGACAAAATCAGCCCATACCGGAGCCCAAAAGAGGCATGTCGTATTCAAAGAGGACTTCGTTGATTTCGTAGATATTGTAGATATGATGAAGAATGCAGTATTCCAGCACAAGGTCCATTTTACTGCTGCGGGTCAGGGAAAAACCGGCTTTGTTCAGCAGCTTTTTTGTCTGGGGCAGGGAAAGCTCCAGGGCAACTGCAAAGGCAAGCACGGTGGGTTTGCTGGGTTTATAAGCCGGATTGGAACGGATTTTACTGAACAGTTTCCGGTCCACGTTTGCTTTCTTGTAGCATTCCGTATCGGTCATGCCCCGCTCGTCAATCAGGTCCAGCAATGTCTCGGAAAACCCCTTATCCGTATTTTTCAGAATGCTGCTCCAGTCGGGGACAGAAGAAGACGCAGCAGCTTTGGGCAATGCAATATCTTCCTGGATCTGATCGCAGAGATTGCCGCTCAGTTCCATGTCCAGGTCCATGGCGGCTTTTTCATCCTGCTGCCACAGTTTTCTCCGGATGTTCTGGTACCGGTTGACGGGATGCTTTTCTGCATAGACATCATCAATATATTCCCGGATGTTGCGGAAAAGCCTGCTGCCTGTCAGGAACTCATCGTGGCCGAAAAGAACAAGCCAGACCATCAGGTCATGATCCAGTAGAAAACCGGTGATAGTCTCCACGGCGACAGCCATAGCGCGGTCTTTCGGGTATCCGTAGGCACCGGCGGAGATCAGGGGGAAAGCGATGCTTTCACAGCCGTATGACACAGCCAGTTCCAGGGAACAGCGGTAACAGGAGGCAAGCAGTTCCTTTTCCCCGTACTGTCCTCCATGCCAGACGGGACCGACGGTATGGATCACATACCGGGCAGGAAGACGGTATCCTTTTGTAATTTTGGCTTCGCCTGTTTCGCAGCCGCCCAGGGTCCGGCATTCCTCCAGCAATTCCGGTCCGGCTGCAAGGTGAATGGCACCATCCACGCCGCCTCCGCCCAGCAGGGAACGGTTGGCAGCGTTTACAATGGCGTCCGCATTCACTTTTGTGATATCATTCCGGATCAGTTCAAAAGGCATGATGATCACACTCCTTATTCTGATTGTATCAAAGCCGTAGGGGACTGCGCAAGACCGGAACAGATCCGGCTCGACAAGCACCGGTTTTCATTGTATCGTATAGGAGCGGAAACTGTGGACGAAGGAGCGGAAGGACACATGAGGATTGTTTTTGTACGCCACGGGGAGCCGGATTATGCCCGTGACTGCCTGACAGAACAGGGCAGACTCCAGGCACAGGCTGCGGCGGAGCGCCTCCGGACGGAAGGGATTGAAGCCATTTATGCCTCTCCCCTGGGCAGGGCAGCTGAAACAGCGGCGGCAGCAGCGGAGGTATTGAAGCTTCCTGTGACCACGCTGGATTATATGCGTGAACTGCATTGGGGAAGCATTGACGGAACACCGGTTCCCTGTGACGGCCATCCCTGGGATCTGGCGGACCTGCTGGCAGGAGGCGGTTATAATCTGAATGATTCCGGCTGGCGGGAGATGTCCTGCTTCAGGAACAACAAAGTCACAGCGGAAGCGGATTATGTGGCACAGATGACAGATGAATGGCTCCGCACCCTCGGCTATGAACGGAACGGCGCTTACTACCGCTGCAGCAGGCCGGATGACCGGCAGAAAACAATCGCGCTGTTCAGCCACGGAGGATCTTCCGCCGCAGCGATGGGGCATATCCTGAACCTGCCGTTCCCTTATGCCTGCGGCCTGTTCCATCTGGAGTTTACCGGAATCACAATTATCCGGCTGGACCGGAATCCGGGCTCGCAGCGCATGCCATGCCTGGAACTGGCCAATGACAGCAGGCATATCCACGGCACACACTATCACCGGCTGGCGGACATGTAAGGAACCGGAGGGAAAATGAAAAAAAGAATCAAAAGGCTGACTGTGATGATCCTGCTGGCTGCGTTTCTGCTTCCGGCCGGAACACCGGCAGCATCCGGTGAATGGCTTGCTTTTTCCGGGGAGCCTGCTCCGGAGGAAATCATCTTTCCGGTGCAGGAATACACAGGTACGGTCCGGATTACCTTCCTGGGGGACTGTACGCTCGGGGGAGAGGAGAAAACCCGGAATGCGGGCCGCGGATTTAACAGAACCGTGGAACAGAACGGTTTTGAATATCCTTTCAGGGGCCTTAGCGAACTGACGGCTTCAGACGATTTGACAGTGGCCAATCTGGAGGGAGTGCTTTCAGACCGGGACCTTCCCAAGGTGGAGAAGACCTATAACTTCAAAGGAACAACTGCCTATACAGGGATCCTGAAGGCCGGATCGGTGGAGTGCGTAACCCTGGCCAACAATCATTCCCATGATTATGATACAGCCGGATACCTGGATACGAAGGCGGCACTGGAGGCCGCCGGTGTGGCTTATTTCGGTACGGACTGCACAGCAGTCTGGCGGAATGAGGAGGGATTGATGATCGGTTTCCTGGGTGTATCGGGCTCGCTTTCAGGCAACCGGGCCAGGGCATATGAAAAGAAGGCAGCGTTTCTGCGTTCAGCGGGATGCGCTGCCGTCATTACCGTGATGCATGCCGGGACGGAATATGCATCTGAACCGGACAGCTACCAGAAGCAGATTGTGAAACGGGCAGCAGAATGCGGATCCGATCTGGTTATCGGCCATCATCCGCACGTGGTGCAGGGCTGGGAGATCAACAGCGGTATTCCGGTGGTTTACAGTCTCGGAAACTGTGTCTTCGGCGGAAATATCAATCCGAAGGATCATGACGCACTGGCGGTCCAGGCGGATCTTTCCTTCCGGGAAGGAGAACTGACAGATATTCTTCTGCGGTTCTGCCCGATATCTGTTTCCGGAGATCCGGGACATAATGACTATTCACCGGTGCTGCTTTCCGGAGCTGACGCAGAGCGTGTACTGCAGAAAATGGAGGCGTCCACCGGTGTTTCCCCGGGGATTCCCGGCTCTGCCGGGTATGCTGAGGTTCCGGTGAAATAAAAAGAATTCAAAGAGGGAAGAGTATGAAGAGCATTCTGGTAAAGGATACAACCCGAGAGGAACGGGCAGCGATTGTGGCCGAGGCGATCGGAAATACGGAAGGCGCCTGCGACGGATGCGCGCCGGGAATTGTCCGGATGTATGATGAATATATCGAAGGCCGGATGGAACTGAGAGAGGTCAACGCTGCTTTTCGTACCGGGTATGTTTCCGGAAAGGAAGGCCCGGGAAGAACCGGCTGTGATATGCAGGAATAAGTAAAAAACCTGCCGGAAAACCGGCAGGTTTTTTGACACGGTCGCTGCTTGCCTAATCCATCGCTACCCCCTATAATGGGTTCAGGAAAAGAGGTGAGAGGACTGTGCGGCGGGAAAAGAACCAGTATATTTTTGCTTCAGAGCTGACAAAACGGCAACGGGGTCACCGTTTCCGCAACACTGTCCTTTTACTGTTGCCGATCCTGATTGTTTCCCTCTGGGTCCTGAACACCACGTCTTCCCGTCTGGTCAGGATGGAGGAACTTCGGCTGACCATGCTGGATCTGCCGGAAGACCTGGAAAACTATTCGATTCTCCATGTGAGTGATCTGCACGGGGCGAGATTCGGGGAGAATCAGAAGGCGATCAGCACAGCGCTGGGAAATACCCGTTATTCCTGTGTGGTGATGACGGGGGATATGCTGGGTGAGAACGGAGATGTGGAACCCCTGCTGGAACTGGTTGCCCTGATGCCCGGGGATACGCCCAAATTCCTGATTCCGGGGGATACGGACGGTCCGGCGATTGAAAGGAAAGCCCACAGCAGCCTTTCGGTTTATACCGAATGGGCTGAAAAACTCCAGGCGGCAGGAGTCCAGATTCTGGACAGGCCGGTCCTGATTACCCGGGAAAAAGGCCGGATCTGGTTTGTGCCGGAAGAATTAGACGCCCTGGACCTGGCGGGAATGAAAAATGTATTCCGGAAGCAGCTGGATGAACTGAAAGGACGTATCACTTCGCTGACGGCGGATGATGCGGCAATGATGCGCGCGCTGGAATATGACCTTGAACGCGTTGATGCGCTGGCGGAAATCAAAAAGGAGTTTCTCCCCACGGATGTACAGGTGGTTTTGACCCATATGCCGCTGAGCAGTGATTATGTGACCGACATGATTTCCTGGGCGGTCAAAAATGAAGACCTGTTCTCCATGCGCTATGCCAAGCTGATTCTGGCGGGACATTATAACGGCGGCCAATGGCGTATTCCCTTTGGCGGTGCTGTCTATGTGCCGGAATTCGGCTGGTTCCCGGATGATTCCCTGATCCAGGGACTCAGTTATCCGGCGGGGATACCGCAGTACATCAGTCCCGGACTTGGGTCGGATCCTCACTATGAAAAGCAGCCCGGACGCCTCTTTAACAGGCCGGTAATTACAAAGATTATCCTGACCCGGAAGGCGGTTCGTTGATTCAGACTGGTACGGAGATCGATTTATGTTTCGTTTTCATCGGAGAAAGGGCGGCCGTCATGAGATCAACATGACGGAAGGCCCCCTGCTTCCCCGGATTCTGTCCTTTTCGGGCCCGCTGATCATGACGGGCATCCTCCAGCTGCTGTATAACGCGGCGGATGTTATTGTGGTGGGCAATTATGCGGGGCACGAAGCGCTGGCGGCGGTTTCATCCACAGGTTCACTGATCAACCTGCTGGTGAATATTTTTATGGGCCTGAGTGTCGGTGCGAGCGTGGTGATTGCCCGGAATTACGGCGCCAGGGATATCACAGCCCTGCGCAAAGCGGAACATACAGCCATGACGCTGGCCCTGTTTATGGGCATCGGCGTAGGCCTGTTCGGATTCCTGACAGCCCGGTCCCTTCTTCGTATGATGGATTCCCCGCCGGACGTGATTGACGGCGCGGCACTGTATGTGCGGATTTATTTCCTGGGCATGCCGGCCAACATGCTGTACAACTTCGGCGCGGCAATCATGCGTGCTGTAGGGGATACAAAACGTCCCATGATTTACCTGATGCTCTCGGGACTGGTCAACGTCCTGCTGAACCTGGTCCTGGTGATTGTCTTCCATATGGATGTGGCCGGAGTGGCGGTTGCCACGGTGGCCAGCCAGGTGGTCAGTATGGTCCTGGTCCTGCTGTGCCTCTTCCGTACCCGGGGCGTAACCCAGCTGAACCTGGGGGAATGCAGGATTGACGGAAAGAGCCTGAAAGAAATGATCCGTATCGGCCTTCCCGCGGGACTGCAGGGGAGCCTGTTTTCGGTATCCAACGTACTGATCCAGTCTTCGGTCAACTCTTTCGGGTCGCTGGTGGTGGCAGGAAACGGAGTGGCCAGCAATATTGAGGGCTTTGTCTACGTTGCCATGAATGCCCAGCATCAGGCGGATATGACTTTCGCCAGCCAGAATTACGGAGCAGGGAAAACGGAACGGGTGAAAAAGACCCTCTGGTGCTGCCTGGGGATTGTTACGGCGATCGGCCTGGGCATGGGCCTCCTGATCCTGGCGCTGGGCGTACCGCTGATGAGCCTTTACAATCCTGAAGAACAGGTTATTGCCTGCGGCATGGTTCGCATGGGCATAATCATGCCGACTTATTTTCTCTGCGGCCTGATGGACGTTATGGTCGGCCAGCTGCGGGGCATCGGATATTCCATCATGCCGATGATTGTATCCCTGACGGGCGCCTGCCTGCTGCGCATTGTCTGGATCCTGACGGTTTTTGCCCGGAACCATACCCTGACCGTACTGTATATGTCCTATCCGGTATCGTGGTTTGTGACTTTCGCGATTCACTTTCTCTGCTATATGTTCATTGCGCGGAAACGGCTTGATCATCTGCAGGCAGGAACGGTTTCCGGCTGATCTATCCAAAGGAGGGCGGAACAGATGGATGCTGCGGTATCTGCTGCCCGGGAAAAACTGAACAATGTCACTCCGCTGAAAAAAGACTGCGGCCGCATCTGCGGTGCCCGCTGCTGCCGGTCCCTGGACGGCGAGGAGACGGGTATGCTGCTGTTTCCGGGGGAAGCAGACGCATATTCGGACAGGGCAGGATGGGAAATCCGAAAGACAGCCAAAGGAGAAATGGTTCTTTGTCCCGGCACATGCAGGCGGGAGGAAAGGCCCCTTTCCTGCCGGTTGTTTCCGTTGCTACCCCTGATCGGGGATGACGGAGAAATCCGTACGGTCCTGGACCGGCGGGCAGCGCCGGTGTGTCCGCTGGTGCGCCAGGGAAAGGAAGCCCTGGATCCGGCTTTCATTGAAGCGGTCCGGGAAGCGGGAGAGATACTGGTGCAGCAGGAGGAACAGGCCCTGTTTCTGGAAATGCTGGAAGAGGAACAGGAGGAACTGAGGGAACTGAGGAAGAAATTCACCATGCATCCATAATGCGGATCAATATCCTGTTTCCAGGTTCAGGAACAAATATATTCATAATCGGGATATCTATAAAAGTTTCGTTGAGGTGAGCGTTGGACTGAGAACCGGAGGTGAACAGGCGTGTTTGAACAGGTTAAGGCAGAACGTGAGATTTACGGTAACGGGGAAAACCTACTGGTCTGCGGCAGTGTGATGAAACTGCCGGAAGAGATCCGTACCCTGGCGGGGAAGGTTCAGTGTGTTTATGTTGATCCTCCCTTTATGACAGGGGAAAAGTTCATGCGCCGCAGGCCATACGGGGAAAAAGGCTGGAGAACCGGTGTGCCCGCACCGCGCTATCCGGCATATGAGGACCGCTTTACCAGTGAGAAACAGTATCTGCGGCTGCTGCGCCGGGTAATCTCCGTGGCGAAAACACTCCTGAATGAAACCGGTGTCTTTTATCTCCACCTGGACTGGCGTATGGCGGCCCAGGCCCGGATCATGTGCGACCGGGAGTTCGGGAAGACCCGATTCCTGAACGAAATCATCTGGGCATATGAGAGCGGCGGCAGAAGCAAAAGGACTTTTTCCCGCAAGCATGACACTATCCTGCTCTATGCGAAGAGCAAAGATTATTTCTTTGACCTGACCCGGGTTCCGCTTCCCCGGGGAGACGGAAAGCGGAATCATATGGCCCGGGGACGGGATGAACAGGGGCGGCTGTTTTCCTATATCACGTCCAACGGGAAGGAATACCGGTATTATGACGACGAGCCGGTTTATCCCAGCGATGTCTGGACTGATATAAGCATCCTGCAGCAGCGGGATCCGGAACGGACCGGCTACGCGACCCAGAAACCCCTGAAACTGCTGGAGCGGCTGCTGCTGCCTGTGACCAATCCCGGAGACCTGGTGGCAGACCTGTGCTGCGGCAGCGGTACAGCCCTGGCGGCAGCACAGAAACTGGAATGCAGGTTTGCCGGACTGGATCTGAATCCGGAAGCTGTGGCGGTAGCCCTCTCCCGGCTGAAACCGGAAAACCTGACGGTGATCTGTCCCTGTGGCGGAAAGGCCGAACTTCTGGCGGAAAACGGGGGAGACCGATTCCGTATGGACGGACTGGCGGCTGACCATCCGGCGTTTCCTGCCCGGACCACGCCCCTGGACAACCTGGAAAGCTGGGAGACCGGATCCATTGAGGACGGTGTCTTCCGGGCTGAGCAGAGTTTCCGGCGCAGCTACCGGTACCCGGAGCTTCAGCAGACCCTGAAAACGGAAAAACCGATCGCTGCTGTCATGACCACGGATGCAGCAGGTATCCGCCGGGCCTTTGAAATAAAATAAGTTTGTTCCCCTTGTCTTTTACGGGGACGGGTGGTACGATACCCATATCAAAGAAGGGTCGCCCCGCGGGCGATATACACATCAACTTGATTTTGAAGAGAGGATGACAGAAACATGGCACCGAAAAAGACCGCAAAGGCCGATAAGGCTCCCGTTTCCGAGGGAAACAGCATTCAGGAGGAAAAGCTCAAGGCGCTGGAACACGCGCTGGCTGATCTGGATAAACAGTTTGGCA
>JAEEGL012763064.1_pt1 | contig 11203 bp, 5 predicted proteins | sample 9134231 | NCBI WGS metagenome assembly JAEEGL01 (sample SAMN16246548, study PRJNA631951) | gut metagenome | biome: gut microbiome; feature: rumen; material: fiber-attached | host: Bos | place: Iran: Karaj | collected 2018-10
CGGTACTCTTCGATCTTTCCCACATTTTCCCCGGTGTAAAAGGACCCGTCCCGGGTGATGTAGATGGGGAGAACGGTATATTTTTCCCTGTCAAACTGACGCAGCGCCTGCAGGGCGGAGATCACGGAGACCTCGTGCTCAACGCTCTCGCCCCCGAAAAACAGGCCGACGGTAATTTTCATGCTGGGTTCACCTCCGGGATGAAACGAAAATAAGCTTGGGAATATCAGTAATTGTCCGGCAGGTCGTTTTCCAGCAGGATGACCCGCCGGCCGCCGCCGGCGTCGAAGGAATCGGCCAGGGAGATGGCCTCCTCCACCGTGTCGGCCACGAAAATATGCTCCGCCGGGAAGCCCGCCTCCAGAAGGCCCGCCTGAATGGGCGGGGCCTGACGCTTCCCCACCAGCACGGCCCGGTCGCAGCGGGAGGCCGCCTCCCGCCCGAAGGCGGTGTTCAGCTCCGACTGCTTCGCCCCCAGCTCCACCATGCCGGGGGTGACCAGGACCCGGAGGCCCTCGAACATCCCCAGGGTCTCCAGAGCGGCGGAGGCCCCGGCGGGATTGGAGTTGTAGGCGTCGTCGATGATGAGCCGGTTTCCGCTGCCCCGGAGCTGGAGCCGGTGCTCCACCGCCTCCAGCCGCCGCACCGGCTGCCGCAGCTTCTCCAGGGGTATGCCCAGGGTGTTCGCCACGGCGATGGCGGCGGTGATGTTCTGTACGTTGTGCTTTCCCAGCAGCTTCGTCTCGAATTCCACGCCCCGGACCGTGAAGCGGAGGCCCCGCTCGTCGCAGCGGATGTCCTCGGCCCGGTAGTCCCCCCGGAGGAGGCCGTAGCCCACCGTGGGGACGGAGACCTTCCGGTTCCGGATCTCCTCGGAATCCATGTTGCCGAAGAAGATCCCGTCGGGAGGAAGGGCGTCGGCCAGCTCGAACTTGGTTTTGACCACGTTGGCAAGGCTGCCGAAGCTCTCCAGATGCTGGGGGCCGATGGCGGTGATGACCCCCATCCGGGGGTGGACGAGATCGCAGATCTCCTTGATGTCCCCCACGTTCCTGGCCCCCATCTCGCAGACGAAGATCTCGTGGGTGGGGCGCAGGTTTTCCCGCACCGTGCGCACCACCCCCAGGGTGGTGTTGTAGTTCAGGGGGGTAACCAAAACATTATATTCCGCAGAGAGAAGCTTTTCAAGGAAAAACTTGACGCTGGTTTTCCCGTAGCTGCCGGTGACGCCGATGACGGTGAGCTTCGGACAGTCCTGCAGGATGCGCCGGGCATCCCGGATGTAGTGCCGGTCCACGGCTTTTTCCAGCGGCCGGTTCAGGGTGTTGGCCGCCAGCAGCAGCCAGGGGGCCCCCAGGAGGGCAAAGGACATCAGCAGGGCGCCGAAGGCTTCCCCCTCCGGGGCGAAAAAGCCGAAGAGCAGGGGAAGGAGGTGGAGGATCAGGTCCGTGAGGCCCATGCGCTTTACCCGGGCGGTGAAGACCAGGGGCTTCTTGGCCTTTTTGGGCAGGTTCAGGGCCGCCGTCAGCAGGAAGAGGGCCCCGGCCAGATACGCCCCCAGGCTGTGCAGCTCCCGCAGGAGGAACACGGCCCCCAGGACCCACACCGTCCGGAGCAGATGCTCCTCCAGATGCTCCCGCAGCCACTTTTTCTGCACCTGGGGCTTATAGCCGTTGAGCTGGAAGAAATGGACCTGCTTCCGGAACAGGAAGAAGGCGCAGAGAAGATAGCAGAAGCTCAGTACGCTGAAGGCGATGACCATGTCAGTTTCCTCCGAAAAAGGCGTCCAGCACCCGGTAGACGAATTGAGGCTTTTCCAGATAGGCGTAGTGCCCCGCGCCGGGCACCGTCACCAGCCCCGCGTCGGGAATCTCCTGCTCAAAGAGCTTCCCCATCCAGAGGGGAGTGTCCGTGTCGTTCTCTCCCCAGATCAGGAGGCTGGGGTTCGGGATCCTGGGCATCCGGTCCCGCAGGTCCCGGGTCACCAGCTTCACCAGGGTCTGCCGCATGACGCCGCTGGCGGCCCGGTAGTCCGCCGAGCCGTGGGACTGCCGGTACTTCTCCAGAGCGGCGGGGAAGGGGGCCAGGACGGTTTTCCCCGCCCGGAAGAGGGCGCTCTGCAGCTTCTTTTTCGCCGTCCTGGGGGGCACGATGCCCGCAGAGTCCAGAAACACCAGCTTCCGGAAGGCGATGTCCCGGGGTTCCGAGGCCAGCACCAGCATGATCCGGCCCCCGTTGGAGTGGCCGATCAGGTGGGTCTCCCGGATGCCCAGAGCCCGCATAAGCTCCAGGGTAAAGGCGGCGTAATCCTCCGCGTCCATGGGCTCCTTCGGCTCCGGCGTCTCTCCGAAGCCGGGCAGCTCCGGCAGGAACACCTGCATCCGCCGGCTCAGGTGGGCGGCCAGGTCCCGGTAGAGACCCAGGTTCGTCCCCCAGCCCTGGAGGATCACCGCCGTCTCCGGCCCTTCGCCCATGGTGATGTAGTTCACGGGGATGTCCCCCACCCGGATGACCATGCCGCACCTCTTCATGACAAGAATATCTTAAAATAGAATTATACAGCAAGCCGGAACACAATACAATGCAGAGCGGGAAATTTTCCCCTGCCCCGGGTTTTTCCCCGCCGTTCCGGCAGCTTCCGCCCCCCGACAGCCCGGTTTTCTCCCGTTTCCTGCGGCGCGGCGGTTGACCGGAGCGGGATGGCGGTAGTATAATATCCTGTCAAATTCTGTTCAGGAGGAGTGGCTGTGCCTGCCATCGACATCATCGTGCCTGTGTATCAGGCAGAAAAGACCCTCCGGGCCTGTGTGGAGAGCGTGGAGCGGCAGAGCTTCCGGGACTGGGGCCTCATCCTCATTGACGACGGGAGCCGAGACGCCTCCGGCGCCATCTGCGACGAGCTGGCGGGTCGGGACCCCCGCCTCCGGGTCATCCACCAGCCCAACGGCGGGGTCAGCGCCGCCCGGAACCGGGGCCTTGGGGAGGTCAGCGCCCCCTGGGTGTACTTTCTGGATTCCGACGACGTGCTGCTCCCCGGCGCCCTGGAGACCCTGTACCGGCTGGCCTCGGAGAACGGGGCGGACACCGCCGCCGGGGCCGTGATCCTGACGGAGGGGGACGGGAGCCAGAGCCTGGACGCCATTCTGCCCGCCGGGGTGTACGACGCCGGGGGCATCCGGGAGCGGATCCTGCTGCCCCTGCTGGGAGAGCGCCTGCGGGCCCCCATCTTCAACGGCTACACCGTGCGCTATCTCTTCCGGGCGGCGTACCTGCGGGAGAACGAAGTGCGCTTCGAGGGGGGCTACCTGGAGGACGAGCTGTTCCTGACGGACTACTTCATCCACGCGGGGAAGCTGGCGGTGACGGAGACCCCCATTTACAACTATCTGCAGAATCCCCTCTCCGCCACCCATTACTATATGAAGGATTTTCCGGGGGTGTTCCGCCGCTTTCTGGAGCGGAAGCGGGCCCAGGCAGAGCGGACGGGGCTGGGAGCCCTCTGCCCCGGCTGGGAGACGAACACCGTCTGGGCGGGGCTGCTCATCGCCGTGGGGAACGAGTACGCCCCCGGAAACGAGGTCTCGCCCCGGCAGCACCGGCGCAATCTCCGGGCCCTCTGCGCCCTGCCGGAGTACGCCGGGGCCATGAAGGCCCTGCATCCCAAAGGCTGCGGGAAGCGGAAGCAGCTGGTGGCGGAGCTGCTGCTCCGGCGGCAGTTCCTGCTGCTGGATCTCCTGTATCGCCTGAAGAATTCACGGAGGTGAAGTCATGTCCGGTTCAAGCATAGCCGGGAGCGGCCCCATCCGGGCCCTCCGCCGGGAATATGAAGAGAGCCGCCTGTTCCGGGGCCTGCAGAGGGTCTGGCGCGGCGGCGGACGAAAGTGTCGGGAAAGCCTGCTGCTGGGGGCCTTCCTCCGGGAGAGCAAGCTGTCGGCGGCCTGGGAGGCGAGCGTCACCTGCCGCCTGCTGGCCCTGGTCCTGAGCCTGCCGGGGGTGCTGCTGCACCGGCTGTATCTGGCCTTGAAGGAGAAGATGGACGAAAGCGTCCTGATGGGCCTTGTTTTCGAGGCCGGGGACGGGGCGGCTCTGCTGGAGAGCTGGCTGCTGCTGGGCCTCTGGGTCATCCCCTTTGCCCGGTGGGACAACGGCTACCATCTGATGGCCTTTGCCGCGGTGCTGCTGCTGCTCTACCTCCGGCTCATGAGCCGGGGCGGGCGGCTGCGGGTGGACCGGCTGGGCTTCTTCCTCTGTCTTTTCGGCGGAGCGGTGTTCCTGGCCATCCCGGTCTCCTATGACCCGGCCCTCTCCCTCCGCTTCCTGCGCTACCACCTCATCTGCATGGCCTGCGTGATCACCACCGTCAGCGCGCCCCGGGACCGGGGGGATCTGCTGCGCCTGGCCGGCGCCGCCGCCTTCGTGGTGCTGGTCTCCTCCGCCTGGGCCGCGTATCAGCGGATCCAGGGGGTGGAGGTGGTGGTCGCCTACGTGGACGCCAGCATGAACGAGGGGATGCCCGGCAGGGTCCAGTCCTATTTCGACAACCCCAACACCTTTGCCCAGGTGCTGGTGATGCTCCTGCCCCTGACGGCGGCGGCGATGCTGGGCGCCCGGCGGTGGTACAGCCGCCTGGGGGCGCTCCTGGCCCTGGTGCTGGGAGGGCTGGCCCTGGGCATGACCTATTCCCGGGCCTCCTGGCTGGGGCTCCTGGCGGCGGCGGGGGTTTTCCTCCTGCTGTGGCGGCCCAGGCTCATCCCCCCCATCCTGCTGCTGGGGATCCTTTGTATCCCGCTGCTGCCGGACACCATTCTGAACCGTTTCCTCACCATCGGGCAGGCCGGGAGCGACACCACCTTCACCAGCCGCTTCCCCCTCTACCGGGCGGGAGCGGAGCTGCTGCGGCGCTCCCCCCTCACCGGAGCGGGCCTGGGCACCGACGCGGTGCGGATGTATATTTTTGACCATGGCATTTACGATCTCATGATCTACTTCGGCCACCTCCACGATCTGTATCTGGAGGTCTGGGCCGAAATGGGGCTTCTGGGCCTGCTGAGCTTTCTGGGCGCCATGCTCTGGGGGCTCAAGGGCATGGCGAGGCGCTGCCGCCGCCGGGGCGATCCGGCGGTGAAGACCGTGGCGGCCGCCTGCTGCGCCGGCACGGTGGGGAGCCTGCTCACCGGCGTGGTGGACCACGTCTGGGCCTATCCCCGGGTCATGTGCATTTTCTGGTTCGTCTTCGCCCTGGGACTGGCGGCGGTCCGCCTCCTGGGGGAGGAGGGGCCGCGAGAGGAAAAAGGAGGTCTTCCCCATGTTTGAACAGCAGTATCCCCATCTTTTCCGGCCCCTGACCGTCCGGGGCGTCACCCTGCGCAACCGCATCATGTCCGCCCCCAACATGCTGTTTCAGACCCTGGGAGGGCGGCCCACGGAGTACTACATCCGCTATCTGGAGGCCAAGGCCAGGGGCGGGGCGGGCCTGGTGACCCTGGGGGAGGTCCCCGTCTGCGACGGGGGCTGCCACACCCCCGGCACCGATATGTCCCGGGAAAACCTGGCGATTTTCTCCGAAATGAGCGCCGTCATCCGGGAGCATGGGGCCGTCAGCAGCGTGGAGCTCACCCACGGGGGCCGGAACGCCCGGCACCAGTTCAATCAGAAGAACCCCATGGGCCCCGACGAGATGGACACCGACTACGGCCACGTCCGGGCCATGACCCGGCAGGACATGGAGGAGGTGGCCGACGCCTTCGCCGACGCGGCGGAATACTGGTTCGAGGCGGGCTTCGACACCGTGCTGATCCACGCCGCCCACGGCTGGCTCTTCCCCCAGTTCCTCTCCCCCCTCTCCAACCACCGGCAGGACGAGTTCGGCGGCAGCCTGGAAAACCGCATGCGCTTCCCCCTCATGACCCTGAAGCGCATCCGGGACCGGGTGGGGCCGGGAAAGCCCGTGCTGATCCGCCTCTCCGGGGCCGACCGGGAGCCGGGGGGTATGACCGTGGAGGAGGTGACGGAGTTCCTCAGCCGGGCCCAGGCGTACGTGGACCTGGCGGAAATCTCCTCCGAGGGACTCACCTGGTTTTTCGGCACCACCTTCCGACCATGGTGCCTGAACAGCGACCTCAGCGCCGCCATCAAGCAGAGCGGCAGGATCCGCATCCCCGTGTTCACCATCGGCTCCATTGTCTCGCCGGAGCAGGCCGAGGGGCTCATCGCCGCCGGGAAGTGCGACGGGGTGAGCCTGTCCCGGGCCCTCATCGCGGACCCCTGCCTGCCGGAAAAGGCCGCCTCGGGCCGGGGAGAGGAGGTGCGGCCCTGCCTGCGCTGCCTGAACTGCACCGACGGGGACAACCTGCACCGGCACTTCTCCTGCACCGTGAACCCCCGTACCGGCCATGAGCTGCGCCTGGGCTTCGAGGACGAGGGCATTGCCTCCGCGCCCCACCGGCGGCGGGTCCTGGTGGTGGGGGGCGGCCCGGCGGGCATCGCCGCGGCGGTGACGGCCTCCCGGCGGGGCCATAAGGTCATCCTCTGCGAGAAGAGCGGCGCCCTGGGCGGCACCGTCAACTTTGCCCTGGCCGACAGCCTGAAGGGAGACCTCAGGCGCTACCGGGCCTGGCTCCTGCGCCGGGCGGAGGAGGCGGAGCTCGACATCCGCCTGAACACGGAGGTCACCCCGGCGCTGGCCCGGGAGCTGGCGCCGGATCATATCATCGTGGCGGCGGGGGCCGAGCCGGTGATCCCGGCCATCCCCGGCATCGAATACGCCCGCCACGCCCTGGACGCCTACGCCCGCCCGGAGCTTACCGGAGAGCGGGTGGTCATCATCGGCGGCGGCCTGGTGGGCATGGAGTGCGGCATGCACCTGCAGAATACCGGCCGCAGCGTCACCGTCCTGGAGGCCCTGTCCGAGGCCGCCAGGGACGCGGGGCCCGTCTATAAGATCGGGATGATGGCCAGGGCGCAGGAGCTGGGCCTCGCCCTGGAAACGGAGGCAAAGGTCCTGGAGATCACCCCCGCCGGCGTCCGCCGGGAGAAGGACGGGGAAGAGGGATTCCTCCCCGCCGATACGGTACTCTATGCCGTGGGGATGAAGAGCCGGCTGCAGACCTATCTGGACCTGGCCTCCCTGGCCCCTCACGTGGACCTGATCGGCGACTGCCGGACCCCCGGAAAGCTCCTGGGAGCCATCCACGGCGGCTACTTCGCCGGGATGGATGTGGGCCGGTACTGAGCCGGAAGCGAAAAAGCCGATCCACCTTACCGGGAATCCTTCAGGCCCTGCCTGAATCCAGCATAGAGAACCCGACAAGACCATACGGAACAGAAGTGAAGGAGGTTTCCCATGAAGAACACGGGCAAAAAGCTGCTCAGTCTGCTCCTCTGTCTGCTGCTGAGCTTGTCTCTGTTCCCCTTCTCCGCCCTGGCGGGGCTGGAGGGACCTTACCAAAGCGGAGAAAAAAACCTGATTTTCAACTACGTCACCCTCTCCGGGGCCGGGGCAGCCCAGATGAGCGACTGGGCCTCCGGGGAGTATCCAGGTGCAAGGGAGGAACTGGGGGTCGATATGGATCGTATGGACCCCGCATTCTTAAAGACGCGGCTGATGGTGAAGGCCATGCACGTCAATGCCCGGGAGTATGAAGTACCCATCTCCTTCTATATCCCCGCCGGCGACGGTGTGAGCACCCATGAGCTGACCCTTTACGGCTATGAGGACATCGATCCCGCCGACATCAGCATCGTCGGCGTGCGCTGCGGGGACATCCAGCGCCACGTTTACGGCGATACGGACAGCGAGGGGTTCGACGGCAGGCTGTACTGGTACACGATCCCCGTCTCCGTGCCCGCGAACGACGCGTTCATGGAGATCCGGGTTTCCGGAGAGCTGTACGCCACCCTGCCCCTGATCCACATCAGCGGCGAGAGCCCCTATGCCCTGTATACCACCATGCAGGTCTATGACTACGAGGAAGGGGACGAGGAGGGGACCCTCCGCTCCATGACCCTGCGGGTTTCCGGCTTTAACCTCACCGACGACCCCCTGCAGTACACCTACCGATGGATCAGCGACCCGGAGGCGGAGAACGCGGAGGATCAGTACTCCTCGGTGGACGCGGCCTCGGTCACGGGGGAGGATGAGTTCGGCTATCGCTATGTCACCTTCGACTTTAACGGCGATACCCCCACCGACGGCATGATCTGGGGCCGCCTGCTCTTTGACAATGCTTACCCCGCCTATTTCTTCGGCGCAGCCGATCACCTGGTGAATGACGGCACGGAGGAGGCGCCGGTGTACCGCCGGTTCCGGACCGACTATTCTCCCGAGGACGAGTATGCGCCCTACGGCACAAACTGCGAAGTGCCCAGCCCCTACTACTGCATCTTCAAGGAACCCGCCTCCCCCGGCGAAGCGCCGGAGGTGATGCCCGGCCTTTCCGGCGGCTACTACAATGAGGCGCTGGGCATGAACCGGACCTACAACCATACGTTCTGGGTCACCATCCACCCCGGCAGCTACGAAGGGGGCGAGGTGCTGTTTTCCGACGACATCGGCGCCACGGGCTATCAGCGGATGTACGCTTCCGAGGGAGGGAAGCAGGCGGTCTATATGGCCCGCAACCCCTCGGACCCGGACTTCGGCGTCAAGCACATCTGGGCCACCTTCTTCAAGGAGGGTCTGCGGACCGTGAAGGTCCCCCTTCTGGTGGATTACGTGAATCCCAAGGCCCCGACGCCCACCAATCCCGGCTGCGTGGATGCGGAGAGCGGGATGGAGCTGGATCGGGTGGAGGGCGGCATCTCCGTCACCGGCCCCGCGGACCGGGGCTTCCGCTTCTACACCTACGGTCCCAAGGGCGTGACCATGTACCTGTCCTTCTTCTTCACCGATCCCGCCAGCGGCAACACGTACCAGACCGGCAACACCGTGGAAATGGTCTGGAACGCTGACAGCGGACGCTACGAGCTGGATCTGCTCCGGGGGGAGGTCCCCCCCGATGCGGAAGAGGTGCAGATGCAGATCCTGAACGACTACAACGGCGGCTTCCGGGATAACGGCGATCCGGTGATCGCGCCCCTGTGGAATCCGGAACCCGGCTTCCGGCCGGATCCCGCTGAGACCCGGTATGAAACGATCATGGCTTACCTCTATGCCAAGGACTATGCGGGCGGCACCGTGGCGGTCTCCTTTGACGGCGGCGCAAGCTGGAGCGGGGAGATGACTCCGTCGGAGGAGTACTTCCCGTCGGTGACCCTTACGCTGCCCCAATACGGCGACAACGAGCTTCTGCTGCGCTTTACGAAGGAGGGGCTGCCCCCCTTCGTGGCGGGCCCTGTCCGGGTGTACTACGACGACGGGCGCGCCCCGGCGCCGGAGGCCGGCAGCGTCCTGGCCCCCGACGGCACGGAAGCGGAGCAGCGCGGCGGCGCCTGGATCCTCACCGGCGAGGAGGACGCGGCCTATACCTTCCGGGCAGCCGCCCACCGGGACCAGAGCCTGGAGGCGGTCTTTGCCCGGACGGGGGGAGAAGTGCTGCTGACCCGGGACATGAGTTGGAACGAAGACGGCGAGTGCTATGAGCTGACCCTGGCCCGCTCCCTTCTCCGGGAGGCGGCGCAGGTCAGCTTCCGGGTAAAGGCGGAGGAGGACGGCCTGCCCGGCCGGGAGCTGACCCTGCTCCTGAAGACCGTGGAGCCCGGCTTTGTCCGTACCCTTTACGCCCCCGCCGTCCCCTCCGAGGTGAAACGGGACGGGGAGGGGAATCCCTTCCACGCCGTCGCCCCCGGCGCGGTGATCTCCGGCCTCTTTGCGGCGGCCGGCGGCGAGGGACGCACCCGGCAGATGACCCTGCGCTATCTGGACAGGGAGGGCACGGAAAAGACCGTGGCCGCCCCGGCGGCGGAGGACGGGAACGGCCAGCTCAGCGCCTCCCTTGCCCTGCCGGAGGATGCGGATCGCCTGGTGAGCCTCCGCTACGAGCTGCTGAACGGGGACGCTTTGGAGGCCGGAGCGGAATTCGACATGAGCGACTACCGGGTGCTGGCCGAGACCCTGGTCACCGGCATCCCGGCGGAATACGAGGGGGTCCTCTTCTCCTTCCGGGGAGAGGGGACGGAGAAGTCCCTGGTCCTGACGGCGGAGGACTGCGCCGCCCTCAGCCTGGGTGACCTGCCCGGCGGCAGCTATACCTATGAATTCTCCGGAAAGAGCGGCCATATCTTCGGGGGCAGCGTGTCCCTGGCCCGGGGCGATGCCCTGGCCCTGAGCGGGCTGCCCGGCCTGGGCTCCCTGACCGTTTCCACCGGAGACACGGAGGTGGACGCCCGGGTCAGCCTGGCCCTGACCACCCCGGACGGGGAGGAGCACCGGGCATCCGGCGTGCCGGGGGTGAAGCTGGAGCAGCTTCCCCTGGGAAGCGAGGTCACCGTCACCCTGGATTACGACGCCTCGGCCTATCCCGATATCCTCGGTTATTCCCCCGCCGGCCGGACTCTGACCATCGCCGGGGAGGAGACGGCGGACTTCGTCTTCAGCCCCATCAGCTACCGCACGGTGAAGGGCCGTCTGGTGCGAAGCGATACCGGCAGGGGCGTCAGCTACGTGACCGTCAGCCTGGAGCAGACCGTGACTCCGGGCGGCGCCGCGGAGACCGTCTGCTTCACCGGGCGCACGGATTACAGCGGCAATTTCAGCATCCGGGTCTACGACGGCGTGGAGGCCCGCCTGGCGGTCCGGCACGTGACCTACCTTCTGGAGGCGCCGGTCACCGTCACCGCCCCGGGAGACACGGACCTGGGCGATGTGCTTGTGGGCTTCTCCACCGAGCTGGTGGTGCCGGTGAAACTGGTGCTGCTGACGCCGAACCACGTGGACATGAACGGGAATCCCTACCGGGACGCGGAGGGGAACGTGCTCTCCGGCGGCACGGAAAGCCTGGCGAACAGCTCCGTCATCCCCATGAGCTATATCAATGTGCAGGGCGGCGGCACCCTGCGGGCAGACCAGGACTACGATATCATCACCATGGGCGGCGACAACGTCCTCCGCTTCCATGAGGGCGCGGTGGCCCCCGGCTCCACCCTGCGGCTCTGGCTCAGCAGGACGGTGTTCAACTACAACGATGAGCCATACGTCTGCGGACCGAATTATTACAACATCAACCTGGACGAGAACGGCAACGCCGTGCTGGAGATCCAGGCCGTC
>JAEEGL013109350.1_pt1 | contig 11203 bp, 9 predicted proteins | sample 9134231 | NCBI WGS metagenome assembly JAEEGL01 (sample SAMN16246548, study PRJNA631951) | gut metagenome | biome: gut microbiome; feature: rumen; material: fiber-attached | host: Bos | place: Iran: Karaj | collected 2018-10
CACATTGTCGCGGTAGCGCATGTAGCCGTCCTGGTTGTAGAGCGGCGACTTGACAAAGGGCGAGCCGATGGACATGCCGCGGCTCTGGTAGCCGTTGTAGATGTAGTTGTTGTAGTAGTCGTCGGCGCCCGATGAATGGCTGATGATGGGCGTGCCGGGATGGTCGTTGGGGGTCCAGTGGATGGGGCCGCTCTGGTTGGTGAAGTCGATGTATTCGATAACAGCGCCTGAAATCAACGGAAGTCCGCCCGTATTGCGGTATTCCAGTCCCCACAGACCGTCAAAGCCGTTCATCTTGCCGATGCCCGAGCCGTCTTCCCACAGCCACTGGGTGTAGGCGCGCAGCGTTTTGTCGGTATCTTTGATTTTGTGTTCCAGTGCGATGTCCCAGGAACCCAGGTGGTTGCCCTCGACAAACGAGTCGCCCGCACTGTTGCCGCCACTGCCGGCGATAAAGGTGCGCCAGAAGGCTTTGGCATCGGCATCCATCTTGATGGTGCGCGTCACCTGACCGTCCTCATAGTACTTGGCAGTGCCGCCAAACTGGCATGCCGACTGGGCACCGATGGTGAACACGAAGGGCTGGTCGGGCTTGGTACGCAGTTGGAAAGCCTTGTAATGCAGCCACGAGTCCGTGGTGATGAAGTGGTTATAGTAGTTGTAGTGGTTCTCTAGCCACTTGTCATCCAACTCACGGAAGTAGCCGAATTCGCCCTTGATTTGCACCCAACCCCGGGTAAACGGAATGTCCTGGAAGTCGATGAAACCGGCACGCAGGCCTACAGGCGGACGCGAATTGTTGCTCCACACGAGGTCACCGCTACTCAACCAGTCCTCGACAATGGGTGAGGATTTGCGGGCTTGACCGGCAACGGCAAAGACGCCGCGGTATTTGGCGGCAACATAGGTCTCCTGGAGCCAGATGCGTGCGGGATGTTGTTTCTGGACCTCAAACTGGCCATCGCCCACATAGCGCTGATAGCCCGCGCTCGATGCGTAACCACCCCATGCTTCGATTCCAGCGCCCCACGAGAAACGCTTCTGCAGGTCGATGCTGTGTTCCAGCGAAGCGTGTGCCAGGAACGAATATTGTTGGGTAAGCACACCGCCATTGTTGGAACCGATGTAATAGGGAGCCAACTCGCTGTTGCCTGCGTTGGCAACTACGCCCACCGAGAAATTTGTTCTGGATACTCTGATCTCAACAGGGTCATATGTAGTATACTTGGTGTCCTCGCTTTGGGCACTTTCCACGATTTGGAGACTGTCCACGAGATCCTGGCTCGCCGCCCCCAGGGCCGTGGCGATTGTGATGATTGACAATAATGCGTTTCTTATCATGATGTATCGGGGTATTATCGTTCGATGTTAGCCAGATAGGTGTCGATGTGACGCCGCTTCTTCTCGTCGGCAATCTCATCGAGGTTGATCAGGATGCCGGTCTCCTCCACGTCGCCGAACTCGCGGTTGATGGCAGTGCCCAGCAGCAGCATCTTGGGCGACAAGCCCATATAGGCGTTGACCAGCGGTGGGATGTTGATGCCGTGCTGGCGGATGAAGGAGTTCAGCCGCCTGTAATCCTCGCGGAAGTCGTTGCCCACGAAGTGCGACATCAGTTCGGGGTCATCGTTGCGGGTGTCGGGCAGCGGGTCGATGGGCACAACCAGCCTTTCCCTGTCATTGAAATACAGGTTGAGGAAGCACAGCAGCATGTCGCGACACTCGCGGTCATAGGAGGGGTACATCGTCATTTTGCCGAACATATACTTCACCTGGGGATAGACTATCGTCAACGCGCCCAGGCCGTCCCACAGGTTGTCGAGGGCGAACAAGGCCCGCACTCCCTCGCGCGTGGATTGGTACTCGGGACGCACAAACGAGCGGCCCAACTCAATCGTCACGGGCAAAATCTCATTCAGGAACCTGTCGCTGAAGCGGAACATGTGGCCCGTGGCGATGCGCGGACTGCCGTTTTCCACCTTCACGTCCCAACCGCCGATAAAGCGGTAAGCGCCGATAATCTCGCGCTTCTCGGGATTCCACACCAGCAGTTGCCGGCACGGCGGGTCCATCAGGTCAAACTCGTCGATGTCACATGCCTTGCCAGTACCGCCACCGGCCGAGCGGAACGAAATCTCGCGCAGACGCCCGATTTCGCGCATCGTGTTGGGAGCGTTATGGGCTGTGACGACATAGATGTCGTTGTCGGCCTTGTTGGTGTGACGCAACAGGCGCTCGGGCGTGAGTTCCTGCTCTATCAGTTCAACGGGGATAGGTTCAATAATCGGTTCCATAGGGCTTCAGGTTTTGGGTGGCGCGGGGGCCAAAGTATATACGATATCGCGCAGGTGCGCTGCCTCCTGCTTGGGATGGGCAGCGTCGAGAGATGACCAGGGGATGGGCTCGCCGATGGTGACACGCAAGGTGCTGCCGCTCTGCTTAATCATCTCCTTGGGCAGGAAGATGAGTTCGATGTTGAACTTGATGCCTAACTTCTTGCGCCATTTGGCGAAACGGTAGAAGAATTTGGAATTGCGGGCATCGAAGAAGATGGGCACAATGTCGCGATGGTAATTAGCGGCATGGACGACGGCTGACTTCTGCCACGGCAGGTCGGCGATGGTGCCGTCGGGCTGCAAGCGCGAGCACAGGCCGGCCGGGAAGGTGATGAACTGGTTGTCGCTCTCCAGGGCAGTTTCGATGTCGGCAGCCGCGGTGCGGGATTGCCTGCCGTATTTGTTCACGGGCAGGAAGACACCGCGCAAGGGCTCTACCGCCCACAGCAGGTCGTTGACTATAAACTTGATTTGGCGGTTGTAGTGATTGCCCAGCAGCGAAATCAGCGCCAGGCCGTCAAGGCCTCCCAGCGGATGGTTGGACACGAACATGAAGCGACCCTGCGGCAGGCGCTCCAGTCCGGTGGCCTCGACAGTGATACCCATCTCGTCGAGGGCGGCGGTCGCCGCATCCACACTGTTGTCCTTTTCTGCCATTTTCACGAGAATGGCATTGAGCCTGTCCTGGCAGATGGTGCGTTCCAACCACCTCACGACAAAGCGCGGGATGTACCGATAGCGCTTCGAGAGCCTTTCCCTAAGCACTTTATCAACATCTATTCTCATCGGTTGGTCGCTCATGATTTCCTGACAGGTCGGTTTAAACATACAAAGTTATATATTTTACGTGAAAAGGGAAAGCATTGAGCAAAAAATTTGTCCACCACGGCAAAAAGTAATACATTTGCAGTCCCGTATCATGTTAAAATATTCCGTTTTTAATCCTTCTGCCGAATAGATGAGAAACCGACCCACCACATATAACCGATGGCTGATGATGGCCGAGGCTCTGGCCTTAGTCATCCTGGCCGTGGTGGCCTCGCGGCACTTCGGGCTGGCCGACGGATTGCGCATCACAGCGGCTTATGGCGTAGCCTATGCCGTGCCGCGCATCACACTGTCACGCAGCAAGGGGGCCTCGTGGCAGGCCTGCATGGTGCTGTTTGTGCTGGCAGTGGCACTCATCGCGGTGGAATACGCAAGGCTGGAAAGATGGACGCTGTTCGACGAATTCTCGCTGCAGATGCCCAACCTGAGCGGCGACAGCCGCAACTACTACAAGTGGGCACTGAACAAGTACAACGGCAGTGTAGAGCCTGGACGGGTGGTGTTCCCGGGATTCCCGCTCATCATGGTGGGCCTATGGAAAGTGTTCGGACTGAACGTCGTGTGGCCTCAGGCGCTGAATCTGATGTTCACGCTCACAACAGTGGTGCTCACGGGAATGACGACACGACGGCTGCTGGCACACCGCGTCAGCCAGTCGCCCCAGGCCCTGACAACGATAGCCATGGTCCTGTCATGCCTGCTGGCCTATTTCCTGATGCTGAGTTCCAACATGCTGAAGGAGGGCAGCATCTGCTGCGCCATGGCGATGGCGGGATTCAGCCTCTCGGCGATGGCAGCCGATGACGTGGAACGGCACCGGTGGGTGCGCGACATGCTGCTCTTTGTGCTGGCATGCCTGCTCATCGCGATGGTACGCACCACCTTCCTCTATTTCATTGCCCTCGGCGTAGTGGTGATGGGGCTGCCCAAGTGGCGACGTGACTGGCGGGCGGCGGCCGTGATGCTGGCGGTAGTGGCGTTGATGCTGCTACTGGGCAACCACCTGTCGTCCTACTCGCTGAATCGCCATGCCGAGATTGCTTCGGGCGGATGGAACATGCAGCGCTTCTATGTCACGTCCGAGTCGCAGCAGTTCTACCATGACCTGCTCAACTACTATTTCCTCTACTCCACCTGGCACAAACTGCTCATGCTGCCGCTGACGATGTCGGTGCAGTTCATCATCCCCTTCCCCTGGATCTACTACGAGAACCAGTCGTTCCTGAACCTGCTGTCACGCATGACCTACGGATGGTACTTCGTCGGCGGCACGGCTTTGTTCTATTACCTGTTCATCAGTTGGCGCCGTGGCCAGGGTATGGGCGTATGGCCCTGGTGGCCCGCTGCCGCATTTGCCGTGATCGCCTATGTGATGGCCGGCTCGGTAGCGCGCTACGTCATCCCCATCGAACCGCTGTTCGTGCCCGTGGCGGTCTATGTGCTGTGCCGCCTGGCCGAGGGACGATGGCGCAAGGCCTATATCGTGTGGACCATATTCTTTATCATCCTGGTGGCATCGGCACTGCTGCTATGCCTCGAGGTCCAGCAGGCCACTATCTCCAAGATGCTGCACACGCAATCACTGGTACACTATCTGCGAGGCCTGTAGATCTACCCTCATCCCATGTTCTGCCACCATTAGCGACTTGCCGCCGACGGGCGGTTGGTCGATTTTTTTGTGCCGTTGGTCGGCAAGACGGACTCAGTTATCGGTTTTGGCAGTTCAGGGGGTTAAACCTTCATGACGGCTATAGGTCTAAAAGACAAAAAATAACCACTTAACACTCACTACGATTATGAAAAGGAATCTACTTCTCAGCCTGGTGTGCATGATACTTGCCACCACAGCGATGGCCCAGCCTGGCTACCGATACGGTTACAACCCGCGGGTACAGACCGTGGGACGACATGGCAACGAGTATGTCGCATGGCACCGATATTACTTCGGACTGCGGGTGGGATTGAATGCCTCCCACGTGAGCAGCGAGAGCCCCCTGCTGGACGGCAGCAGCGTGAAGACCGGACTGAACATCGGGTTCGCCGCCGGCACACAACTCACCTACCGCGCCCCGCTGTTCCTCGAGACGGGACTCTATTACAGCCAGAAGGGCGGCAAGAGCGGGTCTGGACACGAGAAGTTCACCTACGACCTGAACTACCTGGAGGTGCCGCTGATCATCAAGTACAAGCACTTCGTCGGCAATCAGACGAGCATCCAGCCCTATGCAGGCGCCTACCTGGCTGTGGGCACCGACGGCGAGATCAAGAACTACGGCACCAGAACAGCCTTCAGTTCTTACGAGAACGGATACTTCAACCGCTTTGACGGTGGACTCAAACTTGGCTGCGGCGTGGGCTTCAACATGCTCTACCTGGATGCCAGTTATGATATCGGACTGGCCAACATCGGCCAAGACAGTTTCGACGACACCCACAACGGGTGCTTCACAATCAATTTAGGTGTGAACTTTTAGGTGCTGTTAGCCTATTTCGTAATTTCCGGGTGGCGCGTGCCGCCCATCACACCGGTGGCACGCGCATTTTTTTAGACAACACATGTGGCGAATGCCGACTTTTAAGTATATTTGCACAATCATTAACCATTTAAAACTTTAGCGCTATGAAAAAGATATACTACATGATGCTTCTTGCATTGGTATCCATGACGATGGTTTCGTGCCACGACTGGGATTCGCCCTACTATTATGAGGATATCGTGGGCAGTTGGGTCTCGGAATACGGCGGAGACTATTACGGGGAATACGATCTCTACGGATATGATGTCGTGAGATATGACTTCTTCAGCAACTACACGGGCAACTACTGCTACTACAACTACTACGGACAGTACTGCACGGTAGGATTTGACTGGGAAACCCGTGGCGGAAGACTCTACATCAGGTACTATGACGGTGATTATGACTACCTCTACTACGGATTCAACGACTACGGCTACCTCATCCTCTCTACCGACAGCCATTTCTACAACTACACGGCCTACCGTCCCGGCGGCATGTACTACGAACCCGCCAAGGATATGGAAGGTGACAAGGACGGCAAGCAGGGCCAGGTTGAGAGTACCGGCAGAGCCAAGGTAAAGGTGAAATCGGTTACCAAAGCCATCAAGGCCAGGGACGAAGAAGCCAAGTGACATGACAACAACACCTCTCACAAAATGTCGAGAGGACAACGGTTCAGACGGCCGGGGCGACAACTCCCGGCCGTCGGTTTTTGCTTTAGGCACGGTTTTTGCTTTTTCACAGGGTGATGTTTATCTACACCTATACCGAAGCCGAAGGAACAGAATCTCGACGCATCGCCGCCGAGATTGACCTTGTTATGAAACCCGCATTCGGCGACCGTCCCACCGCCAACGGCCACCAGAACACGGGGCCGCGCCTCAGTGCGCGCATGCTCCAGGAGTATATGGCGGCCCAGCGCGAACTCGTCGACGGCATCGTTACCGACGACATGGTGCAACTGTTCGACAACGGCAATTATGGTGTCGGGATGAACGTGGTGTCACCTTGCGGACTGACACTTTGTCACGCCGTCAACGGCTCCAATGTCGGCGCCTCGATCGATATCGAGAACCTGCACTACCACCAGCGGTGGAGCGGGCCGCCCATGGAGGTCATCGACAGGGCGCGTATCGCCGAGACGGCAAGGCTCTTCCTCGAGCATGCACCCGAGTGGAAAGAGCAACTGGCGGCAGCATTCAAGGCCGACAGCAAGGGCGTGAAAATGCGCAACATGGCACTCAACAACATGGACGCCTACCTCGAGCGCTACTTCGACGGCACAGGCATCACCTACTGCTGCGACAAGCGGCATGCCGATGGGCACAAATCCCACCTGCTGGTGCGCCTCAATGCCTACAAGACCCTGGACCTGCCCATCCCCCACGACGACTTCATCAACCACCTGGACCTGGTCAAGCCCCACATGGTGGAGTTTGCCTATATGGCCCGTGACGGACGATTCACCGTGCGCAGCGAGGTGCGCGACGACTGGCAGCAGGCACCGCAGCCCCAAGCGGACGATGCGCCGGCAGCCGAGCAGCAGCAACACGGCATCAGGGGCTGGCTGCACCGCATCCTTGACGGCAGCGCCACGCAAGAGCCCACAGTGGCCAAATCACCGCTGCAGCAAGCGGTCGACGGCATCCTGCAGGGCAAGAAACTGCAGTACCACCTCACCGAGGACGAGGAGACCGGACAACGTGACCTGCACATCCGCCTGAACCGTGGACGCGCAATGATCATCAACCTCAACCAGGGCGGCGACCTCGAGGCACGCATCAGGCACGACATGGCCTACATCCCACGCCTGGTGGAACTGGGGAAACTCTTCCCATACCGGCTCATCGGCCCCCGCAAGAAGGCCCAGTGGATCACCTCCCCCCTCGATAGCGACAAAACCTAGATAGTCTAGAATATCTAGAGCATCTAGAATATCCAGAGACCTAATAACTCGATAATTAACTAAAAAGACAAAATAATGGCCATCACCATCAACACCGGCGACCTCAAGACGATTCTCGAGACCACGCCAGCAACACAAAACATCCTGCTCGTCGGCAAGCACGGCATCGGCAAGAGCGAAATCATCACCCGACACTTCGAAGACCAGGGCATTCCCGTCATCGCCCTGTTCCTGGGACAGATGAGTGACCCGGGCGACCTTATCGGACTGCCCAACAAGGACGAGGCAACCGGCAAGACCGAGTTTATGCCTCCGTACTGGTTCCCCATGGACGACAAGCCCGTGGTGCTCTTCCTCGACGAGATGAACCGCGCACGCCCCGAAATCCTGCAGTCGGTCATGGACCTCTCGCTTAACCGCAAACTCGCGGGACGTTCCCTACCCGCCGGCAGCCGTGTCATCGCTGCCGTCAACGACGGCGAGGAGTACCAACTCACCGACCTCGACCCCGCACTGGTGTCGCGCTTCAACGTCTACTTCTTCTCCCCCACCGTGGGCGAGTGGCTCTTCTGGGCCAAGCAGAACGGCATCGACCAGCGTGTCATCACCTTCATCGAGGAACATCCCGACGAACTCGAGAAGAACACCGACATCAACAAGGGCACCTTTGACAAGACGCCCGACCGCCGTGCCTGGGTGCGCGTTTCGGGACTGCTGCAGTCCTGCGGACACATCGACGACATAAACCGTCTGGCCAAGATGATCACGGGTGTCATCGGTGCACGCGCGGCATCGATGTTCATACAGTCGCTCAACCAGTCACGCATGCTCACGGCACGCGAGGTGCTGAAAGATTTCGTTGCCTGTCAAAGCGAACTTTCCACCTACACCATGCCCCAGATTGCCATCATCAACGAGGGCATCTACCAGAGCCTGGAACTGGGCGTCGGCAAGGACGAGACCGAGGTCATCGGGCGCAACCTGGTGCGCTACATCAAGTGGATGCTCAGCAACAATCGCCAGGAAGCCATTGCCCACTTCGCCTCGTTCTTTGAGAACGCCACCTATCCTGCAGCCAACGCATTCATCATGATGGACTGCCGCGACGCCCTCACCTTGATCAACCAGATGATTGCCAACCTATGACCGTCGGCGAACGCATAAAGCATCTCTCACAGGACTGGTTCCTCACCGAGCCGTTGCTGTTCGCTGTGCTCTGCACCCATGCCCTGAAGCGCAACGACAACATGGGCTGCGACATGCGGTGCGGCAAGGGGCTCATCGAGTACAACCCCGAACGCCTGGAGCACCTCGACGACAACCAACTGGCACTCAGGCTCAAAGCCGAGGTCGTGCGCATCATCCTCAAGCACCCCTACCAGCGCCAGCCCTACAACCCGCGTCGTGACCTGATGCGCCTGTCCAGCGACCTGACGCTCAGCGACAACCTCGAGGGCATGGACACCATCGGTCTCGAGCCGCCCCACATCTTCGACATCCAGCGTGGCCAGGCCTTTGAGCAGTACTACTCGCTCATGGCCGACCAGGTCATCAAACTCGAGTTGGACGCCGACGGCGACGGCATTACGCTGGCTATGCCGGGCGATGGCGACAGTAAGGGTGACGGCGACGAGAGCGGCGATTCGTCAAGTGGCGGTGAGTTTACCGACGCCATGCTCGATGCCGACGCGGGCGCCTCGCTCTGGGAGGAGGACGAACTCATGAGCGAGAAGGTCAACCACGAGATCGAGACGGCACAGCGTTGCAACCAGTGGGGGTCCATCGGCGGTGACCTCAAGGCCCTCATCGAGAGCACCTTGGTCAGCAAGCAGAACTTCCGCGCCATCCTCAGCCAGTTCCGCGCCAGCATCCTGAGCACCAAGCGGCACCTCACGCGCATGCGGCCCAACCGCCGCTACGGCTTCGACGCCATGGGCAGCCAGTATGCCTACAGCACACGCCTGCTCGTCGCCGTCGACGTCAGCGGCAGCGTCCCCGACGAGGATATCCGCAAGTTCCTCGCCGTCATCAACCGCTTCTTCAAGCAGGGCATCGAGAGCATCGAGGTCATTGAGTTTGACAGCAAAATCACAACCGAAAAGCCCCTGCTGCTCAAGCAGGCGGCCAACGGCATACGCGTCATCGGGCGCGGCGGCACCAATTTCCAGCCCGCCATCGACTTCTACTACGAGCACGAGGAGTATGATGGACTCGTCTTCCTCACCGACGGCTATGCCGCCACCCCAAAATTGCCCGATGACAAGCGCCACAAACCCATCGCCTGGATTCTCACACAAAACGGCGGCAACGAAGACAACCTCAAGCCTCTCGGCCCCGTCGTCCGCATCACCGGACTGTAAAGAGAGTTAGGAGTTAGGAGTTAGGAGTTAGAAGTTGTTCTTCTACCTCCTAATCTATTTACTGTCCCCTGTTAACTCTTAACTCTTAACTGATAACTATTAACTATTAACTATTAACTATTAACTGTACTCTTAACTGTTAACTGAAAAAAAATTACTATCTTTGCAGGTTAAATCACTAAAATTGATATGAAGAAAGACGACGACGAACTGGAAGGCATCGAGCAGCAAGAGCCCGACGAGACCAATGCCCAAGACGGCAACAACGCCACCCCCGACGAGGGCGGCATCGAGCCTCAGGCCCACTCCACCTACCAGGTACCCAAAGATAAGAAACTGCAACTGAGCGGCATGTACGAGAACTGGTTTCTCGACTATGCCTCCTACGTCATCCTCGAGCGTGCCGTGCCGCACATCGAGGACGGTTTCAAACCCGTGCAGCGACGCATCCTCCACGCGATGAAGGAGGCCGACGACGGCCACTTCAACAAGGTCGCCAACCTGGTGGGTCTGACGATGCAGTACCACCCCCACGGCGACGCCTCGATCTACAGCGCGCTCGTCCAACTGGGACAGAAGGAACTGCTCATCGACACCCAGGGTAACTGGGGCAACATCCTCACCGGCGACGGTGCTGCAGCGCCCCGTTACATCGAGGCACGCCTCAGCGAGTTCGCGCTCGACGCGGTCTATAATCCCAAGGTCACCGACTGGGGCCTCTCCTACGACGGACGCAAGCGCGAGCCGCTCACCCTGCCCGCCAAGTTCCCGCTGCTGTTGACACAGGGCGCCGAGGGCATCGCTGTGGGACTGTCGTGTAAAATCCTGCCCCACAACTTCAACGAGGTCATCGATGCGGCCATCCATTACCTGCGCGACGAGGAGTTCCAACTCTACCCCGACTTCCAGACGGGCGGCTACGTCGACGTGAGCCACTACAACGACGGCGAGCGAGGCGGCTATGTGCGCGTGCGCGCCAAAATCGAGAAACTCGACAACAAGACACTGCTGGTCAAGGACGTACCCTACGGCAAGACAACCGGCACCGTCATCGAGTCCATCCTCAAGGCCGGCGAACGCGGCAAGATCAAGATCCGCAAGGTCGAGGACAACACCAGCGCCACGGCCGAAATCATCGTCTCGCTGCAGGCCGGCACGAGCAGCGACATCGCCATCGACGCGCTGTACGCCTTCACCGACTGCGAAATCTCCATCTAGCCCAACTGCTGCGTCATCATGGACCACAAGCCGCAG
>JAEEGL013590592.1_pt1 | contig 11203 bp, 19 predicted proteins | sample 9134231 | NCBI WGS metagenome assembly JAEEGL01 (sample SAMN16246548, study PRJNA631951) | gut metagenome | biome: gut microbiome; feature: rumen; material: fiber-attached | host: Bos | place: Iran: Karaj | collected 2018-10
ATCACTCGATGTGAAGGGCCCTAAGGGTAAGTGCAAGGGATACGTCGCTTGCTAGTAAAAAGCAAAGAAAAAGACCGAGAAATCGGTCTTTTTTTATAGGTTTTATTTATTTTAAAATTTGACAAAAAATTTCAAGTTTTTTGGGTAAAAAGTACAAAAAATTAATAAAAATCCTATAAAAATTTGGATTTTTAGTACAAAAATTTGACTTTTTGTTGTGTAGCTGGCAGCCATTTTATACCATTAAATACCATTGCCCCTACCATTAAAAAGCTAGCCCCGTTCGTGGATATAGCTACAGACCATTCATAGAGCCGCTACGTATACGTTTCTACGTATACGTTTCTACTTATACGTACTACTTATACGTATTACTTATATACCCTTCGTTTGAACCCTTTTCATACGCCACCCAGTTATACCCTAACTAAAGCTACAACCTCTATTAATTTATAAGTTATATTTATAAGTTAACCGTTGAGACCCTTCGTTTAAGAATAACCCGTTTACGCTAACCGTTCAAGCTCAACCCGTATATACTTATAAGTAGGTCGTATAAGCTAACCATTTAAACCTGTTTTATACGTTGTCCGTTTACGAGGCCACGGTTATATGCTGACCGTTTAGGTTATAATTATATATATACTTATAAGTTGACCGTTGGAGCTGGACGTTGAGGTCCGCGGCTCGAATAAGGCTGCGGTCCGTTGGACCTTGCTAATTCTTCGCACGCGGTTAGCTTCTTTTGGATTTCTTTGGGTATATATATAAGTTAAACTTATAAGTATTACTTATAAGTAGTATATATAAGTAACAATTATAAGTTTTCTTAATACGATTATAAGTAGAATTTAGTAAAATTTTCTACTAATTTTTTGAGCCACAAATTTTGGAAAATTTTTGGAAAATTTTCAGACCTAAAAAATTCTTGGAAAATTATTGGTAGGTAAAATTTCCCAAAATTATTTTTCCCAAAATTAATCCCGAAATTTTTTTTGGAAAATTTTTCGACGTTTATGTGCGGCCGCTCGTAAGTTAGCGTCATGAACTCCCAGAATTCTGGAAAATTATTGCAATAAAAAAAGTTGGTCATAAAGACCAACTCTTAATTTACCCACAAATCATATCAAGAAACTGCATTTGCGGCATTGTTATCCACATAATAAGGTCAAACACTAATACAAGAACTGTTATGACACTAATTATAATACCTATAATACTAAACCAAGCATTAAGTTCATAAAAATATTCATCTTTAATTAAGTATTTCTCATGCATATATGCTCTCAGCCAAAGAATACAAGCCATAAGAATTGATATAAAGATTACTAATGCTATTGTATCGCAAACAATTTTATAATGTGCATATGCAGGTATCAACTCATTTAGAGTACAATTAAATTTTTCACATAACTCTTCTATTACCATATTTAAATCGTTCATATTATACACCTTTCTAGAAAATTTCTACGTTCAAGTTGATAGTTACGTGCGGCCGAGCGTAATTTTTCCCGTAATTTTACGACCCGCCGCGCATATACATCTAACTTTTATTTGTAATAATACTACCTACAATTAATATCATAGATGCAATTGGTATTGTTTCAGGAGGATACAGTCCCTTTACATAGCCCACAATACAAGCTATCCAACAAATAACTAACATAATATATTGGAAAAATCTTGAATCACTAAACATTACTCCCTCCTTTATATCTTCTTTTCAATAAGTAAAGGTAGAATCTTACTCATTCTTTCTGCGTCCTTCATCGCATCATAGTATTCAAGTACCTTTAACTTCTCCCCATATCCATTCCAATCACTTAATATTTCTCCTCTTGGGTCAATTATCACATCATTAACCATCTGATGTCCATCTTTAGTCCACACAGTAGAGAAGCAAGCGGTTCTATGGAAGTAAATATTTGGTACCATCTCGACACTCCAACGGAAAGTATCTTTGTTATAGTGGTATGTAGTAAAATCTTCTATTTTTTCTGCAAATTTATCATAAAGTGCATCAAATATTTTACTTGGACTATATACATTGTAAGGATAAATTCCTAAATAATTTTCTCTAAACTGAATTGCATAGTCTTTATACTCATCTATAAATTCCCAAATTCCATCTACGTCTTTAATGTCATATAATACGCAGTTGATTCTTACTGGAATTTTAAGAAGGTCTATAAGTTCGCGGCCGTTCTCGTGCGTGTATTTTCCTATATGACGTGAGATATTAAAGCCAGTAATTACATCGGAATCACAATTTAATTTAAAAATATCTTCAACTTTCACAGGAAGAGTTGTATTCACAAATAACTTATGATGCGCGCCCGCCGCATTCATCTTACGGATTAAATTAACTAATCTATCAAAAAGTTCTAAATCAGCCAGCGGCTCACCACCAGTAATTACAAAATCACAATTCGGTGAAACCACATTCATTATCATCATAGAGTCTTCAACTTTATCTATATCAAATTTCGGATTGTCTTTATATTCTTTTTTATTTACACAGAACGGACAGTTATTCTTGCAGTCATAAGGTGCAAAAATTGTAACCGTCGCGCCATTAGGATTGGTTATTAAATAACTCATTTTCTTTCCTTTCTTTTACTCGAGCTCCCACTCATCTAAATCTATTTCTAACTTTTCTTCTAACTCTGCAAACTCATCTCCACTTATCCAAGTCGCATTACATTTCGGACAAGCCATATCTGCGCGGCCATTCAAGAACTGTCCCATATAGTGATAATCTTCTGCAAAAATTTTCTCGCCACATTCGGGACAGACAAACATACGTGGTTCATTCCAATAAACTGTAAGCTTGCCGCCCATTACATTTGGCACATATTCTTGTAATAATGACGCGGCCCATTGCCAAGCATCTAATGTTGTTCCGTCCCATCTGACTTTAGCCATTATATATCTCCTCCATAGAAATATTCACATACAGGGCAAATAGGACCTTCACCATCTTCAGAATAGTAATCTCCATATTCGCCATAATCACATTCATATATAGGCTCGCCGCACTCACCGCAGATATAAAATCTTTCTTCCCAATCTATATGTGAGCCATAAACTTCTTGGCAAAATCTTGCTACTTTTTCCCAAACGCTCATTTAAATCACCTCGATTGAAATTCTATCATATACGTACTCCGCGGCCGCCTGATACATCTCATCTTCACTCAGCCCTGCACATCCGTCTACTTCTATTTCTAAGAATTCATTGTCAACCCAGACTCTTATTACTCTTATATCGTTCATTTATAAATCTCCCTTCCGCGTTCATTCGCTTCTTCAAGTTCTTCTATCTCATCATCAATCGCTCTAATTTCTTCTTTAAGCTGTTCAATTTCTTCTTCAATTCCAGGCTTATAAATCCCAGGTCTTAAATAGAAGTTAATAAACTTTTGTCTTGCTTTAACCTCTTTTTCAAGATAAGCTATTCTATCTACAGGTAATAATACTCTCATAAGTTACTCTCCTATAATTTCATAACTAATGCTAACCCAGTTGTCATAAGTTTCTATAATTTCTATATCTGGGTCATCAGCTTCAAACACATCGCCGCAGCATCCACAAATTATATCTCCATTATCTAACTGAATACCACCGAGAATAGTATCTCCGACTATATCTCTAAATTTAATCTGTCTAGCCATCTTACCAACTCATCCTTTCTTCATATTCCTGAATAAAATCATCTTCAGTCATGTCTTCATAGGTAATTCCATGTTCCTGACAATAATCATAATAATGAAGTTTCTGCTGAAGAGCCTTCATATCTTTTATCGTTTCTGAACCCATGAATCTATTTAACTCATGGTCCTGGAAAGTAGTAACTAAATCATATAATACAGCTTTAAGTGTTCTTACTTCTTTATAACTTAACTCCATTTTATTCAACCCTTTCTGCATAACCTTCTGCAATCAGTTCTTCCGCAATATCCCTATCCATCATTGAAACTCTACCAGTTTTAAGACTTCTAACCTTAACACCATACATCTCAGTATATTCCCAAGCGTTAAGTATGTCTGTTAACTTTCTTGCCACAGACCAAATCTGAACCTTTGAGCCATATGAACAATTAGGTGCATCGTATGCGTCATTTATAAGACTTGATACTGCAATAGGATAATTCCAAGGATAAACCTTTACATCTTCCCAGTTATATTTTCTTACAAGTGCGGCCGCGCTATTGGCCCATTTAATAAATTCTGTATCGGTAGGAATTTTGTTGCCGATTTCAACTTCCATCTGCTTTATCATTGTATTTCTCACTTTCTTCTTTCATTTTCTATATATATTATAACAAAAATTTTAAAAAATTTCAACTTATTTTTTGCATAAAAAAAGAACGCACCTAAATGCGTTCCTAAAATTAATACATCTCCACTCGTAGGCCAGCGGCTTGACACAACTTTATTCTATTAACAAGAGTCGAGATTGGGATACACTCTTGCTTTGAGAGGCAGTAAGCTATGTCAAATTCTTCGCCGCCGAGCCCACACGATTTACAGTCTCTGAAAGACCCGTCGAACGGGCAGAGATGAAAGGAAGAGTTTGAAGAGAACACACGTTCCCATAGCTCTCCGTTACGAGTATACTCTTCACGAAGATACTTATCACTTTTTAACGGTTGTTCTAATACTACGTGAGTATAAGTGTTAATGTAATCAGGTGTGACTATCATTTATTCTCCTTAGATAAGTTGAGGATACCTATGGAAGTTCCTCTCCAACTCTTTCTATTTATAGTATACAAAAAATTTGAGAAAAAGTCAAATTTTCAGTTACTTTTCTTGTCCATTTTTAAGTGAATCTAAATCCAAAGGACTATACTGAATTGATTCCACATTTGAAGTTGTAGACCATTCAGTTGGCTTTGCAAAAGCTTCTTTATTATAGTATGTTTCAGATTTACTATCTATTGTATAGGTTGAATGGGTGTCGCTCCATTCTTGAACGATTTTTATGTGCGGCGGGTCGATATGAGTAGCCTTAAGGCAATATATATCTCCTTTCAAAGGACAACCCTTACAAGCATGGTGCGCCGCACACATACGTCTTAATTCTTGTGCATATATTACTGCATAACTGCAATTCATCTATTCTATTCCTCCATTAATAACCAGAATAATCAATGATGACTGTGCGACCATCGGAAGTTTCACCGAAGTTACCACAGTGAAGGTCATTGATACGTAACTGGCTACAAAAATCTACTAATTGACGAGCTTCTTCTCCGCACCCAAAAATAGCAAAGATTCTTTCGTCATCGTCCATTTCATAGTAATCTTCGTGATAGCACTCTTCTTCATCATCATCATGACATGCGCCAGAGTAATAATAATTATAGCAACGAGAATCATATATGTTCTCATCACATTCAACACATTCCTGGATAAAGTATTCTACATTATTTATCGTTTGAAAGAAATAGGTCGCGGCGAAAAACTTCTCCATTCCCTTATTCATAGCTTTAAGCCAATTCTGTGCTTCCTGTTCGCAATAACTATTCTTACTCCAACTAAAAGTTTCGAGTGGGTCCATGTTAACCTTAATAACCCAAGGACAATCAGTATGAACTGCTACTACTTTAGTACAACCTTCGAAGAAACTAAAACCCCAATTAGCTGTTAACTCATCGTGCCAATCTCTCCACCATTCATAATATGGATAATCTTCACTCCACTGACCAAAGCCATACTTAGCTAATACTTCAACAAGTTCTTTTACCTGAACATATTCTTTTTCAGTTGGCATAGTATTCATCACTAAGAATCCTTTCTTTATTTTCTATAATTATTATATCAAAAATTTTTAAAAAAGTCAAATTAAAAAGAGCAAAGTAACTTTACCCTGCTCTTTTAAAATAAAGAAAGTGAGTTATTCAGAAATAGATTGTTTGCTTTTATATTCTTTTAGAAAATCTATAATATCATCTAAATTCCACGGATAGCAATCATTCGTATCAAGTTCTACGTGGAATATAAGTCCTTTGTCTAAATCATAGTTCCAATTCTGAGTATGGGAATGACCACAAAGATTTATTATCTGTTTTGCTAAAGGCTCCTCTGCATCGAAATTACTCACGAGAGTAGGATAATGAGATAAGTAGAAATGATACTTACCATATCTCAAACGTGCGCCAAAGCCATGAAAAGTTGCATTAGGCAGCTCCTCTTGGTAACGCTTAATACGTGCATCCGTATCATGATTACCATAAACTATATGTAAATGACCTTTCAATTTTTTCATCAGCTCAATACCTTCATCAGTATTATTAAGCATCAAATCTCCCAAAATCCAAAGGTCATCATTATCATCAACAACTGAATTGATACGACTAACAATTCCCGAGTTCATTTCATATACATTTTTAAAGCCACGCGGCTCGTATAAGAAAGGCTGATTATGATAAAAATGTAAATCAGAGGTAATCCATATTGCCACTTTAATCACTCCTATTCTATTGGATTCTCTACTAATTGAACTAATCCAGGAAAATTTCTTTCAAAAAGAATTTCATTGGTATCCATATTTACATCGTGAATCTCCATTGAGTAGATATTACCATCGCCGCCATACCAAGTTTCAAGTATACTAGCTACATCAGATTTACTGCGGGCGCAGATAAGTCCACTTTCTCTACGCTTTTCAAAATGTTCACACTCATCATAATAGCCTATATCAAAAATATAATACCAACGCTCTTCCATTTATTCTTCCTCTCTATTCAATATGTCATTAAGATAAATTTCTAATCGTTCAATTAAATCTTCATTAGATATATAGAAGCCATCGCTTCTAATATATGATTGAAAATTTGAAATTAGCTGCATAAGGCGCCACTCCGGCACACGTTCCCATTGTTCTTTTAATCTATTCAATGTATCGTATATCGACATCATTTTACATACCCCGTAATTTTATTTTCAATTGCATCGCCCCAACCATCATGTGCATAAATTACATTAGGATTGCCAATTTCAATTCCCACGTAAATATATGAATCACCTTTGATTCCAAATCCAGTTTTCTCATTGCAATAATCTTCATCGCTTTGAGCTTCATAAATCATTATAAGTAAAGTCTGATAAAAACCAATCGCAACCTGTATTTCAGGTATATCTTCGTTTGTGGTTTCTAAATCTCCACTTAATTCATAAACCATATTCATTCTTTCGTCAAGGCTACCCTCTGCAGATTTAAGCCACTCAATTTTATCTTTAATTGACTTTTTATATAAATCAATGCGTTTAATTTCTTCTTCTAAATCTGCGATTATCACTTTACACATTTCAGCGTTAACAGGTACGAGTTGCTCATAAGAAAGATAATCATTGATAACGCTCGCACGCTTGTCATTACGTGAGAATGTACCGATTGGATAGTATTTATTATCATAAGTTTTTATATAAAAAGATGTATACTGCGACATTTGAAATTTCTCCTTTTTTATTTTCTATATATATTATATCAAAAATTTGAAAATTTGTCAAATTAAAAGTTACTTGTTTTTGTTGTATAAATATATCCTCCAAATAAACTATTAAGAAAGCTATCATTGTTTAAAACACATACAATTTTATCACTTAAAAAATTTATATCTATTTCAACTATGTCCTCCTTCCTATAAAAATATCGCAGTCGACTCACGGCTTCATCGGAATCTTCTGCGATTATAATACCTTTTTCAAAATAAGTATTTTCTTCTAAAGCTGAATAAAAAGTGATTGAGTAGAAATAATAATTCATGAATATTTCCTCCTAAAAATTTGATTTTCTTCTAATTATATTATATAATATTTTTTAAAAAATTGCAATTAAAAAAAGAGTAAGTAATTAACTTACTCTTTTATTTATATTAAAAAATCATCGCACTTTTTCTAAGAGATTCTATACTAGTCCCGAGACTAACTTTAACTAAAATATTATTAATAATCTCTTCTCCCATTTCTCTACCTATAGCAATAGTTTCTGGAGAAGCGCTCCAATGCTCTTCATGTGTACTTTTAGAATAAGCATAATATCCTTCTTCTAATTTTTCTATAAGAAAAGCTTTTGCATCTTTATTTGGAGCCGATAAACCTGTTAAATTTACGTTAACTAATCTGGTTCTATCTGAAGATAATTCTTTAATATTATTATTTTCTATTTGTTCAATTGCTTCTCTTACTAAATCAGATGTACGTTTTAATGTACCATTCAAAAGATAAAAAATATTAGAAGCATCATTAGTAACTTGTATATTTTGAGTATTCGTTTGTAAAGTAATACCCAATAAATTAACTACTTGTCCTGCTAATAATTTTTCTAAAGAGCCCTCTAATTCAGATTGAAAATCAGCAGCACTTGCTTCTTTAGTCATTATGTGGCTTTTTCCCATACTATATATAGATTTTTTTCTCTTTGCCCATACATTATTAGCTATGGCTGCAGCAACATTATTTAAATCAAATTCATTTAAACTTACTCCGACACCTATATTTGTTTTTGATAAACGTCTTATAAAATCTAATAAATTAACTGCATCTTCAACAATCCATCTAAAATTTTCTATTAATCCCTCGTCATTACCTTCATTTTTTGTAAAATAACTAACAAAATGATTTTTAGATTGCGCACGAGCAATTTTCCCATTTTGCATGTTTACTAAAACTAAATCGGTTTGAGACATTTTATTTTCAGTATGATAAGAATTCATTTTAATTAAATTGCTTTGCGCTCCCAACTCTTTTAATGTAGCTTGTATATCATTAACTAATTTATCTTCTGACAAATCTCCAACTTGTATTGCAATAATAGTAGCGTCCGCGGCTCGAGTAACGCTTTCTCTAACTTCTTCTCCTATAGCTCCAATAACATTAGACATATTAATCATTTTTTGTTCATCTAATTTTTCATTTAATAAAACTTTCAATTTTTTAGTAAATTCATTAATTGCTTTTTCTAAAACAACTTGACTATCCCAAACAAAACGAATATCTTCTTTTGCTAAGGCTAACATTTCTTTACCCAAACGCTCACAAAAATAATGAATTGCCGAGCCCTTTGACTGTACAGTACTATACTTAGATGTACGAACTAAATCAATAATCATTTTTCTAAAAGTACCATTTTTTCCTGTAACTAATTCCTTACTACTATGAAAAATTTTAGTATTTAAATCTACTTCCATTTGTTTTCTAAAGCTGGAATTAATTGTTTTAACATCAAATAATCCGCCTAAAGCTCTTATATAACTTTCTCCTTCAGTTACTGTAATGGTAGCATGTCCATTAGTTAAAGCCTTAATAAAAATAGTTGCTAAACTACTAATAGACATTTCCTTTTGCCCTTCTAGTTGTTTTATTATTTTATTTTGCCAATCAGTTTCTTGATCCAATTTAGATAACAATTTTTGTACATTAACATTCTGATTTCGAGCGAGAGTATGTGCCATATCATAAGCATGCTCTCCATTTAAGACCATACTAGCTAAACGAGCTAAAGTATTTTCTGCATTATTTGCTATTGACGTAGCTTCTTCAATCGAATAGCCCTGTAAAAATTCATTTGCTGCCTCATCTAACTGTTGTGCAATTATATTCAATTTATTAATAGTTGATTTTACATAAGTTATTCCTTTACCATTGTTAAAACCACGTATATCATCTATCATATCAACACTTACAGATAATTCATTATTGTCTTGATTAGAATGAACATATGCACTTGGTATTCCTAACATTTTTCCTCTCCTATAAAAAAAGGGAAGTTCGCAACCAAACCTCCCAGAGATAAAATATATGTAAAAAGTCGGCGCATTGCGCGAACTTGTATTCATTTCTAAATTTAAGTCAATTCTTATAAGCTCAACTCTAATTTTTTAAGCCAATTTTCCCAAAAATAAAACGCCGCATTTCTACGACGTTAAGTGGAGCCAACAGAGAGAATCGAACTCCCGACACCATTTAATTAAATGGAGCACCCACTCCGTTATGCTCGGAGGAATCGAGATTACAAGGCTCGTATTTTACTAATTAAATTATGGGTGCATATGGCAGGAAGGGAAAGATTCGAACTCTCATCTTACAGTTTTGGAGACTGTTGTTTTACCAATTAAACTACCGACCTATATAGTGAACTAAGTTAATAGGCTCCATGTCGTGTGTTCACTTGCGGGGTTCCTATACCCGACACACGCTTCTTACTACTCCCGAAGACCGAGTTTTTATGAGTTTCTCTCTCAACTTTACAATATAATTATAATAATATTTTAAGAATTTTTCAAATTCTCTTTTTCATATGGTGCGCCTGGTCGGAGTCGAACCGACAAGTCTTTCGACGCAGCATTTTAAGTGCTGAGTGTTTGCCTATTTCACCACAGGCGCACATAAGGCATATCTTCCCCATATGCCAGGAGGAATAGTTTAACCACCAACTATTAAGTCAGTTTTGATTTACCCTCAATCTATTAAAAGTTGACTTATGCCTATGGACCCCTAGGGATTCGAACCCTACCCTGGCGAGCCAATCTCGCGGCGCCCGATAGGCATAAGTCTAAGTAGCACAACCTACTGCGCAGAACTTACGTTCTGGAGTTCCCCAACTTTATTAAGTCCACTTACTAGCGCTTGCGCTCTTGCCATGGTTATTCTCAAAGGAGCCAGACAAGGGAGTAACTTGCATACTCTCAACAACATTCAGTATTAGGTGGTGGAAAAATCTATATGGGCAAAATGCTTGCCCAGTCATAAATTAAGCGATATGTTCAAGCCTTCTCCCAACAAACATATCATGCTTCGTACCATACGACATTTGTAGCCTCGTACCAGGGCTTTAACTAGACGAAGCGTCCCTGTGTAAACAGCTCTGCAGAGAACCATTTAGTTAAAAATCTACACTCGCCTCCCGTGGCTTGCACGTACCTTTACTGTCAGGATATTTATCAGTGTAGAAAGGCTCCCGTGACCTTCCTCGGTGTCAATTCACCTATTTATATTACAGCTTGCAACATCTAACTCGCTGCGGCAGGAATGATAGGAGATTAACTTCTAGGCGCACTAAGACCACACATCTGGTGTGCTGGGTAAGAACCCCACGCTTATCTAGACAGTTAAAATGGTGACCCATCTGAGACTCGAACTCAGGACTCCTACATTAAAAGTGTAGTGTTCTACCAACTGAACTAATGAGTCATATAG
>JAEEGL016308947.1_pt1 | contig 11203 bp, 8 predicted proteins | sample 9134231 | NCBI WGS metagenome assembly JAEEGL01 (sample SAMN16246548, study PRJNA631951) | gut metagenome | biome: gut microbiome; feature: rumen; material: fiber-attached | host: Bos | place: Iran: Karaj | collected 2018-10
AACGCAACTGCTTGAATGTTTCATCGGTGAAACAACCTTGAAACAATGTGCAGCAATGCCGGAAACAGTGTTTCATTTTCCGATAATCCGTTTTCAGCTCTCCCGCAAAATAAACATGGGCCGGTTTTTTTATCAAACCCGGCCCATGCTGTGAAACCTATATTTTGTTTACGCCTTTGAAAATAATATGGGAGATATATCAGATTCCTTCCCGTATATGCTCGGAAACGATCTCAAGCATCTGCACCAGCAGCTCCCGTTCCAGCACCAGTACATCGTAAATGCCGTCCTCGGAAAGAATACCCCGCTTCAGTTCCTCCACAGGAGGCAGCTTGCCCGCATTGTCGTCATCAAAATCCTGCAGCCAGTCTTCACTGCCGTAATAGGCGGAAAGCGCGGCAATCGCCTCCGCTGCTTCGCCGTAATGGTCCAGTGCTTTTTCCAGCCCCTCCAGCGCCTCTTTGGCTTTATCCAGGGCTGCCTCCATTTTCCGTATTCTCAGAATCTGTTCATTATCCTTCATGTTTCGCTCCCTTCCGCCCAGCAAAGCGCTGCCCTGACAGCCCGTTTCCAGCCCTGCCAATGCTGACGGCGCTCATTTTCTTCCATCTGCGGCATAAATTCCCTGTCGCAGGACCAGTTCTTTTCAATATCAGCCGTATCCTTCCAGAAGCCGACCGCAAGTCCCGCCAGATATGCCGCGCCCAGTGCGGTCGTCTCAATGCAGACCGGACGCCGGATGGTCAAATGGGATATATCCGCCTGGAACTGCATCAGGAAATTATTGGCTGAAGCGCCGCCGTCCACCTGCATGGATTCGATTTCAAACCCGGCTGCGGCTTTGGCATTTCCCGCTGCCTCACGCATGGCGCAGAGAAGGTCTTCCGTCTGGTAGGCAATGGATTCCACTGTCGCACGGATCAGGTGCGCCCGGGACGCGCCGCGTGTCAGCCCGAATACCGCGCCTCTCGCATAGGGGTTCCAGTAGGGTGCTCCCATACCGGTAAATGAAGGCACCACATAAACATTTCCCGCATCTTCCACCGCCCGGCACCAGTCTTCCGATTCCGGGGCGCTTCTCAATATCTCCAGTTCATCTCTCAGCCACTGGACCGCTGCGCCCGCCACAAATACGCTTCCCTCAAGGGCATACTGTATCTTTGCCGGTTTGCCGTCCCCGGATGCGCAGGCAGCTATGGTGGTCAGAAGTCCGTTGTCCGCCCGCACGGCATTCTCCCCGGTATTCAGCAGCATAAATCCGCCGGTGCCATAGGTCATCTTGGCCCGGCCGGCTCTGAACCCGCATTGACCGAAGAGGGCTGCCTGTTGGTCTCCGGCCGCGCCGGCCACCGGAATGGTTCCGCCGAACAGCGTCGTATACCCGTACACCTCACTGGAGGGCCTTACCTCTGGCAGTATGGAAGCCGGGATCCGGAAGTACTCCAGGATTTCCTCATCCCAGCAAAGCCGGTGAATATCAAAGAGCATAGTCCTGGACGCATTGGTATAATCCGTCACATGCAGTCTGCCGCCGGTCAGGTTCCAGATCAGCCAGCTGTCCACTGTGCCGAAACGAAGCTCTCCCGCTTCCGCCCTGGCCCTGACGCCGGGAACATTGTCCAGGATCCAGGCAATCTTGCTGGCGGAAAAATAAGCGTCCGGCACCAGGCCGGTCCGCATGCGGATCTTTTCTTCCCATCCGTCTGCTTTCAGCTTTTCTATACGGTCCGCGGTACGCCGGCACTGCCAGACGATAGCATTGTACACAGGCTTCCCGGTAGCGGCGTCCCAGACGATGGTGGTTTCCCGCTGATTGGTAATTCCAATGGCCGCGATCTGCTCCGGTTGAAGTCCCAGCTTCTGCATTGCTTCCATGGCCACGCCCATCTGGGCCGCCCGGATTTCCTCCGGATCATGTTCCACCCAGCCCGGAGCGGGGTATATCTGGCGGAATTCCTTCTGCGCCACAGAGGCAATCCTTCCCCCGCGGTCAAAAATAATGCAGCGGGAACTGGTGGTTCCCTGGTCCAGGGCCATGATATAACGTTCCATACTTTTCCTGCCTTTCACAAAGCTTCCGCTTACCGCAAAGAACCTCTCCCTGTGTTAAAAAGGAGAGGTTCCGGGTGCGCGGAATGATTTCAGCTTATCCGCGCTTTATTTTTTTATTTGGTTCCGAAAATCCGGTCGCCGGCATCGCCCAGACCCGGGCAGATGTAAGCATTCTCGTTGAGCTGGCGGTCGAGGTGGCCGATATAGACTTCCACATCAGGATGCGCTTCGTGCAGGCGTTTTACGCCCTCAGGCGCGCCGATAATGCAGATGAATTTGATTTTCTTTCCGCCCCGCTGTTTGATCAGGTTAATCGCATCCACAGCGGACCCGCCGGTTGCCAGCATGGGATCGGTGACCACAATGGTTCTTTCCTCAATAGGCTTGGGCAGCTTGCAGAAATACTCGTGAGGCTCGTGTGTTTCTTCATCCCGGTACATGCCGATATGTCCCACCTTCGCGGAGGGTGTCAGCGCAAGGATGCCGGGCACCATGCCCAGGCCTGCCCGGAGAATGGGCACGATAGCCAGCTTTCTGCCTGCGATCACCGGACTGTAGCACTTTTCAATCGGAGTTTCAATCTCCACGTCCTCAAGCGGAAGATCCGCCAGAGCTTCATAGCCCATGAGCATGCCCAGTTCTTCCACTACGCTCCTGAACTCGTTGGTGCCGGTATTCTTGTCTCTCAGAATCGTGATTTTGTGCTGGATCAGAGGATGTGTGAACTCAAAAACATTGTCGTACAACTTTTTCATATGCTGCCGCCTTTCATGATTATTGTTCTTAAAGCACAACCAACTGCCTTGTGCCTCAGTCGTCCTGTTTCTCTGCAATCTCGCTTTTGTTCTTATAGATGGAATGACCGTCCACCGCGCCGCGCACGCTGGAAAGCGGGTAAATATTGGTGTCCCTGCCCACTACGGTGCCCGGATTCATCACGGAGCCGCAGCCGACCTCAACGCGGTCGCCCAGCATTGCCCCGAACTTTTTGATGCCGGTTTCCAGGTCTCCGTCCTCAAAATGCACCGCCACCAGCTTTTTATCGCTTTTGACATTGCTGGTAATGCTGCCGGCGCCCATATGGGCCTTGTAGCCGAGAATGGAGTCGCCCACGTAATTGTAATGGGGCACCTGAACATTATCGAAGAGAATTACATTCTTGAGCTCCGTTGAGTTGCCCACGACGCAGTTCTCCCCGATCAGGGCCGATCCCCGGATAAAGGCGCAGTGGCGCACCTCCGTGCCGGCGCCGATAATGCAGGGGCCTTTGATATAAGCGGAAGGAAAGACCTTCGCGCTCTTGTGGATCCATACATCCTCATCCGGATGCAGGTATTCATCTGCCGGGAGCAGCGCCCCGCATTTCAGAATGAAATTTTTGATTTCCGCCAGGGCTTCCCAGGGATAGGCAACGCCCTCCAGGAGCGGTGCCGCAATGGTATGGTCCAGGTCAAACAGCCTTGCAACTTCTGCTTCTGTTTTCTTCATACTCGCCTCATTTCCCGCCTGTCGAAGGCAAAGCAGACTGTCATCTTTTCTCTTCTATGATAGCACCGCCGGGCCGGGATGTTAAGTAGTTTTCTGTTTGGTGCCGGTGCCCCCGCGCAGGGCTGTCTTCAGCGTGTTGAGCCTGATCTCCCGTTTTCCTATGCGTACCGCGGCATTGGAATCCACCACCATCATGCCTGCCGCATGATCTCCCTTGTGCAGTTTGATGCCCCTTACGCCCACGGAAGCTTTCTTCATAATCGGCACATCGTCCAGCGCAAACCGCAGGCAATAGCCTTCCTCCGTCCAGATGGCAACGGTATTCATGCCGATCTCCGTGATGGGCAGGATACGGATCAGACGGTCTCCTTCCGCCAGTTTGGTGGAAGCCACCTGCCGGTTATTGGTTTCAAACTCCTCACAGGGCACCTGTTTAATGGCGCCGTCCGCTGTCAGGAACATCAGGTTCATATCCGCCATTTCCTCGCGGACTGTGATATAGAGGATTTCCTCCTCCGACGCGCGGTATTTGGACACATTGTCCACCGGCACGCCCTTGTCTTTTGCCTTTTTCTGCGGCACATCCTGGCACTTGATCTGGTACATGCTCCCCTTATCCGTAAAGAGGAGAATGTGTCCGTCGCTCATGACCGGCAGCACATAGCGGTGCTCCGAATCCACCTGTTCCCGCGCACGCTCATAAACCGCCTTGTCCAGCAGCTTGCAGTAGCCAAGCCTGTCCATGACAAAAACGCATTCGGTCGCTGCTGCGGGGGCTTCCACCACTACCGCTTCCGCGCTGTCCTCAATCAGGGTACGCCTTGGATAACCGTACTGGTCGCGGATGTTCTTCAGATCCTCCCGGATCAGCTCTTCCCTTTTCTCCCTGCCGGAGATAATGGCTTTATATTCCTTAATGGACTTCATGGTGGCTTTGTAAGCCTTTTCCAGTTCCAGGATTTCCAGGCCGATCAGTTTATAGAGCTGCATTTCCAGAATCGCCTTGGCCTGCCGCTCCGTAAAGCGGAGCAGCTTTGCGTCCTCTTCCATGCCCGGGTCCTTGAACATGACGCCTGCCGTTTCTCCTTTGATCAGGCAGTTTTCCGCATCCTTCCTGCTCTTGGAGCCCCGGATCACGGCAATGACCAGGTCAATAATGTTGCAGGCGGTAATCAGGCCTTCCTGGATTTCTCTCTTGTCTTCTTCTTTTTCCAGCAGAGCCCGGTATTTCCGTTCCAGGATCTCGTGCTGGAATTTCAGCCAGGCCGCCAGGATCCGCCGCAGGTTCATCACCTCCGGACGCCCGTCGGATATCGCCAGCATATTGACGCCGAAGGTATCCTCCAGCCTCGTCTTTTTATACAGCATGCTGCGGATGCGCTCCACGTCCGCATCCTTCCTCAGCTCCATGAAAATGTTAATGCCGGAAGCATCGGACGCATTGCCGATATCCGTGATCTCCGGCAGTTTCTTTGACTCCACCAGGTCAGCCGTATCCTGCATAAACTTGCCGATCCCGGCCCCGATCATGGTATAGGGAATCTCGGTCACCACCAGCTTATCCCTGTCGCTGCGCTTCTTTGCCGGCTGGAATTCCAGCTTGCCCCGAAGCCTCAGCTTCCCGGTTCCGGTTTCATAGATTTCCCGAAGATCCGATTTGTTGGCAATGATTCCTCCGGTGGGAAAATCCGGACCGGGCATGATCTCCAGCATCTCATCCAGACTCATGTCGGGATGCTCCACATACGCGATACAGAGATTGCAGAGCTCTGTCAGGTTGTGGCAGGGCGTGGATGTGGTCATACCGACCGCAATACCCTCCGACCCGTTGAGCAGAAAGTTGGGAATACGCACCGGCAGCACCACCGGCTCGGTCTCCGTATTGGCGTAGGTGGGCACAAAATCCACAGATTTGTCGATGTCTTTCAGAAAGACTTCATCAGTGAATTTCTGCAGACGGGCTTCCGTATAACGATAGGCTGCTGCCGTATCACCTTCAATGGAGCCGAAGTTGCCCTTACCGTCCACCAGGGGTACCGAACGCTTGAAATCCTGGGACATTACCACCATGGTTTCATAGATGGAAGAATCCCCATGGGGATGGAAACGTCCCATGCAGTCGCCGGTAATACGGGCGGATTTCATTTCCTTGCGGTCATGATGCACATGCAGGTCGTCCATGTCATAAAGCAGGCGCCGCTGTACGGGCTTCAGGCCGTCCCGGATGTCCGGCACGGCACGGGCCGTAATGACAGACATGCTGTAGTCCAGGTAGGATTTCTGCATTTCTTCACTGTATTCGGTTCTCAGTATCTTTTCAGGCATTGCTTATCCTCTGCAATTGAAATTATTCGTTCACTATATTTATGGGTCCGGGTCCGCCCCTGTGCTCAGAGAAACTGCTCATGGGCGGCTTGTTCAACTGTTTGTCCGGTCTATAAGCGGCCGGTCGTCTGCGCTTCGCTTGCGCCGGCCCGCTTAGTACGACCTTCCTGCACAGCTTGAACAGCGCCGGCCATATTCGCGTTTCAATTCGCCGGAGCGGAATCCGGACACTCACACGATATTCTGTCTTTCTATGGAACAGTACTGCGGTATGCGGCCATCTGCAGGAGCCGTCTAACTTCCAGATAAACGGAGGCGGTGCTGTTATGAAGGAAAAGCTGCATGTCTGAGCGAAGCGAGTTCAGCTTTTCCTGAATGCTCTTAAGCGCCGGTTCCGTTCAGGAAGTTTAGGCTCCGAAGCCAAGGCTGCATATTGCAGTACTGGTCATATGTATACAGAGGGACGGAACCGGGCTGCCGGATGTGCGCAGGGGCGGTGCCGGATCCGGACTCAGGTATCGATCTCCGCCTCATGCGCATGGGCATAAATGAAATCGCGGCGCGGTCCCACCTCGGAGCCCATCAGCATCTCCGTCACTTCGGAAGCCAGGCGCGCATCTTCGATCTCCACTCTCTTCAGCACCCGGCGCTCCGGATCCAGTGTCGTAGCCCAGAGATCCGGCGGGTCCATTTCGCCAAGGCCTTTAAAGCGCTTCAGTTCATAGGTGGACGGATCGTGGTTCTGCTGGTATTTCTGCAGCTCCCGGTCATTATACATGTACACCGGCTTGCTGTTCTTTCCTTTGGGCGTCACCAGGTACAGCGGCGGCATGGAAACATAAACATGGCCGTTGTAGATCAGCTCCGGCATAAAACGGTAGAAGAAGGTCAGGAGAAGCGTATCAATATGGCTTCCGTCCACGTCCGCATCGGTCATGAGGATGATCTTGTTGTACCGGAGTTTTGTAATGTCAAAGTCGTTGCCGTAGCCCTCGGAAAATCCGCAGCCGAAGCTGTTGATCATGGTCTTGATTTCCGCATTGGCCAGTACCTTGTCCATGGACGCTTTTTCCACATTCAGGATCTTGCCGCGAATCGGCAGGATGGCTTGGAATTCGCGGTTGCGTCCGTTGCCGGCGGAACCGCCTGCGGAATCACCTTCGACGATAAATATTTCGCATTTCTCCGGATCTTTGGAAGTGCATACCTTCAGCTTTCCGTTAGAATCGAACGAAAACTTATTTTTAGAGAGCATATTGGTCTTGGCTTTTTCTTCCGCCTTGCGGATCTTCGCGGATTTCTCCGCGCAGCCGAGAATAGCCCTGACCGTTTCCACATTGCGGTCAAAATAATGCTCCAGCTTCTCTCCCGTCACTGCCGCCACTTCATTGGCCGCGTCAGCGCTGGCCAGCTTGGTTTTCGTCTGGCCTTCAAAAATAGGATCCGGGTATTTGATGGCGATGACGCAGGTCATCCCGTTCCGGGTATCCGCTCCCGTAAAGTTGGCGTCTTTTTCCTTGAGGATTCCGAGCTGCCTTGCATAGCTGTTGATCAGCTGGGTGTATTTTGCCTTGAAGCCGGTGATATGGGTGCCGCCTTCCTGGGTAAAAATATTGTTGCAGAAACCATGGATGTTTTCCTCAAAAGCATCCACATACTGGAAACAGCATTCCACTTCCGTATTTCCGGTCCGGTCCTTGAAATAGATCAGCGGCGTCAGGCATTCTTCGCCTTTGTTGAGCGCCGTTATATATGCCTTCAGCCCTTCCGGCTCGTGGTAAACAATGGTTTCCCCGCCGGCTGCAGCCACGCTTTCCGCAGCAGCGCTGACAGCATCCGCATCCAGTCCGAAGGAAATCTGTCCGTCATCCCCGGCTGTCAGGCTGTCCTGATGGACCGCCGGCGCGCCCAGTTCCCGAAGGTCCCTGAAATAAAGCGTCAGTTCCGGATTCAGGTAGGCCGTTTCATGAAGACGGGATTTGATCCATTCGCTCTTAAAGACGGTCTTTTCAAAAATCTCATCATCCGGCATAAAGTTGATCCTGGTACCGGTCCCCTTGGATTTGCCCACCACCGGCAGGAGTCCGTCCTTCAGCTCTGTGGTCGGAATACCCCTGGAATAGGTATCGCGGTATATTTTCCCGTTTCTCGATACCTCTACCGTCATGGATTTGGAAAGGGCATTAACCACTGAGGAACCCACGCCGTGCAGGCCGCCGGAGGTTTTATAGGCACTGCCGTCAAACTTGCCGCCCGCATGCAGCGTCGTCATGATGACGCGTACTGCGGAAACGCCTTTTTCATGCAGGTCCACCGGCAGTCCGCGGCCGTTGTCTTCCACAGTACAGGAGCCATCTTTTTCCAATGTGACATGGATCTCCGTGCAAAAGCCTGCCAGATGCTCATCCACCGAATTGTCCAGGATTTCGTAAACCAGGTGGTTCAGGCCTTTGGACCCCACGCCGCCGATGTACATGCCTGGGCGGGTACGCACGGGTTCAAGGCCTTCCAGGACCTGGATCTGTTTTGCTGTATAATCGTCTTTGTTCTGTGTTTTCGCCATGTTTCCCTCATGCTGCCGGCTTATGACTGCGGCCTGTCTTCCGCGGCCTTCAGCAGCGCGGAAGCAATGACCATATCGTCCGGCGTCGTTATTTTTATGTTCCTTGTCTCTCCGGCGATCAGGCGCACATGTACGTCCGTCATGTTTTCGATAATGACGGCATCGTCCGTGATTCTCCGTTCGTCCGTATCGTATTCCGCAATCGTTTTATACAGGGATTCGTAGGCATCCCGCAGCAGCGGATAGGAGAATGCCTGCGGCGTCTGGATGCCCCACAGGGTGGAGCGGTCCAGCGTTTCCGAAGCAAAACCGTGGCTGTCGGCCCTTTTGATAGTATCTGTTACAGGTACTGCCGCCACGCAGGCCCTGGTCACTACTACATATTTGCAGCAGCGGTCTATGATTTCCTGGCTTACCAGCGGGCGTACTCCGTCGTGGATCAGGACATAGTCCGTTCCCTCCGGCACGCTTTTCAGTCCATTGTATACAGATTTAAAGCGCGCGTCGCTGCCTTCTGTAATGGCTCTTACCTTGCGGAGCCCGTATCTCAGGCAGAGCTGCAGGGCTCTGTCCGCATATCCCTTGGGAATTACCAGCACTATATGGTTTATTTTGGCATTTTCCTCAAATGCCCGCAGGCTGTACAGCACCACCGGAAGACCGTTCAGGTCCGCAAACTGTTTCGGCACCTGGGAATGCATCCGGGTTCCGCTGCCTGCCGCCAGTACTACTGCTGTATAGATCGGTTCTTTACCGGGCATATTTTTACCTCATTATCCTTCAGACATAAAATCTTTCCCGACATATGCTCTTCCGGGCATATTTACTCCAGGCGCAGGTTCGGGACAGCATTGAGACTCTCGTCATCGCGCACTCCGGCCATGTATTCAAAATACCCGGCTGCAGCGATCATTGCGCCGTTGTCCGTACAGAAAACAGGCTCCGGGTACAGGCACTGCATTCCCTTCTTTTCACAGGCCTCGCGGAGGGCATTCCTGAGCGCCGTATTGGCGCTGACGCCGCCCGCCATGGCCACTGTGTGAAACCCGTATTCCTCCGCGCAGTGGATGGCGCGGCTCACCAGCGAATCCACCACAGAGGCCTGGAAAGAGGCGCAGAGATCCGCCACCGGCAGCTCCTCCCCCTTCATCCTGCTCACATTGATATAATTCAGTACCGCGGACTTCAGTCCGGAAAATGTAAAATCATATGGATGGTCCCTTACCTCGCCTCTCGGGAAGCTGATGGCGTTAGGATTACCCTCCGCCGCTGCGCGGTCCAGCTTCGGTCCGCCGGGATATCCCAGGCCAATCGCCCTCGCGACCTTGTCAAAGGTCTCCCCTGCGGCATCGTCCATGGTCCTTCCCACCAGTTCAAAATCCCGGTAATCTCGAACCACTGCCAGGTGCGTGTGTCCGCCGCTTACCACCAGGCAGACATAGGGCGGCTTCAGATCCGGGTGGGAAATATAGTTGGCCGCGATATGTCCCTTGATATGGTGCACGCCCACCAGCGGTTTTTTCAGTGCCCAGGCCAGCGCCTTGGCTTCGGAAACTCCTACCAGCAGGGCTCCCACCAGTCCGGGCCCCTTTGTAACGGCAATGGCATCCAGGTCCTCAAAACCGAGCCCTGCTTCCTTCAGTGCAAGCCGGATCACTCCATTGATGTTTTCGCAGTGCAGCCGGGAGGCAATTTCCGGGACCACACCCCCGTATACGGTATGAATGTCAATCTGGGAGGAAATAATATTGGAAAGCACTTCCCTGCCGTTCTTCACCACGGCTGCCGCCGTTTCGTCGCAGGAGCTTTCAATCCCCAGTATATAAATATCTTTCTGATCCGCCATGTTGTCTCTGTTATCGTTATCCATTTCAGGAGCCTTTCATTGCAGGCATATTATTCCGTCCGGCAGAAATACAGTCACGTATGCCGGACGTCAGTCCTCATCGAAATTCAGCACCGCCGTCATGCCGTCTTTCCCGCATTTTACATTCGGGAAGATGGTCTTCATTTCATCAATATACTGACGGGGATTGGTCATGGACGGGCTGTAATGGGTATACCACATCTCCCGGGGCGCAATCTCGGCTTCCGCCGCCATCCGGGCTGATTCCTGCATGGTGGTGTGTTTATAAGCCCTGGCCTTTTCCTGTGATTCGGGATCCCCGTACATTCCTTCGCAGATAAAAATATCCGATCCGGAGGCTGCCCGGATAATGTTATCACAGGGCCGGGTATCCGTGGTGTATGTCACCTTCAGGCCCCTGCGCTTCGGTCCCATCACCATCTCCGGCTTCAGGAGGCGGCCGCTTTCCTTGTCCTGGATGATCTCGCCCTTCTGCAGGCGGCTCCAGTAAGCGATCGGGATCTGCTGTGCCTTTGCCGCTTCCGGATCAAAGCGGCCCTGGCGCTCCAGCAGGACAGAATATCCATAGCAGGCGATATTGTGGCGCACCTTGAAAGCCTGGATGACGTAAGGTCCCAGGCGGTATTCTTCCGTATTCTGGTCCAGTTCGATAAAGCGCAGTTCAAAGGGAAGTTCCGGGGCAATGCAGCGCAGCGAGCGCACCACATTAAAAAGGCCCTTCGGCCCGATCATGATCACAGGCTCCGTCCTGTCGGAATTGGCCATGTTCAGGAGCATGCCGGGCAGCCCGGAAATATGGTCCGCATGAAAATGCGTAAAGCACATAATATCGATGGCTTTTGGGGACCAGCCGATTTCCTTCAGGGCGATCTGCGTGCCTTCCCCGCAGTCAATCAGTATATTGGAAC
>JAEEGL010846141.1_pt1 | contig 11202 bp, 9 predicted proteins | sample 9134231 | NCBI WGS metagenome assembly JAEEGL01 (sample SAMN16246548, study PRJNA631951) | gut metagenome | biome: gut microbiome; feature: rumen; material: fiber-attached | host: Bos | place: Iran: Karaj | collected 2018-10
CAAATTCAAGTTTGTCGGGCTGAAGTTGGCGTATTATATTTGAAGTTAATCGGGCTATGACCTTGAAGGAATCGAGTAAAATCGGTTCCTTTTTTTGTGTGATTTTTGCAACTGATACCATATTGTTCTTGACAAAACGTTTCCTAATGGACATTTTTCTTTACTACGATTATAATAGTAGAAAAGAGAGGTTAGAGAGGTTTTTTTATGCCCATCAAATTGATTTTTTCTATAGCACTCATGGTTCTGGTCGCAGCATTTACCGGGTTCAACCTGGGCAACAAGTGCGACCTGTGGCTCTTTCATATCTTTAAGGACGTGCCGGTTTTTGTTACCGTTATAGCTTCCTTTGTGTGCGGTGTTCTCCTTACTTTGCCATTCACTTTTGGAAAGTCCAACAAGGAGGCTGTAAAGAAGGCTCTTGCCAAGGCGGAAAAGAACCGTGCCAAGGAAGAAAAGCTTAAGGAAAAGGCGGCTGCAAAAGAGGCAAAGGCTTCTTCTTCTTCTTCAGTAAATTTCCCCCTTTCTTCAGAAGCTACGGTAGAAGCAACTCCTTCGCCGGACACTTCGCTTTAAGGATTTCTTACAAGGATTTGCGATGAATATTCCCTTTGTAAAAAAACTTTTGGCTACATCTATTGTTTTTGCGTCCCTAACATTTTTCCTGGCCGCATTTGCTTTTGCCGCAGAAAAGCCCGCTTCCTATACAGCAGCCCAGCTAAGGGAAAAGGCTCTAAGCCAGGATTCTGTTCAGGAGGGAATTGCCTTTATTCAGGAGCATGTGGAACAGTGCGCCACTTCTGCAGACAAAAGGTCTTCTCTCTATTTCCTTGGAACGCTTCAGGAACAGCTTGGCATCTACAGCGAGGCTGGCCGTTCCTACGCAAAGGCTGCATCCATAGCCGCATCTGATGCCTCTGGAATGGAAAAGGTTTCCTCCGAGCAGCTTGTCCTGGATGCGGTCCGCTGCTGCCTTAATTCCGGGGACTGGGAAACTGCAGACTCCTACCTTAACAGTGCCGTACGCTCTTCCAAGGACAAAAAGGTCCTTGCCTTTGTAAACCTCTATTCCGTATGGAGTGCGCTTTGCAAGGCCCAAAACTATTCCGAGGCTTCTGATTCAATAGACATACTTACCGCATACGCTTCCATGAGCTCCATGGAATACGTGCGCCCGGCAGTTCTGTTTACACTCTGGTTCCTTACAGACAAAAAAGAATACTCCGAGGCGCTAAGAAAAAAATATCCCCTTTCCGCAGAATACGCCGTAATCAAGGGAGACGTACAGATTGCAAACGTTCCATTCTGGTACTTTGTTCCCCGCTCTGTCTACCCCAAGTCCGGCTTTGCAGAAACCGAATATACCGACTCTGCCGCTACAAATTCTTCTGTTTCAGAAAGCAAGCCTGGCGCAGAAAAAAATCCGTCCGCCGAAAAATCATCCGTAGACAAAAAGGCCCCCGAAGAAAAAACATCCTCCGCAAAAGAGGATTCGTCATCAGAAAAAAAATCATCCGCAAAAGCCCCGTCTTCTTCCGGCAAGGCAAATCCACCAGCTGGGGCAGAAGTCCTTGGCTCAAAGGTGCGCTACCAGGCAGGCTTCTTTGGGGTAAAGGCAAACGCCCAGGATTTAATCGACCGCCTAAAGAAAAAAGGCTTTGACGCATACTACTACACAGAAACCCGCGCATCGGGAAAGACCTATTACGTTGTTGTGGTGGACGAAAACAAGGCTGGCAACATTTCCCAAAAGATGAAGGCTGCCGGCTTTGACAACTATCCGGTAAAGTAGTTAGGGTAAAGTAGTTAGGTTGATTTTTGCAGACTCCGTGCTATAATTAAGGTATTCAGCATAAGAGGAGTTTGATACATGTTTTTTAAAAAATTCAGTAAGCCAAAAGATGATGCAGTAGAGCAGTCCAGCCAGACAGCGCAGATTTTTATCCAGACAGAAAATCCTATGCCGGAAAGCGGATATGTCTTTGTTGAGGGCGGAACATTCAACATGGGAAGCGAAGAATTTGCTCCTGTTCATAGCGTAACCTTGTCCAGCTTTGTAATGTGTGACCATCCGGTTACCCAGAAGGAGTATCTTGACGTTACAGGAAACAACCCCAGCGAATTCAAAGGGGATGAAAAGCCGGTTGAACACGTCAGCTGGTACGATGCCGTGGAATACTGCAACGCGCTAAGCAAGAGGAAGGGGCTTACCCCCTGCTATGAAATAGACAAGGAAAATAAGGACCCCCAAAACGATTGTGACGAGGACGACAAAAAATGGACCGTTACCTGCAACTTTGATGCTGACGGCTACAGGCTTCCAACCGAGGCAGAATGGGAATACGCTGCCAGAGGGGGAAAAGCCTGCAAGGAATATAAATTCAGCGGAAGTGACAGCGTGGATGAAGTTGCCTGGTATGAAGAAAATGCCCAGGGACATTTAAATCATCTGGATGACGAAGATGAATATGAAGATTTTGACGAAGACGAAAATGATGATGAGGACGACGGTTATGGAACTCAGCCGGTAAAGACAAAAAAGCCCAACACACTTGGCATCTACGACATGAGCGGAAACGTATACGAATGGTGCTGGGACTGGTTTGGTGTCTATGACGATGAGCCTCAGGTTAATCCTACTGGAGAAACAATTCCTTCATTAGACCGTATTGCAAGGGGGGGCAGTTGGTTCTGGGACGAAGGTTATTGTACTGTTACCTATCGCAACATAACCTGCTATCCCTGCGACCCCAAGGACGATTTGGGATTCCGCGTAGTCAGAAGTATAAGATAGCTTTTCTAAAAACTAACAAACCTACGCCGCCATGGAGGGGCGGGCGCAAGCCCGTTGCGTGAGCAATGTAGCCGAAAGGCGGAACCCCGGAACGGCGGTGACGCATGGCAAGTGACGGTCGAGTTAGCCAAAAAATAAATGGTAGAGCATTTAGGACTTCGTCCATAGAACTGCGTCCATAAATAAAAAAATCAAAAATAATAAAAACCTATTGACATACTAGGAAAAGAAGTGTATAACTAAACATATAAAACCTATCGGAAAACTAGGTAATTCAAAAAAAACGGAGGAAGCCATGTCACAAAATGTACTTTTTAAGGAACGCACCGCTTTTGATTTTATTGAATATGCAGAAGAGGCTGCCGCTTGGATTAAGACTGCCCAAAAGAAGGGGAGCTATGGACTTGTATGGAGCCAAAGTCCAGATTCAAGTGAAAATTTTTCGGACTATCCAATGCTTACACAAAAATCGCTTTACGGAGGTTCAGCGGGGGTGGGGCTCTTTTACCTAAGGCTTTACCAGGCTACAAAAAAAGGCGAGTATCTTGAAGAAGCAAAAGCCGCCGCAGAAGAAATAATTGCTACGGACGAAGGAACCGCTTTTTACGAAAGAACCTTTGCCCCGCGTTCTTCAGGAGAGTCAAAGCTTGTTCACGTAAAGAACATGCCTGGCTGGGCTGCGGGCTATTACAACGGTCCAACAGGAAGCGCATACCTTGTAATAAAACTTTTTGAGCTAACCGGAGATGAGCGCTACAAGTCCTATGCCGTAAAAGTTGCGGACGACCTTCTTGCCTCTGCAAAAAAATCTGATGCAGGAATCTACTGGAGCGAGCAGAACGATTTGTGCGGAGACGCAGGCTTTGTAACATACCTTTCTTCCGTCTACCAGCTTACCAAAGACGAAAAGTACCGCGAGGCCGCAAAGAGCTTCGGAAACTTCCTGCTTTCAAAGGGTAAGCCCTATCCCAAAGGCGGAACTTACTGGAACGTGGTTGACCTTACAATCATAGACTTTCCAAAAGACGTATTCTGGGTGAACAATGCACACGGAACAAGTGGTGTGGGCTGGATTTTCGCAATACTCTACAGCCTTACAAAAGAAGAAAAATTCCTTGCGGCCGCAAAAGAAGCTGCGGAATACATAAAGGCAATTGCCGTTGGCGATGAAGATGCGGTTCTTGTGCCTTACCTGGACAGCCTTGAGCGTGGACCTTCAACAGAATTCTATTACCTTAGCACTTGCCATGGTCCTGCTGGAACGGCACTCTTGTTCCATGCGCTTTACAAAATCACCGGGCAAAAGGAATACCTGGACTGGGTTCTTCGCCTTAGCCGCGGAATAATAAAAGCCGGTGCACCGGAAAATTTTAGCCGCGGTTACTGGCAGAGTCAGGCCTTGTGCTGCGGAACACCGGGGCTTTTGGAACACTTTGTTTCCGTCTACAAGCTTACCGGGAACGAAGAATTCCTTGGGTATGCAAAGCGTGCCGCAAAAACTGTTATTGGACAGTCATTCGTTCCCGATGCGGATGGAGACATCTACCATCAGAAAAAGCAGAGAAGGTGGAGCGGTGCCTGGTGGCGCACAATCCCGACAGACGTTCATTCCTACACAGGCCTTTACATTGGTACTGCCGGAAACGCATGGGCCTTGCTTTCGCTTGCTGCTGCAGAAAAGAAAGAAAACCTAATTGAACTTATTGAATACAACTATTTTTAAGTAAATGCTGGCAACGTCACCCTGAACGCTACGCTTCTTCGTGCGCACTTGCTACGAAGAATGTTTCAGGGCTCATAAAATCTATAGACAAAGAAACAAAGGAGAACACTATGGCAAAGATTTACGATTCAATCACAGAACTTGTTGGAGACACACCCCTTGTCCGTCTTCACCGCTACGAAAAATCCCAGGGGCTAGAGGCAAACATTCTTGGCAAATTTGAATACTTTAATCCGTCTGGAAGCGTAAAGGACCGCGCTGCACTTAACATCATAGAGGAAGCGGAAAAACGCGGAGACATAAAGCCCGGCATGACGCTTATTGACTACACAAGCGGCAACACAGGCATTGGGGAAGCAACCTTTGCAAATGCCAAAGGCTACAAATTTGTTGCGGTAATCCAGCCCCAGGTTTCTGTTGAACGCTCGCAGATTCTAAAGGCACTTGGCGCAGAGCTTTTACAGGTAACGGATGTTCCAGGCTTTGCGGAAATGCTAAAGACAGGCCTCTCTCTTGCAGGCCTCTACAAAGTAATGAACGACTTTGCCAAGTCCCAAGGCTGGTACTACCTTAACCAGTGCGGCGACCCTGCAAACTCTCAGGCCCACATCAAGGGGACAGGACCTGAAATTTGGGAAGCAACAGGCGGCAAGGTTGACTATGTGGTTCAGCTGGTTGGAACGGGCGGAACACTTTCCGGGCTTACAAAATTCTTCCGCGAAAAGAACCCCAACGTAAAAATCATCGGGGCACAGCCTGCACCCCAGTCGCTCAAAAATCCCGAATTCCCTGAGCGCAACACGATTGACGGCGTACTAAAATTTGACGGTGTGCCGGACGACAAGGTTCCGGAACTGTTCAAAATCTTTGAAACAAAATACGACGAATGTTTTGACGTAATAGCAGAAGATGCCTACGAAACAGGACGCAAGCTTGTTCAGCAGGAAGGATTCTTTGTTGGACAGTCTGCGGGTGCCGCACTCTGGACCGCAACCCAGGTGGCAAAAAGACCGGAGGCTAAAGGCAAAAACATTGTGGTCATTCTGGCAGACAATGCCTTCAAGTACCTTTCAACAAACATGTACAAATAGGCATTTTTCTATGGGCGTTGCAGTGCCTTGCACTGCCGGGCTATCCGGGGTTCCGCCTTTCGGCTCCATTGCTGGCCGCAATCCGCCTGCGGCGGCCCCCTACTATCCCTAACGCGTCTGCTAAGAGTCAGAAGCGAACTTTAAAAACCCTTTTTGTCTTTATATTGCCGTTCTTCCAGTGGGTGCAGAAATAAAAATATCTTGTATAGGACCAATCGTTTTTTTCATAAACAAGGTTTCCTTTCCTGTCAAATTTTTCTTCCCATTTGCCAAGGAATGCATATTCACCGGCGAACACATTATTTTTTATACGCCGTATTTTCTCCGGCTGGTCTTTAAAGTATTCATATTCTTCGCTAAATTCATCTGTCCAGCTTTTTTTGAGGCTTCCGTTTTCATAATATTCATACATTCTGGTTTTGCCGTCTGAATCCGTTTCTTTAACAAGCTTTCCTTTTTCATCGTATTCGTATTTCGTGCATTTTTCGTCCAAGTCTGTTTCCGAAATAATATTTCCCTTGTCGTCGTATTCCTTGCTTGTTCCGTCTTTGAATTCTTTTTTATAGATTTTCCCAGATGAATTGTATCTGTCGTATTCGCTGCCGAGCAACTTCCCCTGCTCATCGTACTTGTATACAGACGAATCCCTGATTACGTTTTCCACCTTGTTGGCAAGAAAAACAAGGGCTATAACCGAAACGCAAATAAGTGCCCAGCGAACCATTTTTGCAGTAATCTTTTTTCTGTTCCTGATGATGACGAAGGGGGCATAAAAAACAGCATAAGCAATTGGTACTGCAAAAATGTGCCAGCCACTAAAATTGTTGGGTATGGCAATAATCAGGTTAAAGACAAATGCAGCCGCCACCGAAAGGAATACATAATCGTTCGCCGCCTCACTTCCAAGCAGGTACAAAATTGCAATAACAACCGGCGGAATCACAATCCCCAGAAGAATCAGTGCAAAGGCAATATAAGTAAAAACTTCGCTTTCAAAACCAACAGCCTTTCCAACAAAGGCAATAACAAGCAGCAAGGCAAGGCCCGCAATATTCACAGTGATGGCAATTTTTGCAATTCTATTTTTCATGTTTTTATTCTAGCGGATTTCTGTAAAAAGTAATCCTATACAGAAAAGAAGGGTGTGAAACAAAATCGTGCTTGATTCGCGTTAGGGATGCGCAAGGCGGCGTAGCCGGCCACCGCAACGAAGTGAGGAGGCTGGAGCGGTAGCGCAACCTGGAGCAGCCCGACCGCCTTTAGGCGGGAACGCCCAGCGAAGCTTCAAGGGACGCACAGAGAAAGCTTCAATTGTGATGTTGCAAAAAATCTTGCTTTGAATTATAATTCCTTCCATTATGAGCGAAAACGAAAGGAATCCAAAGGAACTTTGCCACTGGGCAGACCAGCAGGCAGCAAAAATCATAAAGGAAAGGGGAGACTTGCCTCTGTATACGTGTGCAAGCGGAATTACTCCCAGCGGAACCGTACACATTGGAAACTTCCGCGAGATTATCACTGTTGACTTGATTGTGCGCGCCCTTCGCGACAGGGGCAAGAACGTGCGCTTTATTTATTCATGGGACGACTACGACGTATTCCGCAAGGTTCCTGGCAACATGCCAAAGCCGGAGGTGCTAGAAAAATACCTGCGCTATCCGATTACCCTTGTGCCGGACACTTTTGACCGCGACGAAAACTATGCCCGCCACCACGAGAAGGACATAGAGAACGAGCTTCCCCGCGTTGGAATCCATCCTGAATTCTTGTACCAGGCATCCCGCTACAGGAGCAGCCGCTATGCAGAAGGCATGAAAAAGGCATTGCAGAACAAGGACCTTATCAAGTGGTGCCTTAACTGCTACCGCGACGACGAGCACAAGATGAAGGACAGCGACGTTTACTGGCCAATTGCCGCCTTCTGTTCAAAGTGCAACAAGGACGAGACGGAAATTGTAAGCTACGACGGTGAGTACGGCGTAACATACAAGTGCAAGGCTTGCGGTAACGAAGAGACAGTTGACCTCCGATCTTGCGGCAACATAAAGCTTGGCTGGCGCGTTGACTGGCCAATGAGATGGAACGAAGAAAAGGTTGTCTTTGAGCCGGGCGGAAAGGACCATATCTCTCCAGGCGGATCTTACGACACAGCAAAGCTTGTAAGCAAAAAGGTATACGGCTGGGATGCACCGGTTACCATGAAGTATGACTTTGTAAAGCTTAAGGGCGTTCCCGGAAAGATGTCTTCTTCCAAGGGTAAGGTAATTTCTCTTGTGGATGCCCTTACCGTTTACCAGCCGGAAGTTTTGCGCTACATTTTTGCCGTTAACAAGGTTGACCATGAATTTTCAATCAGCTTTGACCTTGACGTTATTACCATGTACGAAGCATACGACCGCACTGAACGCATTGCATGGGGAATTGACAAGGCAAAGAGCGACAACCTTTTGCTTCAGGAAAAGAGGGTGTACGAGCTTTCACAGATTGACGGAATGCCAAGCGTAATGCCTTACCAGGTTCCATTTAGGCAGCTTACAACTTTGCTGCAGACTTATTCTGGAAACATTGATGCTGTAATAAAGTCTTTGGGAGACGTAAAGAGCGAACAGGAAGCATGCCTTCGCCGCCGCTGTGAATGCGCCTGGTACTGGGTAACGGAGTGTGCACCGGAAGACTTTAAGTTTGCCCTGCGCACGGACGGAAGCAAAGCCGAAGACATTACAGGTACAATGCTTGATGCCGTAAAAAAGGTCCGCGACCAGATTGTTCCCAAGGTTGGAACTTACGCTACGGACAAGGACTGCCAGCAGGAAATGTACGACCTTGCAACATCGCTTGGCCTTGAGTCAAAGGCACTCTTTACAGCAATGTACCATGCCCTTATTGGAAAGGATCAGGGCCCGCGCTTGGCAAACTTTATGAGGATTATCGGAAAGGATACGCTGCAGAAGATTCTTAGCGTGTACTAATAGATGATGAACTTCTAATAAGACTGTCCTGAAGCTTTTGTTTTGGGACAGTTTTTTTATGCAGAAAGGTTTTCTTTAAGATAATTTGCTGCTAGCTTACGGATGTGCCCGTCTTGATCTTTTGCAAAGGCTTGAATGTCGCTCATAAATTCATCGGAAAAATTGTCTGTTAGAAGCTTGCATGCCAATAAGCGGATTTGTGGAATTTTGTTTGTGCGTATTATCTTGTAAACTGACTGCCAGTTGGAAGAATTTGCGTGGTTGCAAAGAATCTCGTAGCACCTCTTTTTGATGTCTTGATTTTGTTCTTTTTTGCTAAGCTCCATGATGGCAGTAAAATCATCATCGCTCCAGACTTGATTTATTGCATTAAGAGCGTATTCAAGTGTGAGCGGGTCTTGTGACTTTAGGCTTTCCGCTACAAAACCATGTAAAGAAGTAATGCCCTGCTTTTCTATGATGGACAGTGAAGTGCGCCCTAGGAATTCATTTTTGTCTTTTGCGATGTTGCTTATGATGCCGGCAAGATTTTCTTTGCTTTCTATGTTGCCCAGTTCTTCCAGAACGAATCTTTTTATGTAGGCATCATCAAGTAAAAGTAAACTGCGCAAAGTTTTTCTTGATTCGTCCGTGTTTATTTTTGAGAGTGCCTTGATTGCTTCGTATTTGTGGGGCTCAGCACAAGTGATGGTATGTTTTAGTTGGTCTATGCTTTTTTGGGCTAATTCGTTTATAATTTGAACTTCCATTTTTTTTGCTGCCTGTTTGCGGAAAATCTTACCACTGTTTTAGCAGGGCTTCGATTTCTGGCGGGTATTGTTTTTGTCTGTTGGAAAAGTCAAAGTTTTTTCCCAGGGCGTATTCTTTTACGATGATTCCGTTTTTTACGCTTATGAGGATGTTTTCGCTTGCTTCAAAGCGGGTGTAAAACCCTTCCTCTACATCGTGGCCATATTGGATTATAAATATTCCGTTAAGCCAGTCTGCAAAATGTCCATTTTTTGTGTTTGCGTCTTTGAATAATTCAGACAGGAGAATTGTTGTTTTGTCTGGCCCGGCAAATCTGGTTCCTGTATGCAATGTAATATCCGTAAGGTAGATTTTGTTGTCTGCCACATTCCATGTGCAATGCGGGGCTCCTGATTTTTCTTTGTTCTCCCAATTGTAGGGCCACAAAAGATTGTCTTCTGAATAATAGGATAATATTGGGCTTGTGCCTTCTTTTCTTGTAAGCCTTCCTTCCTGATTTTTGTAGTAGATGGAATCATTGCTTTGTAATCTAAAATAGTAGGAGATATACCTTTGGTTAAGGGAAAGCATTTCCTGTGTTCTGGGATTTTTCTCTTTGTTTTTGTTTGCTAATTCGAAGATGGGAATTTTTTCGTAGTTTTGAACAAATCCTTTTCTTACGTATATGTAATAGGAAAATGAGCTGTCCAGGTTTTTGATTTTTCCATTATCGTCTACTTCCAGAAAAGAAAAATTGTCGGCTACGATTACTCCTGAAAACCAGTCTGCAAAAACTGCTTCCTTACCCTTTTTGCCAAAGACTTTGTACATCTGGTTTTTCTTTGATTTTTCATTGTCAATATAAGTCAGGTAGAGCTTGTCGTTTTCTATTTTCCATGTTGCAATAAAGCCTCTGTAGTTGGCGGAGGAAAGCATTCTGAAGGGGGACTTTTTATTGTTCTGAAGAAAATATGTTTCTAAAGGAGACGGATCGCCCCATCCTGTTTGCAGGCGGAGCTTCTGCTCTTGGAAGTTGAGTATGTCCGGCTCTTGTTCTGTTGAAAAGGCCCTTGCCATGGATATTGCTAAAATTATGAATAGAATGGTTATCTTTTGCTTCATCTTGCTTTACTTTACTTTTGTGCTTGATGCGCCTACATTTACCTTGCCGTCCAGGACGAGCTTTACGTACTTGATAAAAACAGGGAAGTCCGGGAATTCATCAAAGCCGATATTCATTGTGTAATGGGTTTCGCTTTCTATTTCATCCATTCCCAATAAATAGGGGGTGCCGAATTTTTCTGTGACGGCATCGTATTCCAGGTTGACTGTCTTTATGACTTTTCCATTGGAGCAAACATTGCATGTTAATGGGTAGTAGAAGTTGCCGCTCTGGTCAAATTTTTCGTAGACATCAATTTCATAGTCATTGTGGGTAAATGAATATATGATAAAGAATGGCTTCTTTTTTATGCTTTCGTCGCTTGTGTTTTCCCAGATTTTGCGGATTTGTTTTTCGTATTTTGCGGCCTTTTCGTATTCTCCGGTTGAATAAAGAGCCAGAATCATTAGGTTGGTCATGGAAAATGAATCATTGTCGTATTCCAAATATGATTCTATATAGGGCAGGGCTTTTTTGTAGTCATCCAATTTGTAGAGGATGTATGCCATTTGGTAAGTGGATTCGGGGGTCTTTTTCAGCTCATAGGACTTGGAGTAATTTTCCAATGCCTTTTGGTAGTCGTTATGTGTTTCGTATATCATGCCAAGCATTTGGTATGAGCCTGGAAAAGTTTTGTCCAATTCTATGCATTTTTCGTAGTTTAGGATTGCATCCTCGTATTTTTCTGTGTAGAGAAAACTTCCCGCAAGATAGTAATAGGGGCGCACAAAATC
>JAEEGL010884413.1_pt1 | contig 11202 bp, 8 predicted proteins | sample 9134231 | NCBI WGS metagenome assembly JAEEGL01 (sample SAMN16246548, study PRJNA631951) | gut metagenome | biome: gut microbiome; feature: rumen; material: fiber-attached | host: Bos | place: Iran: Karaj | collected 2018-10
CTAAAAATAAAAAAAATCTATATAATTAAATATCTAGATCACCCAAGAGGATTTGGACTTATAACATTAGAAAAATCAAACATGGTAAATGAAATATTAAGAACTCAACCACATTATATAAATGGAAAAAAAATAGATTGTAAAATTGCAATACCAAAAAATAAATTAAATGAAAGTTTAAAAAAAAAGAAGAAAAAAATAAAAGAAATTAAAAATAAAAATAATACAATATCAACAATACAATCAAGTAATAAATTATCACCATTATATTTTAGAAAAATGTTTGTTGGAGGATTACATCCATCATTAACAACAGAAAATTTAATAAATTATTTTAGTCAATTTGGTGAGATTGAGAAAGGGATAATTATGACTGATAAAATAACAGGAAAATCAAGAGGATTTGGTTTTATTATTTTTTCTAATAAAGAAACTGTTGATAAAATTATGGATTATAGTAATTGTCATTTTCTATATGGAAAATGGGTTGAATGTAAAAGAGCTCAACCAAAAATGCAAAATATGAAAATGTTAGATGAGAATAAAAGTTTTCCTATATTAAATATTCAGAATAATAATTCTATTAGTAATAATTTTATTAATAATTCTATTAAGGATGATAGTTTTGATATTATTATTAATGATTCTATGGATAATCAAAGTAATAATTTATTAAATGATAATTATAAAATAAATCAAAATTTGTTTTTATATCAAAATTATATTCCTAAAGAAAAAATAAAATTATTTACTAAAAATAATGATATTTCTAATAATATCGAAACAAAAAATAATGTAGATAATAATATAAATTTTAATTGTTTAGATAAAACAATTAATGATAATATTTTTAATAATTATGATATAAAAAAAGAAAAAGAAGATTTATTAAAAATAGAAAAGTATGAAAATATATTAAAAGATAAAAAAGAAAATAAAAAAGAAATAACATTAAATAATACAGATAGTAAAAATCAATTTCAAGATTATTTCAATAATAAAATATTAAATCCATCATCATATAATTATTTTCATTATAAATTATTTGATACGAATGGAGAAGATGTAACAAAATTAAATTCATATAATAAAAATATAAATAAAATAAGATTATTTCCTGAAGAAATGGATGATTCATTTGAAAAGAATAAAAAGAGTAATTCTAATAATAGTATTAAATCGAATAAAACAAATACATTATCTTCTGAAGAAATAGAAGTATCATCTGAACTAAATGAAAAAAATGATAACAACTCAAATACTGAAAATATATTTGGTCCAGATAGAAATAAGAAAGAAAAATCAAGAAGTTCAGGTTATTCAAATGATAGTTATAAACCATATTAAATATTTTTTCAAATTTTCAAATAATTTTACTATATATATTATATATATCTATAAATTAATTGTGCTATATTATTTTCTAGATTAGTATGGGGAATTTTTATATTATCTCTTTCTCAATAGGATTTTTAAAAATATTATCTAATGTATAATTAATGTATTAAATAATTAAATGTTAGAATATATTATGGTTTAGCTAGATATAATTAAGTTTAAATTCAATTTTAATAAATTGTCGTTTGATTATAATTTATTTTAATATTTTAATAGATTAAATTAGTTAGCTAAAATCAATATTTATTTTCCAATATATATAATATATTTTATATATAATCAATTTTTAAATATAATTTTTTTATTTTTTATTTTTAAAAATAAATATAAATTAAAAATTTACTCTTTCAAATATTTCAAAAAAAAAATTTAAATATAATTAAATAATTATTATTCAAACGTTCACAAACTTTTTATATTTTTCAATATTCCTTTGTAATAAAGGTTCAATAGGACCTAAAAGTCTTTTAAAACTATTTCTATCTAAAGACAAAATTCTACAAGTATCACTAACAACTTCTATATTAGCATATCTAGGTTCTCCTCTAACTAAAGCTCTTTCTCCAAAATATTCTCCAGAATGATATCTTTTAATTTCTTCAGGTGGTTTTCCAGGTTCTAATCTTTTAGAAGCAATACATTCTCCTTCTTCTAAAATATAAAAAACATCACCACTTTCACCTTCTCTAATAATATAATCTCCTTTCATATAAACACCACTTTTAACAGCATCACAAATTTGAGTTAATTCATAAGAATCAATAGTAGAAAGAATATCAACTTTTTTAAGAAAAGATTCATATTTTTCTCTTTTTTTCTGAGCAGCATCTTTAACAATATTATTAAAAGTTTCTCTATCAAGAACCCATAAATCACAATCAGTTTTAGCTTTAATTGTAGCAGCTCTTGGAGCATTATATAATAAAGCTAATTCTCCAAAAGCTTCTCCTGGATAATATGTTTTTAAATATTTTTCTTCACCATCTGGAGTAAAATGCTTTGAACAATCTAAATTACCATCTTCAACTACAAATAAACAATCACCATCATCTCCTTGTTTTATTACTGTTTCTCCTTTTTTAAAATGTGCCTCATCCATTGCTCCTATTACTATATCTAATTCATTTGGTTCTAAATTTGAAAATAGAAATGATGATACTATACGAATTTTTATTTTATTTATTTGTTCTTCTGTTTTTTGTATTATTCTAGGTTTGAAATCTTCTTTTTTATTTATTTCACCATATGCTTCTGCTGAAACTGCTGCTCTTTTTTTTTCTTTTTTTCTCTCTCTTCTCTTTTTTATTTCTTCATCTGCTTCTTTTGCATCTTCTGAATCATTACTTTCTTCTTCTGAATCTGTATGTAATGATTGATCTAAACTATTTCCATCATCCATTTCTCTATATCTTTTTACTTCCTTTCTTAAATCTTCTAATTCTCTTCTTTCTTCTATTGTTAAACCACTTGATGTATAACCACCTTTCTCCATTAAATATTCTATCATGTAATTTACCTGTTTTATATTATATATTATTATTTACTAAATTTTCTGGTTTTTCTTTTAAGATATTATATACTAATAACTTTAATATTGGCTTTATTTGGTTTTCTATTTTAGTTTTTTCATTATTTTTAGACATTTTTTTATATTTTTTTTTAATGATTTTTAATATTATTTTATACATAATTTATTATTAAATTAAAAGATCGATTTTTATAATTCAATGTAAAAAATTAATTTGCATTCAAATAAATTTCAAAAATCAATTTAGAAATAATTTAAATATATTAAATTAATTTTAATTTTAATGATCTTGAATTATTAATAAATTATATTATATTGAAATAATAATATTAAAGAAATAAGTTGTAAACATTCAAACAATTTAAAAATTTTAATAAATATTTAGTCTTAGTAAAATTTATCTTTTATAAAAATCATTTAATTGTTTATTAAATTATAAAATTATCAATATAAAGTTTATTTATTATTTTTTATATAATTGAACTAATTTATAAAAAATTAGAATTCATATATTTTATTTTAAATTTATTATTATAATATCAACATATATTTTCTATGAAATTAAAATACATTTAATTAATTTTGATAAAATAAATAAAAAGAAAATTTAAATATAAATTTAAAATATTCAATATTATATATTTTTATAATAGATATTTTTCTCTTTTAGAAAATAATATTCTATCTTCAACTTACAAATTTATTTTTTTTAATAATTTTTCTGAAATAAAAACAATATAAATATAAAAATTTATAAAATTATCTAATATTAGTCTTAAAAAATAATTTATTATCTAAAAATATATAAATGTAATTTATTTTTTATTTTTAAAATATTTTAGATTAGACACAATACACAAACCATAATTTTTAATATTATTTATTGATTCTTTCATTTCTTTCAAACAATAATTTTGTGCTAATTCAATTTGTTCATCTTCACTATCAAAATCTTCATCAATTTCTGAATTTTGAATATGTGCTTGCCAATATTCATAAATTCCAATATCTTTATCTTTAAAAAGAGGAAATTTTTTTTCTTGAAAATTTTTATTATAAAAAGGAATAAAAATAAATAAATCTTTTTTAGTTGAATAAACAATTTTTTTCTTTTTTAATAATGCATATTCTTCTGCTTTTTCAATTGCTTTTTGAAAAATATTATTTTCATCTTCTATGAATTTTTTGGCAGATTTAAAAAGAGTTTTTTTCTTATCTTTCAATTTTTGAATTGATAATATTTTAAATCTTTCATTATTCATTTTATCAATTGGAATTAATAAATGATCTTCTTGAAATTTCAATAATTCATCATATGGAAGAAATTTAGTTTTTTCTTTATATTGTTCTAAAAAATTTTTACTTTCTAAAGAAGTAAGAGATGGTTTTTTATTTATATTTTCTTTTGAAATATTAAATAATATTTTTGAATTATTTTCTAAAAATAATTTTTCTTCATTTGAATTTATATTTTTAAATATTTCATTTTTTGAATTTATTGGTGTTATAATATTTGTTGATATTTCTTTATTTAAAATTTGACTTTTTTTATTTTCTGGCGTAATTCCTAAATCATTATTATTAATATTCTCTTTTGAATCATGTATTAATGATGGAAATTTAATAAAAGAATTTAATTCACTAATTGGAAAATTAAAAATATCTATTAATGATGGAGTTATTTTTTGTTTTTTATTTTTATTCATTTCTTCTTTTTTAAAATCACTTGACATTGAGTAAATTATTTCTAAAACAAATTAATATTTAAATTTATTAAATTTAAAATTAAATTTTTTTCAAAATTTGATAATGAATCTTCTTCAAATGAGAAATAATGATGTTAAAAATAATAATTCATATAAACCATTTGAAGATGAAAATTTAGAAGAAATCAATGATAATAAAAGAAATAAAGTAATTAAAATATTAACTTATAATTTTTTTCTAAGACCTCCTCCAATAAAAACAAATAAAGATGATTATAAAGAAGAACGTTTAAAAGATTTTTTTTTATTATTAAATAATTATAGTATAATATGTTTTCAAGAAATTTTTGGAGCAATTCACAATAGAAAACATAAAATGATTAAAAAAGCAATAGAAAATGGATTTTATTATATTCTTAAATCAAAAACTCCATCTTTTTTTTCTAAATATTTAATAGATGGTGGATTATTATTATTATCAAAATATCCTATAATTGAATCTAAATTTATTAATTATGATTATGGAATTTTATCAGATTCTCTTTGTATGAAAGGAGCAATTTTTGCGAAAATTAAAATATCTGATTTTTATGTATGCTTATTTACTACTCATTTACAAGCTTCATATTGTGATAGTGGTAATTATTATTGGAAATTATCTATTAAAGTAAGAACTGAACAAAGTGAAAAGTTAATTAATTTTATTTATAATATTATATTTAATATTCCTATTCAACAAATTAAAAAATGTAAATTTATTTTAGTTGGTGATTTAAATATTGATGCTCATAATTATGATACAATTAGGAAAAAATATAATTTATCAAAAGGAATTATTAGTGAATATGATTGTTTAAAAAAAAAATTAAATAAATTAGGTAAAGCTATTGATTTATTTGAAAAAAAATTTAATGGACATCCTTATACTTTTGGTGTTAATGGTGATGGATTTGATAAAGTTTTAACTGGAAACGCAGAATTTAATTGTAAACAAACTTTAGATTATATGTGGGAAATTATTCCTGATTTATCTTTACCTATTTATAAAAAAGATAATGATTTATCTTCAAAATTGGAATTTATTCCTATCGATAATAGTAATATTAATAATATTTATAATAATGAAAATTCTTATCAATTACAAATTTTATATGATTCACCCAAAGTTGAACAATTTTTAGTAAAAAATAAACCTTATCAACAATTAAGTGATCATTTTGGTTTAAGTGTTCAATTAACTATTAAAGATAATTCTTGAATTATAAATTTTTTTATAATTCTTAAATTATATAAAATATAATTAGTATTCAATCCAATTGTTCCTCAACTTAATTTCATAATTTTTTTCAATTATATGTCACATACATTTACAATAATATCTAAAGTAATATCTTCTTCTATATACAATTCATTATTTATATTGAATAGGGTTTGATGAATGTTGAATAAGTGTTTGTTAATTCAAAAATATGAATTAAATATAATTTAATGGGAAAGTATTAGTATTTAATATTTTAATATAATTTTATATAATTTTAAAATGTTTAATTTAGTAAAAAAAATAAAACCCATTTTTATAATAAAAAATGTGGAAGAAGAGAATAAATAAATTGAAATTAATAAAACAAATATTATGATAATATAAATTAATAAGAGATCATATACTCAAAGAATTATTATTACTATTAATTTCACTTTCATCTTTTTTTCTTTATTCTTTAACCTTAATTAGAAATCCATGAAAAAAAATTGAATTTTAATTATGAAAAAAATAATAATATTTTTCATTAATTTTTTTTAAAATAAATATATATTTTTTAAAATTAAAAATACAATATTAATTTCAATCTTTAATTTTCATTCAATTTTTATATAATATTTAATAATAATAAACTAAGTACTAAATTAGAAAAAAAAGGAGAAGAAAATAATAAAGAAGAATTATTAGAAAATTATTTAAAATATACAAATGAAGGAAATTATTTATATAAATTATTAGATAATCAAAAAGAAAAAAATAATTTTTAATGATATTATATTTATTTGAATCATATGTAAATTCATATTTTGATTCAATTAAAGGAGAACAAGAAATAATTCTTAAAAAAATAATAATTGAATTATCTTTAAATTATTTAAATAAAAGTTTATGTTTCATTGATAATGTTTTAAACAAAAATGAAAATATTCATTATCAACATTTAGGATTTTTATTATATGTGCTTATTCAAAACGTTATTTAAGAAGATTCGTTGATATTATTACTGATGATTTAGAAATTCAAAAAGCATTTAATTTAGAAAAAATTATATATATAATGTTATAAATAATCCTAATTATAATAAATTTAGACATATTTTAAAAATATTTATTTTTAAATAAATTAGAAAAAAAAAACTGATTATGATTCTTTGCCTAATTTTGTTTTTACTAAAGCACAATTAAAAAAGTTTAAATTTGAAGAAAAAGTTCAAAAAAGTATTGATCATTATCTTTAGAATATTATATATTATATTCTAATTATTTAGATAAATATATATTAATACGTCTAAAACAATTTACATCATGAAAAGAAGATTTTATTAATAAAAGATAAACCAAAACAAGGATTAGAGATATTTTTAAACAAAATAATATCAATTATATAAAACAAAATCATTTAAATCAAAAAAAGCAAATAATAAACTATTTTTCTCAATTATCATTAGAAATAATAAACAACATTCAATTAACAGAAATTCTCAAAGAACTTTTTTCCTTATATTTCAATCCCTAAAAATTTATGGAAAAACTTAAACAAAAATAGAAAAAATTATAATAAATGAATATGAAATGTTAATTTATTAAAAATATTATTAATAACTCAATTATCAAAAGAAGGTAATTTTTATAAATCTCTTTTATTAAAAAATATGGAAAATTATATAAAAGAAAATTACATTCAAAGAGGAAAACAAAAATAAAATTTATATGTAACATCAGTAAATGAAATAGAAGAGTTTTTAAAAGACTCTATTATAGGACAAATGAAAACTACATATATATGTTCATGTGGATAAATGGAATGTAATTTTTCTTCTACAAAAAATACAGAAGAAAAAATAATAAATTTAGTTAATGATACAATTGATAAATTTGAAGAAGAAAAAATAACATATAATAAATATAATAATGTATATAATCAAAGTGATATAAATTCATTAAGATTTATTACATAAAAATTAGAAACATATTAGTATATAATGAAAATGATTATCCATTTTTAAAATATTTTCTGATACTAAATTATCTTCAAAAAATGAAAAGAAAGAAATGGTAAAATTAGTCCAGAACATAATAAAAAATATCAATTTTAATAAATTTACTAAATGATGAAAGAAATGTAGAAGCAATTCAAAATTTCTGTAAAAAATAAAACCATTTATAAATAGTATGTTAGAATATTATTCCTACAAAATAAAAACAGAAGATGCCAAAAATTAAAAATAAAAAATGAACTAAGAAAAATAGATAATCAATCAATAAATAAAGAATTTATAGTTTTCAAGAAGTATGAAAAATTTTACTGAATTTTTATTAGAAAAACAAAACCAAAAAAAGAAAAGTAATTATTAAAATATAGATGTAGAGCAAAATAAAGATAAAATAAATAACAGAAAAAAGTGAATTAGCATATGTTTTAAATGATGATGATTTTGAAATGAATATTGCAGAAAGTTATCAATTATTTACATATTGACAAAATTTAGTTTTAGGAAATATTATTAATTCTAATAGTATAAATTGTGTCTTAAAAATTTTATTGTTCAAATTTCAAAAGAAATTTTAACACAAAATGCAACAAATAATGAAATTATTTCATTTTATTTAAATAATGAAAATTCAATGTTTTTTTCGAAGAAATTATAACAACATTTTCAAAAAGAAAATATTAATAATGATTATAAAAAACAAATTAATCAAGATGAAATTAATAAAATAAATAAATACTTTTATTATAAAGAAAAAAAAATTAATTAAATTAATATTATTAGCAACTTCTGTTAGAAAATTCATTTCTAGATTTTTAAGTGATAAGAGAGGAGATAATGAAATAAAAGAGGATGAAATTTATTATTTTTTATTCAAAATAAAAAGAATTTTGTCTAATAATTGTTCAATATATTTGTATTTATATTTTGTGAATTTTATTAATATCAATAATTTCTTTAAATAAATAATGTAATATTTTATATCATTTAAAATGATATTTGAATTAATTTTTTCCTATTTTTTATATTTATTTATTAATAATTTATTTTAATTTTTTATTAAAAAATATTATAAATATATTTGTTTTTTAAATAATTTTAAAATTTTTTAAATTATGATATAAATAATATTTTAAAAAATTTTAAACATATTAAAAAATATATAAAAATAAAAAAAAATGACAGACGACGTTCAAAAATACAAAATAATATTCCTTGGTGATCAAGGTGTAGGAAAATCCTCAATATTAAATCGTTTCTCCCAAGATAAATTTGAACAAGAATACCAAGCAACAATAGGATTAGATTTCCATAGTAAAAACGCAGTAATAAATGGAGCAAATGTTCGTCTTTTATTATATGATACAGCAGGACAAGAAAAATTTAAATCATTAATTCCAATGTATATAAGAGATGCAAATATAATAATAGTAGTATATGATGTAACAGTAAAAGATTCTTTCACTCATACAAGTCATTGGGTAAATGAAACAAAAGATTTAAAAAGAGAAGATGCAATTTTTGTTCTTGTTGGAAATAAAATAGATTTAGATGATAAAAGACAAGTATCAATTAAAGATGGTAGTTCTTTTGCTAATGAGAAAGAATTTATTTTTTTTGAAGTTTCTGCTAAAACTGGTGAAGGTGTTCAAGAATTATTCAATAATTATATTTTTCCTGAAATGGCAAAAAAATTTAAAATTGTTGGTGATGATGAAGATGAAAATGATAAAGCAAATCAAAATACTGATTCACAAGATCATAATATTAAATTAGATGGTGATGGAGGTAAAAAGAAAAAAAAAGGAGGATGTTGTGGTGGAAAGAAAAAAGATAAAAATGAAGAGAATCCACCTATTGATGTTCCTACTCCTTCTCCAAATCCAATACCAAATGAAAATAATCTTTAATTTATAATTTATTTAAAAATTAAATAAAACAAAATATTTTAATTAAAATTTAACAAAACAAAAAAATAAAAATGTAAAAAAAAAAATTTATATATTATTTTTTCAAGTTTTTTATTTTTTACCTGCATTATATTTTTGATACATTTCAGAATTTCTTTGTAATAATTTTTCTAAAGGACCTAAAAGTCTTTTAAAAGCTAATCTATCTAAAGTTATTAATTTACAATCAGTTTTAGCAATAACACTAGCAGCTCTTGGTTCATCTCTTAATAAAGCTAATTCTCCAAAATAATCTCCTTTTTTATAATCTTTAACATTTTGTTCTTCTTCACCAGGATTAAAAATTTTAGCAGCATAAGCTTCACCTTCATCTAAAATATAAAATTTATCACCTTTTTCACCTTGTTTAATAATATAATCTCCTTTTTTAGCTTTACAACTATTAACAGCATCACATATTTGTCCTAATTCATAAGTATCAATAGTACTTAAAATTGGAACATTTTTTAAAGAATTCTCATATTTTTCTCTTTTTTTAACAGCAGCTTCTTTAACAATATTATTAAAAGTTCCTCTATCAAGAGCCCATAAAATACAATCAGTTTTAGCTTTAATTGTAGCAGCTCTTGGAGCATTATATAATAAAGCTAATTCACCAAATGATTCTCCTGGATAATATGTTTTTAAAAAAGTAGGTTTATCACCTTTCTTAAATGTTTTCTCACAATCTAATTCTCCAGTATCAACTAAATAAACAACATCACCTTGATCACCTTCTTTAATTACATAATCACCTGCATTAAATCTTTTTTCTTCAAATGCATCTATTACTTGTGTAAAATCTTGATCTTCTAATGAATTAAAAATAAATGATTGTAAACATCTTTTTCTTATTGTTTCTTTTTGAGAATCTTTTTTTGGAATTACTCTTGGTTTAAATGCTGATTTTTTATTATATAAACCAAATACTTCTGCAGAAACACTTGAACGTTGACCACGTTTCATCATTTTATTTCTTCTTGCTTGGATTTCTTTATCAATTTCATTTTGTTCTTCTTTAAATTCATCTGCTTTTTCTTTTGAACTTACTGCTTCACTTTCTTCAGATTTACTTTCTTCACTTTTTTCTGATTCTTCTTCTGATTGTTTTTTTGATTTTTCATTTTTTTTTTCTATATTTTTATATTTTTTTATTTCTTTTCTTAAATTTTCTAATTCTTCTCTTTCACCATTAATTTCTGCAGAGTCTCCTCTACTATAATTAATTAACCATGTTAACATAAATCTCATTGGTTCTTCTGGTAAAGTTTTTAACATTTCTGACATCATTGGTTCTACTATTCCTTTAACTTTTGTTTGAAGATATTCTTCTGCCATATTTTTATTCTTTTTTAAATTATTTATTTAAA
>JAEEGL010907646.1_pt1 | contig 11202 bp, 10 predicted proteins | sample 9134231 | NCBI WGS metagenome assembly JAEEGL01 (sample SAMN16246548, study PRJNA631951) | gut metagenome | biome: gut microbiome; feature: rumen; material: fiber-attached | host: Bos | place: Iran: Karaj | collected 2018-10
CCCTGTCCTGCGCCCGGGAACCCCGGGACTGGGAAAAACCACACTTGCTGCCGTAATTGCCAATGAGATGGGCGTCAATATGCGCATCACTTCGGGTCCAGCGATTGAGAAGCCGGGCGATCTGGTGGCGATGCTGACCAACCTGAACGAGGGGGATATCCTGTTTGTGGACGAGATCCACAGACTGAATCGCGCTTATGAAGAAATACTTTATCCCGCCATGGAGGATTTTGCGATCGATATTATTCTTGGTAAGGGCCCCTCGGCCAACTCCTTGCACTTGGACCTTCCGCATTTTACCCTGATCGGTGCCACAACCCGATCCGGCCAGCTGACAGCACCTCTTCGGGACCGCTTTGGCGTGACGCTCCGCCTGGAGCTCTACACACCGGAGGAACTACAGAGGATTGTCACTCGTTCAGCGGGAATTCTTGGTGTGGAGATCGAACCGGATGGAGCCTATGAAATAGCCTCGCGCTCGCGCGGGACGCCTCGAATTGCCAACCGACTTCTGCGTCGGGTACGCGATTTTGCACAGGTCCGTGCAGACGGTGTTATCACACGTGAAGTCGCGGATGAAGCGCTCTCCAGTCTGGAAGTGGACAAACTAGGTCTGGATGCTTTGGACCGGAGGATGCTCCGCAGCATTATAGAGTTTTATCGCGGTGGTCCAGTCGGACTGGATACGCTCGCCGCGACCATCAACGAGGAAGCGGTTACGCTGGAAGATGTGTATGAACCGTATCTTCTTCAGAAAGGTTTCCTGACCCGCACTCCCAGAGGTCGTTGTGTGACGAAAAAAGCCTATGAGCATCTTGGTATTGCCTATTTGGGGCAGCAGGAGATGCCCTTATAATCAATTTCTCCACGAATATTCAAATATTTTTAACATTTAAAGGAAAATCTATTGACATTGAACAAGGTTGATGTATAATGGCAATTAGATTTTGGGCAAAAATTTAGTGGATTATATGATGGATTATACCACAGCAAGCGACACTGCTCTTCTGAAATCCGCACTCGAAGGCGATCGGGTTGCAGAGGAAATTCTCGTGGAACGCTATATGCAGCTCGTAAGAAGCTGTGCACGTCCTTTATTCCTGGCGGGTGGCGACAGCGAGGATCTGATTCAGGAGGGAATGTTTGGATTGCTTTCGGCAATCCGGCAATATGATACCAGCAGCGGTACAAGCTTCCGAACATTTGCCGAGCATTGTATCCGTATGCGCTTGTATTCCGCAATCAAATCCGCATCCCGTTTAAAGCATCTCCCGCTCAATGACGGCGTTTCCTTTGAGCAGCTCTCCGAAGATTCCTCTATGCAGTTATCGGCAATACCGGACTCCATCCGCCGCAATCCGGAGGATTTGGTTCTGGCCAGAGAGAGAACGGAAGAACTTTATTCCGAATTGTCACAGTGCTTGTCGGGGCTTGAAAAAAGTGTACTGAGCCTGTATTTGGAAGGCTTGTCCTACCGGGAAATAGCCTTTCGTATAGGAAAGCAAGAAAAGTCCATAGACAATGCCGTGCAGCGTATTCGGCGCAAGTTGGCGCGGAACCCAATTTTTGGCGAAATCAGCTGAGAGGCTGATCGCAAATATAAGCCGATAAAGGCAACAATCAAAAGAGAGGATTCGAAATGTACGAAGACAAGACCTTAGTTTGCAAAGAGTGTGGTAACGAGTTCGTATTTACCGCCGGTGAGCAGGAGTTTTATGCAGAGCGCGGCTTCCAGAACGAGCCCCAGCGCTGCAAGGCCTGCCGTGACGCTCGCAAGAACGCCGCCCGTGGTCCCCGTGAGTTCTTTACCGCTGTGTGCGCTGCCTGCGGCGGCGAGGCGAAGGTTCCTTTCGAGCCCAAGTCCGATCGTCCCGTGTATTGCAGCGAGTGCTTTGCTAAGATGAGATCTCAGGCCTGAGCTGCCTGAAAAAGATGTGGGGCGCATCATGCGCCCCACTTGCTATTTCCGAGGAGGGGATTATTATGGAGATCACGCGGGACACGATCATTTCCGAAATCGTTGAGAATTGCCCGGAGGCTATGCCCGCCTTTATGGATATCGGGATGCATTGCATCGGATGCGCGATGGCAAGCGGCGAGACCATTGAACAGGCTTGTGCCGCTCACGGCGTGGATCCGGATGAATTTCTGGTCTATCTGAAGAAGTTTCTTGAAACCGTCTGATTGAAAAAGCCGGGTCCTCCGGCTTCTTTTTTGTTATGAACAAACGACTCCTCTGCGTGATATCTCATATTCCGTTTGGGACCGGCTTGATCGATGTCGGAACCGATCATGGCTATCTGCCCATTGAGCTTCTACGCCGCGGATACCGGGGGTGCCTTTATGCGTCCGATATCCGTTCCGGTCCGCTGCAGGCCGCTGTGCGTTCTGCGCAGGAGGCCGGTTTGGAAGATTGTATCGAGTTCCGCCTGGCCGACGGGCTTGACGGCTGCGATCCGGACACGGTCGATACGATCGTGATCGCCGGAATGGGCGGCGATACGATATGCGGGATCCTGGACCGGGCTGAATGGTGCATGGATCCGCGCTATACGCTCGTCCTTCAGCCGATGACGCGGGCGGAGGTCCTGCGCTATTGGCTCATCAACAACGAATTTGAGATCCTGGAGGAGGATCTGGCAGAGGATGCCGGTATCCTGTATTCGGTTCTGAAAGCCCGTTTCGGCGGCTGTACGCGGCTGAAAGAGGCAGAGCTGTACACGGGTTCCTGTTCCATGCTGCACGGTCACAGCCTGTTTCCCGGCTTGCTCGACAGACAGATCCATCGCTTTCGACAGATGCAGCAGGGGATGGAAGCTGCTGCGACGAGGGAAACAAGCGGACGATCTGCGATCCTGCTGACTGTCCTGTCACAATTGGAGGAGATGAGAGCACATGAGGACGCTTGAGGAGATCTTTTCCTATCTTTGCACGGTTGCGCCGCTCGAGCTTCAGATGGATTTTGACAATTCCGGCCTGCTGATCGGACGACGCGGGGCAGCTGTCCGAAAGGCTATCGTCGCGCTTGACATCACAAACGAGGTGATCGACGAGGCTGTCGACGAAGGCGCTCAGCTTGTCATATCCCACCATCCGATCATTTTCCACAAACTGCAGAGCGTTTCGGACGAGCGGGACGATGATCGCGTGCTTCGCATGGCGGAGTGTGGGATCGCCGCGATCTGCATGCATACAAATCTGGATATAGCGGACGGCGGCGTCAACGACGTTTTGATCCGGCTGCTTGGCGCTGCCTGCGAGGGACCATTGGATCAGGATGGATGCGGAAGACTTGGCGCGCTTGACGTCCCGATGCCGCTGGACAGCTTTCTCTCTCTCTGCAAGGCAAGGCTTCAGGTCAACGGTCTGCGTTACTATGATGCAGGAAAGGACGTCAGCCGGATCGCCGTCATGGGCGGCGCCGGAGGCGACGGCTTATACGATGCCGCAGAAAAAGGCTGTGATACCTATGTGACTGCGGATATCAAATACCATCACTTTCTTGATGCAGCCCGTCTCGGGATCAATCTGATCGACGCGGATCATTTCTGCACGGAGAATCCGGTCGTTCCGGTCCTGGCCGAAAAGATGTCGAGCGCTTTTCCCGACGTCGTTTTTCAAGTTTCCTCGCGGCACCGTGCGCTCATCTCCTTCTTCTGAATCGGTTCCGGTATAAGCAGCCTTCGCTCCTCATACACTCGAACGAACGAGACCATGAGAGCGGAGGCTATTTCTATGACGGATTCCAACATCTATCGCGATATCGCAGTACGTACAGGCGGCGCTTTTATGCTCGGTGTCGTCGGCCCGGTACGGACCGGTAAATCCACTTTCATCAAGCGCTTTATGGAGACGCTGGTTATCCCTCAGATCGAAAACACCTATATGCGGGAACGGGCCAGGGATGAACTCCCACAGAGCGGTTCAGGCCGGATGATCATGACAGCAGAGCCGAAATTTGTCCCGGAGGAAGCGGTATCGATCCGGCTCGGGACCGAAACGGAGGTCTCCGTCCGTCTGGTGGACTGTGTTGGATATATGGTAGCGGGGGCAAGCGGACAGTTCGAAGAGGAACAGGAACGCCTGGTCACAACGCCGTGGTTCGACCATGAGGTGAGCCTTTCGGAGGCGGCCGAAAAGGGGACATACAAGGTCATCGCGGAGCACTCCACCATCGGGATCGTAGTCACGACCGACGGGACGATCTGTGATATCGACCGTGAAAACTACAGGGAACCGGAAGCAAGAGTGATCCAGGAACTGAAAAGCATCGGAAAGCCTTTTGTCGTGCTCCTCAACTGCGCGGATCCAGAGGCAGAGTCCGCCGTGCGCATTGCGGAGGATATCTCCCGGCGCTTCGACGTCGAGTGTCTGCGGGTAAACTGTCAGACGCTTTCCGAGGCCGATGTTCGCGAGATCCTTTACTCCGTGCTGCAGGAGTTCCCGCTCTGTTCCGTCGGAGCGTACCTGCCGGAATGGCTGTCGGCTCTGAAGGACGATGCGCCGCTGAAAACAGAAATATACCGTCAGCTCCGGCAAGCCAGTGAAAACGCGGGCAAGCTCAAAGACGCCGGTCAGATCCTGTCGCTCCTGTCAAAGAACGAGAAAATCAGCCAGGTCAGAACCGTGGCGAGCGATCTGGGAGACGGAAACTATACCATTGAGATCCAACTGCCACGGTCCCTGTATTATCAGACGCTCAGTGAAGAGACCGGGCTGGGTATTCGGAACGATGCGGATCTCATCGCCACACTCAGTGAAATGAGCCGTATCAAGTCGGACTACGATGGGCTGGCCGAAGCGCTGCAGGCCGTACGGCAGAACGGATACGGAGTCGTCATGCCGGCAGCCTCGCAGATGACGCTGGAGGAACCGCAGATCGTCCGGCAGGGCGGGCGCTATACAGTCAAGCTGAAGGCCAACGCCCCTGTTCTCCATATGTTTATGACGAATGTGGAAACCGAGGTGACGCCGGCTATCGGGGGAGAAACTGCCTCGGAGGATATCATCAATTTCCTCCTACAGGGCTTTGACGGCGACGTAAACCGCATCTGGGAATCGAACATTTTCGGGAAATCGCTCAACGATATCGCGGAGGAAGGACTGACAGCCAAGATCCAGGCCATGCCGGTGAAAGCGAGAAACAAACTGCAGGTGACGCTCCAGCGTATCATCAACGAAGGAAGCGGCGGCCTGATCTGTATCCTGCTCTGAACCGGGTCCTTGACTTGTCGTTTGCCTGCGATTATAGTATTGTAAGAAAAGGAGACTGGATATAAGCCTATGGAACGTGGCGGTAAGCTTCTGGATCTCTTTTTGCTGCTGTGTTTTCTGTTTGCTGCGGTTCTGTTGGTCCTGACGGCGCATCAGGTCAGTACGGTCCCTGTTGAGCTGAGCGAGCCTGTACCCTGTCTTGTGATCGATCCCGGACACGGTGGAGTGGATGGAGGAGCCATCGCCTTCAACGGCGTCAAAGAGAGCGACATCAACCTTGCGATCGGACTGAAACTGCGCTCTCTCGCGGATTTTTTGGGACACAAGACCGTCATGACACGGGATAGCGACGAGCAGCGCTCCGATTTCAGCAACTACAGCGAACATGCCGATCTGGTTCGGCGGACAGAATTGATCAACCGTGTTCCGAACGGTGTCCTGATCAGCATCCATCAAAATTTCTACCCGACCAGCCAGCCGTCCGGCGCCGAGGTATTATACGCTCCCGGGGAGAAGAGCCGGATATTGGGAGAGATCACACAGCAGAATCTGGTCAGTCTGCTTCAGCCGGACAATCGCCGTGTTGCCGGCCCGGCCTCCAAGAGTCTCTTTATCCCAGCCCATATCTCATGTCCGGGTATCCTGGCGGAATGCGGTTTCCTGTCAAACCTCAACGATCTGGAACTCCTGACACAGGAAAACTATCAGACATCTCTGGCCGCTGTGCTGATGCTGTCCTATCTTCAGTATCTCAGCAGCGATATGTATACATAAAACAGGGAGAGAAACATGGCGACAAAACAAAAGACGATATTCTGCTGCAGCGAATGCGGCAGTGAAACGAGCAACTGGGCAGGGAAGTGCCCCTCCTGCGGAGCGTGGAACACGCTGCAGGAAATCCGTTTGGATGCGAACGCTCGGGCGCGTACGTCAGGCAGACAAAACGCCGCGCGCATATCCCGTCCGAAACGGATCGCGGAGCTCGATTCCAGTGAGGAGATCCGCTTCCTGACAGGGATTTCGGAGTTTGACCGCGTCCTGGGCGGCGGTGCGGTGATCGGCTCTCTGAATCTGGTTGGAGGAGCTCCCGGGATCGGAAAATCCACGCTGTTGCTTCAGATGTGCGGCAGGGCTGCAGGCGATCGTACGATCCTCTATGTTACGGGAGAGGAGAGCGAGCGTCAGCTCAAGCTGCGCGCCAATCGGCTCCATGTGGAAAACGAGGCTCTCTATGTTTTGGCGGAAACGGATCTCGACACGATCCTTTCCGTGATCGACGAGTTGCAGCCCGAAATCGTGATCGTGGACTCGATCCAGACCATGTCGGACGGGGAAGTGGCCTCCGCGCCCGGAAGCATCAGCCAGGTACGCGAATGCACCATGCGGCTCATGCGCGCCTCAAAAGAGAAAAGCCTGACCATGTTTGTCATCGGACATATCAACAAGGAGGGCAGCATCGCCGGTCCCAAGGTGTTGGAGCATATGGTGGACTGTGTGCTTTATTTTGAAGGTGAGCGAAGCACCAGCTTCCGGATCCTCCGCGCCGTAAAAAACCGCTTCGGTTCTACGAACGAGATCGGTGTGTTCGAAATGGACGAGGACGGCCTGCGCTGCGTGGAAAACCCGTCGGAGATGCTCTTGGCCGGCAGGCCGGATAACAGTCCGGGGACCTGTGTCGCCTGCGTAATGGAGGGGACACGGCCCCTATTGGCGGAGATTCAGGCGCTCGTTACGCCCTCCGCTTACAATGCCTCCCGGCGCAGCAACGGTATCGATTATAACCGCGCCGCTATGCTGCTGGCTGTGCTGGAGAAGCGCGGCGGCCTGCCGGTCGGCAGCTGTGATGCCTATATCAATGTCGTGGGCGGACTGGAGCTGGATGAACCGGCTGCGGATCTTGCGACCGTTCTCGCGATTGCCTCAAGCTTTTTGGACAGGCCGCTCGGTATGGATCTGGCGGCACTCGGCGAGGTGGGACTCTCCGGCGAGCTGCGCAGTGTGAGCGCCATGAACCAGCGTTTGTCGGAAATTTCCCGGCTTGGCTTCAAGCGCTGTGTCATTCCGGCACAAAGCGGGGGCGAGATCCCGTTGTTGGATCATCTGCAGCTGATATCGGTACGAACCATTGGGGAAGCGATTGGCGCTGTTTTGGGGAAAGCTAATAATTAACATAAGAAGTTCTGCATTTTAACTGATTAAGTTAAAATGCAGAACTTCTTAATCGTTTTAATCTCTCTCTGGTTTTTTCTTTCTTCCGATGGGATTCGCCCTGGCTGCCTCATGCAGCGCGGCGTTGTCCAGATGGGTATAGATCTGTGTCGTGTTCAGATTGCTGTGTCCGAGGACTTCCTGGAGCGCGCGCGTATCCACACCGTTTTTCAGCATCAGCGTCGCCGCCGTGTGCCGAAGCTTATGCGGGGAATATCGACTGCTGTCCAATCCGGCCATAAGCAGCTTTTTATCCACCATTTTCTGAACACCGCGGACGCTGATCCGGCGATGATCCCGGCTGATGAACAGGGCATTTTTGTCCTCGGAAGTGATCGTCATAGCATCGCGAACGGCAAGATAGTCGTCGATAGCCTCTCGACAACCTTCCGCAAAATACACGACGCGTTCTTTGTTGCCTTTGCCGAGTACGCGCACGTGATCATCATAGACATCGGTCACGTTCAGGGAAACGAGTTCGGAAATCCGAAGCCCGCACGAAAGAAAAAGCATCAGGATGCAATAATCGCGCAGACCGTACGGACCGTCGCAGGCGGCAAGCAAACGATCGCATTCCGATTCTTCCAGATAGCGCGGCAGAGACGACTGCCGCTTTGGCATGTCAAGTTCTTGACAAATGTTGTAATCCAGCAAATGGCGTTTGGTCGTCAGGTAATTGAAAAAGGATTTGACCGAAGAGGTCCGTCGGCAGCGGCTGGCAGCAGACAAAGCATTGCTCGAATTCATACGCTCCGGTGAAAACGACTGATAGCGATACAGTTCTTCGATCCGAATGCTTTTGATAAAATCCAGATCCACATCGGTGATATCGATCTCGTGAAACGGAACATCGGCAGGAACAAGCTTCCGACGGCGTTTCAAAAAGCGAAACAGGATTTTTAGATCCAGATAGTATCCGGTAATCGTTTTATCGGAGTGACCGCGTACGGTGGAGTGATACTCCAAAAACTCCATCAAAATGTCCGGCGCGTCGTTGATTTGATCCAGATTCATAAGCAGTATCTCCCGGTTTCGGAATCGCACTTCTAAGTTCGCTTAATTTATATTATGCGAACTTAGAAACTTGCTTGGATTATAATCCCCTTTCGCATATCTGTCAAGATAAAAAATGGCTGCCCCTGACGGAGCAGCCATTTTACTTCTTTTTATCCACGGTTTTTTATGCGCGAAATCATGGATTCCTGCGTAACGCGGCTTGCGTGAAGCTGTGTTGCGACGGCGGCCGCCATATCGACGAACATCACAAACCAGAGATTGCTGTATCCGATCATGCTCAGGAAAATCAGAATTGCTTTCACAGCGAAAGCAAAGACCGCATTCTCCTTCGCAACATTGCACATCCTCCTGCAGATGCGCACCGCGAACGGCAGATTCGTAACCAGATCGGGCTGGACCAAAGCATCGGCGAATTTTGACTTCTTACTGACACGTACATCTACATCGGCAGCGCTGTGCGCCTCAAAACCGTTTGCATAGACGTACGCAATCTTGCTTTGTCCACCGTTGGTAAGCTCTTCGATCACGCGAAGCTTCTTTTCGGTATCGCATTCACTGTAAACCTCATGGAATCCGAGCAGGTCGCCAAGACGCTGGCTCTCCTCGCTCCCCTCTTCCGTGAGAAGGACACAGTGACGAATGCCGCTTTCGACCATATTCTCCGGGAGGTCGCGAGCTTCGGCGTTGACTGAATCCGAAATCAGGATACGACCCACATAACGGCCGGCAACCGTCATATAATAGGCTTGTCCGTCGTTCGTCTGCTCCTGCGGGATACGGATGCCGCGGAGAGCAAAGACCGAAGGCGTGGCCAGGATGACCGGATTCCCGGCGATCTGCAGTTCGACGCCATTTCCGGGGATCTCCTGAAAATCGCTGATTACTTCCAGCTTGTACTCTGTGCCGTAAGCCGAAGAGATCGCCTGAGCAAAGGGCTGTTCGGAATAATACACCGCGTGCGCGGCAAAATTCATAAAGGTGCGGTTGTCCAGAATGTTGGACTGGACCGAGAGCACACGGGGCTTGTCCTGCGAAAAAATGCCGGCTTTATCAAAAACGACGGTGCTGACTTCCGCCGTGTCCTCCATGGCGGCAGCGTTGTTGAACTCAACTCCCTGCTGCGCGCTGAAGCACATGCCGTAAATCGCGGTCAAAGGCATGGCCGCAATCACGGAGAAAGGTGTGCAGACAACAAGGATCATCAAGGCACGGTGCAGAGAGGTGCGAAGGCTGTAATCACCGAGGAACAGGAGCAGGATCGCATATACCAGGGCGAATGCCATGGTGATTTTAAGTACAAACGAAGCGCTCTTGCCAACGGTGCCGGCCAGCTTCAGTTTCCCAGCGTCCTCCTCTTTGATCCGCTCATGAACGCGCGTGACCGTGTCCTCTTCCAGATCATTAAGGAGCTCGAGCGAGGCCCGCCTGCTCCGTTCGTCCACATAGGCAACCACGATCAGGCCGAGCTGATACACCAGGACAAGCGCGGCCGCCTCCACCGGATAAGCGATGCAGAGCGCAAGGATCGCCGTGACCAGCACGATCAGTGAGGGAGCAAAATAGTCCCCTGCTTCCACGGAATTGATGGCATCGATAGCAAGATCATATCCCGCGACAATAAGTGAGAGGGCCAGAAGAGCATAGCGCAAAACAGTCGGCATCGCTACGATAACCGCGACCGCAAGCAGAATCGCCGCGATTATCAGACGAACGACCAAAACAGTATCGAGCTTACCCGTTTCCCTGCCGGACTTCTTAAGAAAAGCGGGAATCCGGTCGGAGAATTTGCTCAATTTTGCCACCTCCAATTATTTCTTTCTGATAACGCCTGACAGTTCTGTTTTGTACAGACCCGTTCAAGCTTTGCCGTCGGAGCCAAGCACGTAAACGATCTTGTGGGCGACCATATCCTTGACCGCCTGACGAGCGGGCTTGAGATACTGGCGCGGATCGAAGTGATCGGGATGCTCCGCAAAATACTTGCGGATGTTGCCGGTCATGGCCAGGCGGATATCCGAATCGATGTTGATCTTGCAAACTGCGAGCTTGGCAGCCTCACGCAGCTGATCCTCGGGAATGCCGATCGCATCGGGCATGTTGCCGCCATACTGGTTGACCATCTTCACGAACTCCTGAGGGACGGAAGAAGATCCGTGCAGAACGATGGGGAAACCGGGCAGGCGCTTGATGCATTCATGCAGAACGTCAAAACGCAGCGGGGGCGGAACAAGAACGCCGTCGGCATTGCGCGTGCACTGGGAAGCCTTGAATTTGTAGGCTCCGTGAGAGGTACCGATGGCGATCGCCAGGGAGTCGCAGCCTGTGCGGGAAACGAACTCCTCCACTTCTTCGGGACGTGTGTAGCTTTCATGGCCGTGCTCGACCGCCACTTCATCCTCGACGCCGGCGAGCGTGCCGAGCTCGGCTTCCACCACAACGCCGTGATCGTGGGCATATTCCACGACCTGACGGGTCAGTGCGATATTGTCCTCAAAGGACTTGGAGGAAGCGTCGATCATGACGGAGGTGAAACCGCCGTCAATGCAGGACTTGCAGAGCTCAAAAGTATCGCCGTGGTCCAGGTGCAGCGCAATGGGGATCTCCGGATTCTCGATCACAGCGGCTTCGACGAGTTTCACCAGATAGGTGTGATTCGCATAGGCGCGAGCGCCCTTGGAGACCTGCAGGATAACGGGACTCTTCAATTCACCGGCGGCTTCCGTGATGCCCTGAACAATCTCCATATTATTGACGTTGAACGCG
>JAEEGL011885169.1_pt1 | contig 11202 bp, 10 predicted proteins | sample 9134231 | NCBI WGS metagenome assembly JAEEGL01 (sample SAMN16246548, study PRJNA631951) | gut metagenome | biome: gut microbiome; feature: rumen; material: fiber-attached | host: Bos | place: Iran: Karaj | collected 2018-10
AACCGGGGAGGATCCGGCAGCTCTGCGGACAAGTCTCCTGAACCTGACAAAGCTGATTTATCAGGAGCTGGACGGATATGACGTTCCGGTGACGCAGGAAATGCTGCTGGAATACTACAAGGATCTCAACTGATGAGGTGAAACATGGATTACAGGATCAGGACCGCTGTTCCGGCGGATGAAGGAAAGATCCGCGAACTGTTTCTGGAAATGCTGCGGACGATATACCGTACGGATGATGTGGAAGGTTACCCTGCCGGATATCTGGACAGATTCTGGAGCGAAAACCGGGACCGGATCTATGTTGCGGAAGACGGTCAGGTCGTTGCCTTCCTGTCCGTGGAGGTACATCATGATCCGGTGGACCATCTCTACCTGGATGACTTTTCGGTCACGGCAGCTTACCGGAACAAAGGAATCGGTTCAGCGCTGATTTGTACCGCGGAAGCATACGCAGGAGAAACGGGCTGCCGTGCGGTCATCCTGCATGTGGAGAAAGCGAATCCGGCAGCGATGCGCTTTTATGAGCGGTCCGGATATTCGCTCTTCAGGGACGATGGAGACAGGTTCCTGCTGAAAAAGGATATCTGCGGCTGTATTGCGCCGGAACCCTGAGCGCGGAGCCGCTGGATGGAATCAGACGAATCGGATAGGGATACCCGGGAGGTTACGAAGCAGAAACATGAATCAGACTGAAAAAGCATTGGCCCTGGCTGAAAAAACCGGCGGGAAGAATGGGCTGAACTGTATTGCGGAGCTTGATCCCTCTGCGCCTGATCAGGCCCGAGCCCTTGATGAAAGCGATGACGGAAACCTGTCTCTTCGCGGCATACCGATTCTTGTAAAGGACAACATCGATGTAAAGGGTCTGCATACGACCGCAGGCAGCCTGGCGCTGGAAGATAATATTGCGCTGTCTGATGCGCCGGTCATCCGCAGCCTTCGCCGAAACGGCGCGGTGATTCTCGGCAAGACCAATATGACCGAGTTCGCCAACTATGTAACACAGGGCATGCCGGGCGGATACAGTTCCCGCGGAGGCCAGGTGCTTCATGCGGTGAATCCGGAGCTGGACGTTTCCGGTTCTTCCTCCGGTTCTGCTGTGGCCGTTGCAGCCGGAATCGTTCCGATGGCTGTCGGAACAGATACCTCCCATTCCATTACGGCCTGTGCGATGTTCAACGGAATCTGCGGGCTGAAGCCTCCGGTCGGATCGCTGAGCGCAGAAGGGATCATTCCCATTGCAAAAACGCTGGACAGCGCAGGCCCGATGGCCCGGAATATTTCTGATACGCTGAAACTGTATTCAGCGATGCGGGACAAGCCGTTGCCGGAACTGAAGCCAAAGGAAACCAGTCAGCTTCGAATCGCGGTAAACCAGGCCAATCAATCCAAGCTTCCCGCTGATCAGGCGCGTTTTGTCCATTTGCTCCTGGAGCGGCTGAAAAAATCGGGCACGGTCATCGAAAATGTCATTCAGATGCCCCCGCCGGAATTGGTAACAATCATGCGATGGGAATTCAGACCAATGCTGGAAGCTTATCTGGCTAGCGCTTCCGCGTCAAGGAAAACCCTGGCGGAGATTGTGGAATACTATGAAGCTCATCCGGACACCATGATGAAATACGGGGATTCCTATTTGCGGGCTGCCCTGGATGAGACGCCCGGAGGGCTTCAGGGGGAACCGTACCTGAAGGCTCTGAAAGTCCGTGAAAGAACAATCAGCCGTGTTTCGGAGGAGATTGGGGGATATGACGCCGTTCTCATGACAGGCCCGACAAGCATCATGCATTTCTGCGGACTTCCTTCCGTTACCGTAGCCGCGCCGGTAAAAACAGAAGCCGGGGTGAATCGGGCCGTGATCCTGTACGGCACGGATGAATACCGGCTGTATGAAGCCGCACAGACGATAGAACAGGAAATGCGTCTTTGAGCTTGGATTTTGTTTCTATGGAGGCCTGTATGGAAAGACTGTACTTTGAGATTCCGGGCATTGCAAGAAAAGAGGACGCCATTGACTACATCCGCGAATTCCGCGAGTATCGGTCAGAAATCAACGGCTCCGGCGGACTGGACAGGTTTACAGACGACTATGAGGGATGGCTTGAAAAGCTGGAGCAGGATTATTCGAGAATACCAAACGAAGAAAAAGTACCTGCCAGGACCTATTTTCTTGTCCGTGAAACAGACCGGCGAATCGTCGGGATGATCAACATCCGTCTTTGCCTGAATGAAAGACTGAGCCATTACGGCGGACATATGGGATACAGCATCAGGCCGACAGAAAGAGGAAAGGGATATAATAAGATCAACCTCTATCTGGGCCTGAAGGTCTGCGATACGCATGGAATCAGCAAGGTATTTATGGACGCTGATCTGAATAATCCGGCTTCCTGGAAAACGATGGAGGCGCTGGGCGGAATAAGGATCCGGGAATACTGCGATGACATTTATGCGCACTGCACTGTTGTCGATTACAATATTGACGTTAAGAAGGCCTTGCATGATCATCCCGAATACGAGAACATGATTTGCCGTATCGGCGGGATGTTCATTTATGAATGATGATTCAGAAAGCCGTAAGTGAAACAGGCAAAAGCATATTTCGCCCGGGAGGATGCTGCCGATGGATTCATTCGTTAATAAGAAAAATTTCGTGCTGCTCAGCCGGATCACTATACCTTTGCAGCCCTGGCGAGGATTCTGAAAGAACGATGGCCCCGCCCCGCCATCCTGTTCATAAAATCATTTCATAATAAAGATAATCCCCGGCAAAAGCGCTTTCCGTTTCGTTCAGTTTTCTGTCGTACAGCACAAAGCCTGCGGATTCATAATTCTTCGGAGCGATCAGGTTGCTGTTCGTGCAGACGATAATCCGCTTCAGTCCCTCGTACGTTCTGATCCTCCGGATCGCTTCCTCCAGCTGCAGCCGGCCGTATCCACGGCCCTTGTAATGTCCGCGGATCCCGTTATGGCCGATCTCGACGTATTCAGGCCTGTTTCGCGGATCCCACGTGACAAACCCGATGGGGATTCCGTCCAGGCAGGAAACCAGGCCGTATTTGTCGGCGATATCGGGATTGTCATAAAAGAAATCATCCGATTCTTTCCAGTTCATATCCCAGATCTGTTTGTTCCTGGAATCGAAGGAATAAGCATCCTGCAGGATATCGTACATAGTACCTCTCGGAAAATCGGAAAACTTTCTGAACTCAATCATGGCACATTCCCTTTGAACATCGTCACCAGGCTGCTCCAGCACAAGATCAGGTAATCACTGATTTATAATTCCTCATCTCACACAATCATTTTCCCATCCTGATCGCGTTCCGCATGGAAAATCTCCGCGCACAGGGCTGCATATTCCTTAAATGCTGAAGTTTCGCGAATGATATCATCCTTCAAGAATGCATTTGCGATACTGCAGTAATACCTGCCCTGAGCCTCTGGATCCGGATTGTTAAACTTTTTCCAGAGCTGATCGCCATGCACCTGATAATCCCGATACATCGCACGGACATTGGACAGCTTATCGCCCAGGGCGACCATTCGAATCTCGGTTTTTGCTGTTTCAAGATGCTTAATGGTTTCCTGTTTCCGGACCAGCCAGGTTTCCTCTGCCGGTCGTTGCTCGCGCTTGTCTTCACTCTCCGCGGCAACCAGATCAGCCACGCGCCTGCCAAAGAAATGAATCAATTCTTTCTTGGTGGTAGGTGTATCCTCCAATGTGTCATGCAGGACAGCTGCCGCGCGAACCTCTTCATCCTCTGTCATTCGGGAGACGATCTCCATGGCCTCCATAACATGGGTAAAATACGGGATCGTTGAGCCTTTCCTGACATACCCTTCATGTTTCATGGCGGCAAACTCCATCGCTTTCTGCAGAAGCGGCTGTTTGACCATCTTTTCCATGTTGTCCTCTTCTTCTTCAATTGCCGGTCAGTAACTGTCCGGGGTTCAGTGCCGTCATAACAGACAGCCTGAGATTTTGGAAGCGTGCAGAAATTGATTCCGAAAAGTCATTTCCAGGTTTGACTTGAAATCAGTATGCTCATATCGGGACGCTGGTTTCATATGGCCCCGGCCTGAAGCTCCCCGGCGTCCGGAGGATTCAGATCAGTATTTCATGAATATCTCTTCCAGTTTTTCATGGCTGGTTTCCCCTGCTGCCAGAGCCAGCCGAAGCAGGACAGCAGCCTTCTGCGGGGAAAGCGTGTTCGCGGCAATCGTGTTTTCGCACAGCAGGTTATCCTTCAGGATGACGCTGTGATCGATCCGGGAGGAAATCACAACCGGGATCTGCAATTCCCGGATAATATCGATCCATTTCAGGCTGAACTCACCCGCGCCGGCGCCGGCAATCACAAGGCCGTCCGAGTGTTCGGCGGCATACCGCAGCAGCTCCGGATCAGCATCCACGGAGAAGTACAGGATGGAGACCTTCGGGAGCGTATCCAGGCCGGTTACGTTGAAGGGCGCGTCTCCCGTATGAACACCGGTGGGGATTCCGAGGTAGACGTTACCGTCCCGGACGATGCCGATCGTACCGTTTTCCCCCGTGATCGCCATCACGCTGTAGGTGCTGGCCTTGGTCACGTTCCGTGCTGTATAAATCTGGTCCGCGAAAACGATCATCACCCCATGGCCGACCGCTTCCGCAGAGGCGGCGACGCAGACGGCTTCATACAGGTTCATGGGGCCGTCGGCTGAGATCGAGGTGGCAGGCCGCATGGATCCTGTCAGCACGACGGGCTTGTCGGTCTTCACGGTCAGCTCCAGGAAATACGCGGTTTCCTCCATCGTATCCGTACCGTGCGTGACCACAAATCCTTTTACTTCCGGATCTGCCGCCATTTCGTTGATCGTATTGGCCAGGGTGATCCACAACTCCGCGGTCATATCGTCCGAATTAACGTTGCAGATCTGGACAGCTTCAATTTCCGCGACGTCCGCCAGCTGGGGCACAGCGTACATCAGTTCCTCCACCGTCAGCGAGCCCGGTTTATAGCTGCCGATTTTTCCGGCTTCACCCACGCCGGCGATCGTTCCGCCCGTGGCGAGGATCACGACCTTCCCCTTGCTTTCCTGTGCCGCGGCCTCTTCTGCCGGGGCGGCGGAAACGGAGCACAGCAGCATCAGGCACATGAACAGCGCAGCAATCCTTCTCATGGTTTTTCCCTCCTGGTAGAATAATATAGTTCCATCAGACAAGTAGTCCGGTTTTATTCGCTTAATTGTTGCTCCTCTTCCCCGTTCTTCAGGCCCGGGAAAAATCCGGATACGCCTCTGTTACTGTCACAATCGAATGCATGTTCAGCTTCCCGCTGTTCATATGATATCGCATAATATAGGTATAATACAACCTGTATTTGGGAAACAATTGCATGATTTTTGTTATCATTCTCCGTGGCCGATATGCTTCCCGGCGATATATCCGGATCGGTAAAGGATCAGCAGCGTCGGCAGGCATCTCATCTCTCCGTCACCGTTGTTGAACGGATGAATGCAGGGAAAGTCCAAATATCAATTCAACACCGCCATCCGTCCGATAACGGCGGTGCTGATCGGGCTGAAATCCTATCCGATCATGATCCTTTCCTCCGGATACCTGGACGACGACCTTGTCCTGCCCTGGCGTTTCGCTACCGCGAAAGCAAGTGTCAGCGGACCGATGCGGCCCAGGAACATCATGGGCAGCAGGACAGCCCGGCTTGCCGGCTGAAGCGCCGGCGTCCCGACAGCGGATACGCCGACGGTACCCATAGCGCTGGAAGCTTCAAAGAGTATATCTTCCAGCAGGAAGCGGCCATTCTCGATAAAAGAGATGATCAGCGTCCCCGTTACCAGGGCAGCAAGGAACAGAATGGCGACCGCCAGCGCGCGCCGCGCGATATCGCCGGATATCCTGCGCCGCGCGAAATTGACCTCATTCTCGCCCCGGACGACGCTCAGCATCAGCAGCGTCAATGTCGCAAATGTCGTGGTTTTGATACCGCCGCACCGTTGCTGAGAAGAACCGAAGACTGATATTTTCAGTCCGAAGAGCATAAAAAAGCAGGGATACAGGAAGCTCCTGTATCCCATGTCTTTTCCCTTCCGAATTTATCCGAGCAGGGCGACAGCGACGTCGTTTACATTGGTTCCCGTAGGACCTGTCATAATCAGGCCGCCGGTTTTCTCCAGCGCATGATAGGCGTCGTTATCCTGCAGGACCGCGTCGACCGTCAGCCCATGCTCCAGCAGTTCCCTGCATGTATCGCCGTCTGCGTATCCTCCGGCTGCGTCTGTCGGCCCGTCGGTGCCGTCGCTTCCGACAGAGAAGACCGCCGCGTTGCCCATACCTGCGATACCCGCCGCGGCGGACAGCGCGATCTCCTGGTTCCGTCCTCCCAGGCCGTGGCCGGTGAGCTTCACGACAGTTTCACCTCCGGCGATAAACGCCGTGGCCTTTCCTTCGGCAGCGTGCGTCTTCAGGATCGAAGCCAGGAAACTGCCGGCTTCCTTTGCCTGGCAGCAGAGCTGGTCTGTCAGCACGACCGGTTCATAGCCGAGTTTCCGGCAGGTGACCGCGGCGGCGGCGCACAGCTCGCGCACGCTGCCGTTGATCTGTGTGTGAACGTTATCCAGGCTTTTGGGCGTTTCGATGTGAAGCAGCTGCTCAGCCGCCTCGGACATACGAAGGTTGTACTTCTCTTTGATTCTCAGCGCGTCTTCCGCTGTGGCGGAGTCCGGGCAGGCGGGTCCGGAAGCAATCATATCCAGCGGATCACCCAGGATATCCGAGAGTACCACGGCTTCGACATATGCCGGCCAGCACAGCTGGGCAAAGCGGCCGCCCTTTACCTGCGACAGGCGTTTGCGGATGGTGTTGATCTCGACGATGTCCGCTCCGCAGGCCAGCAGCTGGCCGGTGATATCCTGCAGCTCTTCCGCCGGAACGAGCGGTTTTTCAAACAGCGCGCTGCCTCCGCCGGAAAGCAGGAAAAGAACCGTGTCCTTCTCCTTCAGGTCCGCCACGAGATCCAGGGCCGCCTGGGTTCCTCTGAAAGAATTTTCATCGGGTACCGGATGCCCTGCTTCAAAGCAGGTAAAATTAGCGATGGGGCCCATGACATGATCATATTTGGTTACGACCACGCCGTTCTCAATCCGGTCGCCGAGACAGTCCGAAGCCGCCTTTGCCATCTGCCAGGCAGCTTTGCCGGCAGCCACGAGCAGCACCCGGCCGGGGAACTTCCGTCCGCTCAGCGCCCGCTGCACGGCCGCGTCCGGCTGAACGGCCGCGATGGCTTCCCGGACGATCTGATCCGCGTGATTTCGCAATAACTGGTTCATGTTTTCCTCCTGTAGCTGTTGTCTGGAAAAAGACGCGCACCATGTCAGGCCGCATGGTGCGCGATGGTATGGCAATAATCAGAAGATCAGGCTGAGAATGAAGATCTCAATCATCGCGGCAATACCGATGATCAGCGTCATCAGCGTCTGGGTTTTATAGCCTTCTTCCGGCTGCATTTCACCGAAGTTGGTAACCACCCAGAAGTAGCTGTCGTTGGCGTGGGATACCGTCATGGCGCCGGCGCCGATGGCCATGACCACCAGGGCAATTTCCACCGGCGTGCTGAAGCCCAGTACGCTCAGCAGTGGAGCTACGATACCGGCCGTGGTTGTAATCGCGACGGTGGAGGAACCCTGTGCGCTCTTGAGGATCGCGGAGAGCAGGAACGGGAAGAAGATGCCGATCGCCTGCAGGGTGGATGCGTTGGCTTTGATGAAGTTCACCATATCGGAGGAGGAGATCACCTTGCCCAGGACGCCGCCTGCTGCAGTAACGAACAGGATCGGTCCGACTGTCTTGAGGGTATCGTTTGTCATATTATAGAATTCTTTCTGCTTTCCGGCAGTGAACAGCTGGACGATGGCCAGGACGGTACCGACGGCAAGCGCCATGATCGGTGTACCGAGGAAAGCAAGGAAATCGGCGATCGCGCCGGTCCAGCCGGCCATGGAGGAAACAGAGGACAGGGCCATCAGCAGGATCGGAACAAGCAGCGGCGCGAGGGCGTTCAGCCCGCCGGGCAGCTTACCGAACTCTGCTTTGAGCTCCTCATAGGTTTTGACGACTTCACCGTTGTCAGCGGTTTCGTCCGCGCTCTTGATCTTTTTACCGATGAACTTTGCGTAGAGGAGGCCGGCGATCAGCGGGAAGATGGAGCAGAGCACGCCGATGCCGATGACCAGCAGCAGGGAATCACCTACGCCGAGGGTTTGTGCCGCCGCGATGGGGCCGGGAGTCGGCGGGATAAACACATGCGCGACATACAGGCCGCAGGAGAGGCAGACGGTCATTGCAACGGAGGAAACGCCGGTGCGCTTGACCAGTGCTTTCCGGATTGGATTCAGGATGACGAATCCGCTGTCGCAGAATACAGGAATGGATACAACCCACCCCATCAGCTCAATGGCCAGCTGCGGGTTTTTCTCACCAACCAGGCGGATTACCATATCTGCCAGCTTCAAAGCAGCGCCGGTCTTTTCCAGCACCGTGCCGATAAAGGCCCCGAGAATAATGACAATACCGATGGAGGTGAACGTACCTGAGAAGCCGGCGCCGATAATGCCCGGAATATCCTTCAGCGCAATGCCCGCAACAATGGCAAGCAGGAGCGAAATCGCCATGATGGCCAGGAAAGGATGGACTTTGAGCTTTGAGATGAGCAGGATCATCGCCACAATCGCAACGACGAACGCAATGATAAGTGGAAGACCGGTCATAAAAAACCCCTCCTTCAGATGAATGAAATTGTATAACCGAAAGCACCTTGTATATTATATCACCTGAAGTATGAAGCGTCAATGATTCCATGCCTTATATATCGCAGCAGGTTTTCCTTGCTGTAATCGTTTTCCTGGCTGTAATTGTTTTCTCAGATTGACAAAAATCGCCTCTCAGCATATAATTTCAATGCTTTTGCACCCGTAGCTCAGTAGGATAGAGCGGCCGCCTCCTAAGCGGCAGGCCGTGGGTTCGAATCCCGCCGGGTGTGCCAACAGGACAGTCCTCCCCTTGCGGGAGGGTTTTCCTGTTGGCTATATTCCGTGGATTCGGACACACGACCGTAGGCCGGGGGCGAACGATGCGAATATCTCCCCGGCGGGGAGTGCCGAAGGCAAATGAGCTGAATTCGTTAGCGCGAAACGAGCACGGGCACCGCTCCAAGGTGTCTGTGCGACGATTGAGCGAACGGAATCGAATCCCGCCGGGTGTGCTTCACTACCACCACATATAGTGTTGGTAGTTTTTATTTCATACCATATATTGTGTTTTTTACTGGAAAAAGCGACCGGTGACGAGCAATTCGCCCGCCTTTTTTAGAATTTTCTAATCACCATCTAATCAGAAATTTGATCAACTGGTTTCGCTAAATAAGGCGATAGGATACCGAACGCCTTATAAGCGATAGGATGAACTTCAGGATAGCACCTTGATCCCGCAAGCCTTCTGTTCTGCTCTTTTTTTCAGGATGAAGAAGAAATGAACTTACGGGTCGATTCATTTCGATGAGTAAAGGATAGACAGTATTTAATCCCATATGATACCGAACAGCAATCTAAAACACTATCGATCATGATAACGTTTTTCGTATTTTATCCTGCGATGGTATCACCTACCGGGCTGTTTCTGAGGCCCGCAAGATTTTCCGTGCCCGCTCCAAAGTCCGCAGGAAGCAGTGCGCCTGAAATATAACTGGCCAGATCGCTGTTCAAAAAAAGCAGAGGCCAGGCCATTTCTTCTGGTGTTGCATAGCGACCGGCATAGCCCGTATAAGGGGAAAGTACCCCGCTGTCGACGTTGGACTGACCGTCCTCACATCCGAAGGACGTGGCTGTATCGCCAGGCAATAGAGCGTTGATATCATCTATGTGCTATTTATCTCATTTGTGTGCCAACTTATGAGAAAGCATTTTCACGGCATCCTCATAACCAGCTGCTACGCCATCTTCGACTTGCTGCTGAATTCTGCCACTGTCTGGGTCAACCCTGAGCAGCGAATCAATAGAGCCAGTCATAGAGCTCTTTTCACCTAATACTATCTTTGACTAAAGCTTATTAAGCGGTAGTTCGATCACATTGAAAACATGACGACAGACACCGGAAAGTGGCTTGAAATAAGCACTTTCCGGCATTTCTCTTCATGTATGGTTGGCTTGGTTTCAACGCCATCTAACGATTTTGCTAACGACTGTCACATTTGTTTGCTATGGGCCCTTTTCCTGCCTACCACATTTCAGGCGGAAGGCGGACTGACGCCCCAAAGAGATGGCTGAGAAAAGCACTGAGCGGGCTAGCTGAAGCCATTTGTACACAGCTTTATGTGATGGGGCTTGATTGTTTGCTTTCTGGGCAATAAGTTCAATCACATTGAAAACACTGCCTGCCATATTTCAGGCGGAAGCTTCAATTGTTTAGGATGTTCCTGTACTCTGAAGGTGTGGAACCGAGATACTTTTTGAAAACCCTGGCAAAATGGCTCTGGGATGAAAAACCAAGATAATCACTGATGGCAATCAGACTCTTATCGGTATAGGCGAGCAGGCGGGCGGCCTCCTCGCTTTTTTTTGTAAGGATGAAATCCGTAAGCGTCATACCGCTCTCCAAATGAAATCTGCGGGACAGGTGCGGACGGGAGAAGTGAAGCGCCTGCGCCATCTTTTCCGTGTCGACAGGCTCGCTCAGATGCTTTTGCACCCACGCAGACACCTGGAGGGTCAATGGCGTTGTTCTGATGCCTCCCCGTAGGCGCGACACCTGCTCCGTATAGGTCAAAAACATATCGACCTGCAGCCTGATGATGCTCTGAACGTCCTGCAGTGCTTCGCAATTGCGGATCAGCAGGTCGCTGGTGGACAGTGCTTCCTCCACATCCATGCCGCCGCGGATCGCTGAGCGTGCCGCCAAAGTGGTAGCCACAATGAAGGTGTTCTTATACTGTCTCAGATGCTCCTGCGCCATTGCTCCGGCATGAACAGCCGGCGCAGCAGCTATCCAGGTCTTCAGCCCTCGCGTATCTCCCTTGCGGATCATGTTCATCAGGGTCTGCTCAATGGCAAGAGTATTATGAATGTCCGTACGCTCAACGGATGCATCTGACCGAGCGGAAGAGGAGGGGGTGATTTGCTTTTCAGCGGGTTCATTCAGCGCAA
>JAEEGL011947578.1_pt1 | contig 11202 bp, 7 predicted proteins | sample 9134231 | NCBI WGS metagenome assembly JAEEGL01 (sample SAMN16246548, study PRJNA631951) | gut metagenome | biome: gut microbiome; feature: rumen; material: fiber-attached | host: Bos | place: Iran: Karaj | collected 2018-10
GAGCCAGCCTGACGGCTGTTTTTGGCTGGCAGGAAGGCAGGGAGACGTAGAGAAGGAGAATCTCCATATTCTTATGCGTTTCATATGCATCAAGTATGGATGAATGATGGCGGTCAATGAGTTCAGGCGGCACGACCTCCCGCAAACTTCTGGCCGCCTCTGAACACACTCGACTTGAAGTGTCCCCTTTCATCAACGAAACCATCAGAGATACAAATGTGTCAACTTTACTGGCATCCTGTCGGCTGTTCCCCGCTTTTGATTTGCCATACAATTTTGCCGAGAAGCAAAGAACTTTTGTTCGACACTCTTCGGATTGCAAAGAATCAATTTGCTGCAGAAAAGCGATGGCGCCATCAAGGCCATTTGGATAATCTTGGAAGATCAAAGGTGGATCGAGGCCTTCATTTAGTTGTTTAATAACCTCAGCCACCTTTTCTGGCTGTGCATTGGCAACATTCAAAATAAAGCAAATCAGTGAGAAAAAACAACATCGGCAAAGATTTTTCATCGCTCAGGCTCCTTGGCAGTCGATGCTGGTTTAAGATATTCAAGGACCTCCTCACATCGTTTGATTCTCTGAAGTTGCTTTTTTGATGGATAGCCAGGCAGCCTCTTGCCTTCGGAAACGGCATCTTCAATCTGCTTGTCCGTCATTCCCTTTTCGTTAAGTGCAATCCTTGCCTTCTCAATCTCGTCCTTGCTTTTACCAACCATCTCTTCAAGCATTTCAACGACGGTCTTGCCATCGCGTCCGCGAGTGTCCATGCGAGATCCTGCGGCAATAAGCGCCTTGACCACATCAAGTTGCCCGCAGAACGCCGCGACCATGAGCGGAGTGAATCCATCGGAATTCTTCTCCTCCAGATTGGAATGCGCTGCAAGTATTCTCACCTTGTCAACGTTTCCTTCCGCAACGGCCTTGAACAGCGGTGGATTGCTGGACGAACCCAGCGCGGCGGAGGCCTTGTCACGCGTGACTAAAAGAGTCAATATAGTCTTGTAGTTGTTCCGCATCTTTTCCGAAGGCTCGCCTATCTCCTGCACCGCTTTTTCGTACCATTCCTTCTGCTTTACATACAGGCCATTATTCCCGTTCTTCTCGTTCGCCGCGCTTGCCCTGAGCATCACGTCCATCGCCATGGTCGCATTTAAGCCATCCTTGTCACGCACGAAAGTTCGCGAGCCTGCGTCAAGGAGGATTCTGACCATTTCAATGCTGCCTCTCAACGCGGCGGTGATGAGCGGCGTCCTGCCGTTGGGACCCAGTTCATCCACCAGACTTATTCTGGCGAGTTCGCCGACACGCTCTACATCGCCCGCCTCAATCGCCTTGAACAACTCCGTCTGCCTTTTCTCTTTGATTTCATTGAGGTAATTGAGGATTTCAGTGAACTGTTTCTCTTTTCCCTTGTACTTTTCAGGTATTGCGGAGGCTGCGATCAAATTCTTTACGAACTCCTCTGGGAAGCCTTGTTTCCTTAGATGCTCCGCCTGCTTTTCCTTGTTCACCTTTGATCTGGCGCATAAGCTCCCTAGCACACGAAAGACAGTGAATCCAGTCCTGTCACGGTGCTTGATGTCAGCCCCTTTCTCGACAAGCGCCTTGACCAGCTCAAGATTGCCTGTCAGCGCCGCAGCGATCAGCGGAGTTGTTCCATTGTCGGCGACAGCCTCCATCTGCCCGTTTTTGGCAAGTTGCAATGTCAGTTCAACATTGCCATCTTCAATCGCTTTGAATATTTCGGCATCTTTGCAATATGAATTTCCATATATAATCAGTGATAACATAAACATGACAAGCATGGCTCTGTTTTCCAATAATCTTGTTGCCGTGTTTTTCATTTTTCCGCTCCATAAAGTTAAAAGTCAAAACTACTGCTTCCATTACTGCTAGTCTCTGGCAAAAAACAAGTTGCATCTTCTCCACTGAACAGCGGCATGTCTTGTTTTCTTTGAGATATTAGCATTAATATAATGCAAAACACACAAAAAACTAGTACGAAATTAATCATGATTATCACGACAGATATTGAGAACTAATTGTTGTTTTTTGAATCGGCGGCGGGGATTTGCAGGGCCGCCAGCCGACCGTCTGCAGTGGCACGCAAATCCTTCCACATAAATAGACGGGATTTTCTTTGGAATCTTACAATCATTTTGATATAATAATAAAAAAGGCTATGTTTCCCATGAGGGTTGATAATGTCTGCAAAGACCGTGTGAGCGTAACCATCATCAGTCCAGCGGCGAAGCCGCAGAAGAACTCAGGCGGGGGCAAGCGAAGCCGCAGGGCGGCGAGCGCAGCCCCCGTGCAGGCGTTTTTTCGATCAGTGAGCCGCGTAAGTGCCGTGTTGACCGTAGGTTACGCTCGTGCCCACGGCACTCGCTCACTTACGGCTGTGTTCTTCTGCGGCTTCGCCGCTGCGTTTCTCGTGGTTACACCGCCATGGCCATGGCGGGCATTGGCACAAGCGCATAGTGAATGGCTTGTCTGACACAACCATGACAACTGAAGTTAACTACCCTCATGGGGAACAGAACTATGACATAATAATTCCTTTTTTGCCATAATCAAAAACAAAGCAAGACTGTCTTTTTTACATTTGCATGGTATATTAAATCATCAGTCGGTTCATAGGCAAACCATGCCTGGCGATCATTGTGAAGGCTACGGATATTGAATACGGCAGCCAGACAAACGCACTTTGGTTCACAGGCGATGTGGAAGATGGTGATGCCTTTGAGGTAACAACGGAAAAGGCAAGTAGGACAGTTATGAAATTATACAGGTATTTGCTTTGGGTAGTTCTTTTGTGCAGTTCTGCAATGGCCTTTGAGAGCGTTGCCAGATGGATATGGCGTGCTGGCGACAAAGCAGAATATGGTGAACAACTTCTTTATCGCAAGGAGTTCGTCTTGGACGAAAAGCCCGAGGAGGGATTTCTCAACGTAATTGGGGATGATCATTTTGAGGTGTATCTCAATGGCGAGTTTCTCTTTAGGCAGTCTGGTTTTGTCGCACATACGATTGACGCAGTAAAAATGAAGAAGGGCAAGAATGTGATAGCGGCAGTCATCAAGAATGACAAGGACATTGCAGGGCTTCTTGTCTATGGGGAACTGACAGTGTCTGGAAAAAGGATTACTTTAGTCACAGACCATAACTGGAAAGTGCATTCCCCAGATATCATAGAACAGAGCGAATGGAAAATGCCTGATTATGATGCCTCTGGCTGGTCCTATGCGGCGGAAATCAGTGGAGTCACCACTAAAAACGTGTGGAGGAAACTGATCAGACGCGAGATGTTCTTGTCAAAGGAGGAATTTCAAAAGGTAAGAAACGAGGAAATTCCCTTGGAAAAACTGATGGAAGGTGCACATCAGGAGACAGCGACTAGGCTTTCCAAAGAGAAAAAAACGGGCGATGTACAAATCGTCAGAATCAACAATGTTCCGTATATAAGCCTGGACAATGGCAGGAAGATGCTATCGGCTCCATTCTTCAATTCGGCAATCTATTCACTGCAGGAGGATGCTGAAGTTTTCGCCAATTTGCAGAGATATGGCGGCGTCGGCTACGAGGTGGCAACTGCGTCTGCACGGATGGCGGACTTATGGATATCGGAGAATGATGTCGATATATCGTCTGCAGAAAAACACATGCTGCATATCCTTTCGGCATTCAAAGAAGCATACTTGATAGTCTGCGTTGACTTGTGTCCCCCCGCATGGTTCGTCAAGAAATATCCCGAGGAATTGATTCAGTACGGAAGCGGCGCTGCATTGAAAGAGGGGGATGATGCCGCAAATCCAGTGCCCCGTCCCTCCATGGCCTCGGAATTATGGTTGAGCAAATGCGGAATTGCATTGGAAAAGGCAGTTCGCTTGCTTGAAGGAACTGATGTGGGAAAGCGAATCATAGGATACCATTTGAACTATGGAGTCTATGGCGAATGGCATTATTATGGCATGGAAAAAGACATGCCAGACGTGAGCATGTCGATGCACAATGCATTTGTCAAGTATCTAAAAGCAAAGTATAAGGATGACAATGCGCTGCAGTTGGCATGGAAAGATGGGACTGCCAGCCTACGCAGTGTGCAGATGCCTACAGCAGAACAAAGAAGGCAGCAACTTCAGGACAAGCCTTTTGCTCCAGGCGGCGATGTGCGTTGTCTGGATTTCTATGACTGCATGGCGTTGGCTGTCAACAGATGCCAGGCATTCTATAACAATGCTGTAAAGAATGCTTGTGGCAGAAAGGTGCTTGTGGGCAATTATTCCGGTTATTTTTATTCCATGCCGTATCCTGCTGTAGCATTTCAGACACGCACTCCCGAAATGCTGGCTTCGTCTGATGTTGACTATCAGGTATCGCCTTTCAGTTACTATCTGTGGCATAGGGGGACAGGTGGCACTGGACTTCTCCGTTCTCCTTTTGAAACATACGCTTTGCATGGGAAACTAGGAATTCTGGAGGCAGACAACAGGACGCATCAGGCAAGCACACGTTCAGGAAACGCATGTAAAGACGCAAACGATTCAATAGGCCAAATTTGCAGGGAATTCTGTAATGCGCTGACCAGAGGCTGCGCATTGTGGTATTATGATTTCAACGTCTGGTGGTATGATTATCCCGAATACTACAAACTCTTCCCCAAACTGATAAGGATATGGAAGGAGGAAAACGATGCCACCAGGGTTTCCCAGATTGCGGCTGTCTGTGATTTTGACAGCATAGCCTACCATACGGCGGCAGTCGGTCCCAATACATTCACGGACAAGATACTTGCCGACGCTTGCAACGAACTGTACTATGCAGGCGCCCCTTTTGATTCCATACTGCTTGAGGACTTGAAGTTGCAGAATATACCACGGTACAAACTCTATGTATTCTTTAATCTGGTGAATATCACTCCAGATAAGCGCATGATTGTAGAGAAACTGCTTGCCGAAGGTGCGACGTTGGTTTTCATTTGCGCACCGGAACTGCAAAAGGAATTAACTGTCAATCCAAATGCTATATTCTGCAAGGACAACAAGATAAGCCGTCATGAACTTGCAAAACTCATGACGAAATGTGGAATTCACTCCTACTCCGATGATAGAGAAGCGGTTCTCTTTGCATCAAGGGGATTGGTGGGGATTCATAGGAAGGAAGCAGGCACGGCAAGGATAATTCTTCCTCGCAAGGCCAGCCAAATTGAGCAGATTCTTCCTGAAAGAAAGAGTTTCCCAGCAAAAGATTCTATTGAATACGAGCATGAACCATCAGGAACATCACTTTTTAGAGTTCGCTATATTTCTCCATAAGTTTTTTACGGGACTTGGCGTTCTCGTCTCGCTACGCTTTAAAGAATAGCCTTGCACTGGCCTCGGGAGGCGTCGCGGCACTGCGCGAGGGCGTCATCCACAAGCGCCTCACGCAGAGTAATTTTCATAGTTACGTCCGTCCCGAAGTCCTCGGAGATGATTTCCGCCTCAGCGGCGGCGAGGATGGTCTTTATCTTTTCGTAGGAGGCATATGGGCATGCGAGCTGGAGCGTCGCCATAGGCACGCTTTCGCAGCTGGTCGAGGCGGCGACAGCGGCCTGGGCGGATTCAGTGTATGCCTTCACAAGGCCGCCCGTCCCCAGCTTGATGCCGCCGAAGAATCGGGCGACGGTGAGCATGACGTCCGTCATGCCAGTGCCTTTGAGGACCTCTAGGACAGGGCGGCCCGCGGTGCCAGAGGGCTCGCCGTCGTCGGAGCATCCCATGACGTTGGCGCCTGGCCCGCAGATGAACGCGTGGACGAGATGCCTGATCCCCTGCAGCGCCCACTCCTCCTTCCGCAGGCGCAGCTGTTCGCGCGCCTCCTCCTGCGAATGGACGGCAAAAAGCTCCGCTATGAAGCGCGAGCGCTTCACTACCAGTTCCGCCTTTCCGCCCTCTTTGAGTATCAGCATTCGGTGTCAGTCCGCCTCGTAGAACGCCTTGTAGGCGCGGTATCCCATGTATATGTCAAGCGTGCCCGCGATTTCGTGCGGGGCGTGCATGCTGAGGAGTCCGACGCCGCAATCAACGACGTCCATGCCGTACCGTGCAAGATAGTGCGCGATGGTTCCGCCGCCGCCGACATCGACCTTGCCGAGTTCGCAGGTCTGCCACACGACTCCCGCGTCGTTGAAAATCTTGCGGATTTTGGCCATGAACTCGGCGCTTGCGTCGCTGGAGCCTGACTTGCCGCGCGCGCCAGTGTATTTGCTGACTGCGATGCCGCAGTTGATTTTCGCCATGTTGTGCGGTGAACTCGCGGAGGGGAAGACAGGGTCGTGGAGCGCCGTGACATCGGACGAGAGCATCCGCGAGTGTTCGAGGGCGCGGCGGACGGCGAGTCCGCTGTATGCTCCGCAACGCGCCACGAGTTCCGCGACGGAGTTCTCGATGAACGTGGAGTCCATTCCAGTCTGGCCGTAGGAGCCTATCTCCTCCTTGTCGCAGATGACGGCGGCGCGTGTGCGGGCTGGGACGCCGTTGGCGTCTATGATGGCCTTTATGGTGCCGAAAGCGCAGACGCGGTCGTCCTGGCCGTAGCCAAGGACCATGGAGCCGTCCAGGCCGAGATGGCGTGCGCGGCCAGCGGGGACGATTTCCAGTTCGGCGCTCGCAAAGTCCTCCTCTTCAACGCCATAGCGCTTCTGGAGGTGCTGCAGGACGCGCAGTTTGGTCTTGTCCTTGACGGATTTCACGTCGTCCTTCTTATCGACGGGGCGGCTGGCGACTATGACATTTAGGTCCTCGCCGTTGAACGCCTTTTCGACGGTCTGGCCAGGGCGTTCCTTGTCAAGATGCGGAAGAAGGTCGGAGATGTTGAACACAGGGTCGTCGGGGGCGTCGCCGATGGAGATATCGACGCGCGAGCCGTCGCGCCTGTATATCACGCCGTAGAGGGCGAGCGGCAGCGTGAGCCACTGGTACTTCTTGATGCCGCCGTAGTAGTGCGTGTCGAGATAGGCGATGGAGCCGTCCTCGTAGAGTGGGCTGGGCTTTGCGTCAAGGCGAGGGCTGTCGATGTGCGCGCCGACGAGGGAGAGCCCCTTCTCCAGAGGCTGCTTGCCGATGACGGCGAGGAAGAGCGTCTTGCCGTTGCAGGAGCGATAGACCTTGTCGCCCGCCTTGAGCTTGCGGCTTTCAGGCAGTTCGTCCAGATTCTTGAAGCCTGCGGCCTTCGCCATGGCGAGGGCGGTGTCGTGCGCGAGGCGCTCCGTCTTCGCGGTGCTGATGAAATCGATGTACTCGTCGATGTAGGCGTTGAGTGCTTCAATATCCTTGTCGCCGAGCTTGTCCCAACCCTGCTCGCGCTTCCAAAGGACCGTTGATTCTTCTTTCTTCATAAGTCATTCTCCTATAATATGTTACAATTCTCTAAACAGATGCCAGCGGCGCGAACGGCAGCGTTCCGAGATTGACATCCAGCCGCGCGTTGATGCCGAACTCCTCTGGAGTGGCGGCGCCGTTTTTGAGGAAATGCCACGCGAGGCCGCCGATCATGGCGGCGTTGTCGGTGCAGTATTTTGGTGGAGCGGGAAGGAATCCGATACGGCACTTCTCGCATGTCTTTGCTATTTTCTCGCGCAGGCGGCTGTTGCAGGCGACGCCGCCGCAGAGGCATATCAGTTTCACCTTGTGGGCGCGCGCGGCGTCCGCCGCCTTCATTGCGAGGACGTCGATGACGGCCTCCTGGAAGCTCGCCGCAAGGTCGTTCAGCCGCTTTTCGACGGCGTCTGGCGTGTCCTTTATGGCGTAGAGCAGCGATGTCTTGACGCCGCTGAAACTGAAGTCGAACCTATGTTCGGGCTTGACGGCCTTGCCCGCGCGTCCAGTGAGCGAGCGCGGGAAAGCGAAAGCGTCTGGATTGCCCTCCTTCGAGAGCCTGTCGATGATTGGGCCGCCTGGGTATCCGAGGCCGAGGACCTTTGCCGCCTTGTCGAGGGCCTCGCCTGCTGCGTCGTCAAGCGTGCTTCCGAGAATCGTCGCCTTGCCGTCGGCTGGAATCAGGACGAGCGCCGTGTGGCCGCCAGAGACGACCAACGCGAGAATCGGAAAGCTCTTCGCGTCCGCCAGCACCTCTGGATGCTCTATGAACGAGCCGTAGATATGGCCGAGAAAATGGTTCATGCCGACGATCGGGACGCCCAACGCCGCCGCAAGCCCCTTCGCGTAGGCGTTGCCTACTAGCAGCGCGGGCACAAGCCCTGGCCGCGACGTGACAGCCACCGCGCCTATTTCGTTCAACTTCACTCCCGCCTCGGCGAACGCCGCGTTCACCACGGGCGACACGTTCTTAAGGTGCTCGCGCGCAGCTAGTTCTGGGACGACTCCTCCGAACTGCGCGTGCTTGCTTATCTGCGACGATATGACGTTCGAGAGCACTTCGTGCCCGTCGCGCACAAGCGACGCCGCAGTCTCGTCGCAACTGCTTTCTATTCCTAATACTATCATATCACACGCCTATTGGACATTCATTATCTGCTCTTTGATTTTGGAAATCTCTATCTTCAACGCCAAAGCGTGTTCGCCGATGCCGATGTCGGACGCCTTGACGCTCAACGTGTTCGCCTCCCGCGCCATCTCCTGTCCGAGAAAATCCAGGCTGCGGCCGACGTCGTCTCCGCCCTCCAGAAGGCTGTAATACTGCACGAGATGGCTCTTGAGCCTCACGGTCTCCTCCGTGATGTCTGACTTATCGACGTAGAACGCAACCTCCCGCGCGATCTTCTCGTCGTCCACAGGAATCTCCACGCCCAGCTTCGCGATGCGCTCCACAAGCTTGTCCCTATATCTTATTATAGCCTCCTGCTCCATCGACTCTATCTTCCCGACAAGCGCGGCGATTGCGTCCCCGCGCGACTTCAGCTCGTCGTGAAGCGCGACGCCTTCGCGGCTGCGCGACGCCTCAAGTTCGTCTATGGCTTTCGAGAGCGCCTCCATGACAAGCGGCCTCACGGAATCCAGAGTCCTGTCGTTGATTTGCAGGACTCCTGGAACCATCAGAACTTCCGCCATCGTCGGCGCGGGCATCCCGCAGGATTCCGCGAGCGATTTAAGCCGCTCTGCGGCGACTATAGCGAGGCTCTCGTCAATCGGAGCCGCCGCAATCGCCGCCTGCGGCGAGAGCTTGTAGCCCACCTGCACGCCGAGCGTCCCCCGCACAAGCTTCTTCTGGATGATATTTCGGATTTCCGAATCCATCGACAGCAGCTCCTTCGGGAGGGAAATCCGCATCTCGACCTGCTTCTTGCTGTTCACCGAGGAGATTTCCACGGTCGCCGTGGTCCCGTCCGCCGCCGTGGCGCTGCCTGCGCCGTATCCTGTCATGCTTTTCATTTTTCTGCCCTTGTATATTATTGTATAGAATTAAGTTAGTGCCTCAAGGCGAATTGACAAGTTGCCATGCCGCATAAAATGTCATAATAAACGCCATCACTTGCCTTTCACGACAAGCCAGGAGCCGTTTTTCCTTGAGCCAGTACGCTGGATGATGTTTGCCTGTTGGAGGTGCAGCAATGCCCTTTCTATTGTGCGTGATGATAGTTCCAGCTTCTCGGCCAGAGCCTTTGCAGACAGGTCCGGTCTTTCAAGCAGGCTTTGTAGAACCCGCTTCTGGGTTTTGTTTATTCCGACACTGTTCGCGACATTTATTCCGACATTTTGTCGCTTTGCGACATTCATGTCGAAAGGAATGACCACATTGATATATGTGTCGCCTATATGGAAGACATCGCGTCCGTATTTGGAGACGATGACGGGTATGCCATGGCCAGTGTGCTCGGTCAATTCCAGGTTCATGAAAATGCGCATGAGCATGTCATTTCTTGGACGGCTGATGCCCTGGAAGAACATCTCCTCGGTCTGGCCTTTAGGGAGACCGCCATGCGACAGAATCTCTATCCTGTCATCGAAGATGGAGACGAGCGGCTGAGAGAGGTTCCAGTCATTGTGGACAAGGGCGTTGATGAGTGCCTCGTTCACGCAGTCAAAATCGAAGAGGTATTTGTCGGTTCGCGGGCGGCTGGTGGTGTCCGACACGCAGATGTTCTCGGATACAAGGCGATTCCTCAACTGTTCGTAGGCGAAGAGAAGGGACTGGCATCCGTAGTCGTTCCGCTCGGAAATGGCGGACTTGTCATTGCCCTTGAACTTGACGACAATCAGCGGAATGGTGTTCCTGTCCGACAGGAGTTCGGCCAAAAGGTTGTATTCCCCCTTTGGGGTCTTCAGTCCGAGATTTTGCTCAAATGACTTGTCATCAAGGTGGTATCCTTTTTCCGCATAGTAGATTTTCATAGTTCTGAACGAAATATTGCCGTATCGCGCAGGAGTGCGCGTCATGAAATCCGTGTCCGTGAAGTTCTGTTCATACCTTGCCTTGATTTGTTCGGGAGACATCTCCTTGCAGGTCGTGCCGATTCGGATTGAGCAGCCAGCGGACGAGAAGCCGTATTTCTTCTGGCAGTAGATAGGCCTTGTACCCTTTGGAACGTGGATGACCAATAGCGTCTTGCCGTCGGCGTAGCGTAGTTCCGATGAGACCAGCTCTTGTGGATTCGGTTCTATCTGTGTTGTTATCACATCGGAAATCTTTCTTGAAATCTCGTCAATCTTCTTTATTCCAACGATATTTCCGTCGTTTTCGACGCCAAGCACTATGTCACCGCCATTCGCATTCAGGAAGGATACAATTTCCTTGCAAATCGTATCCGTATATGTTGTCTTGAACTCCAAGGTCTCTGACTCGTCGCCGTTGTATCTGCTCATGATTGCACTCCTCTGGATGATTGTCGTACTATAATCCCTTTTATGACATTTTTCAATTTATTATGACATAAAAATGTCGCAAATGATATAAAAAGCGTCATGTGCCACCTCCAGAGTCAATATCAGTTTGCCGAGACATTATGTTTTTGGTATTAGGCGCGGAGGCATTACGCAAAATCACAAGGAAAACCAACTAAAATTCAAGATAATGACTTGACAATTATATGCACAATTGTTTATTTCATATAACAATATAGAATTTTATAAACAATAAATAAATCATATTAAATATTCTAAAGTAGAAAAATCTATAAAAATCAAAGATAAATTAAACTTGATTTTGCACAAATACACAAGTTAGTTTTACTTCGACTTATCATTGTTTTATAACATAACTGA
>JAEEGL012851592.1_pt1 | contig 11202 bp, 9 predicted proteins | sample 9134231 | NCBI WGS metagenome assembly JAEEGL01 (sample SAMN16246548, study PRJNA631951) | gut metagenome | biome: gut microbiome; feature: rumen; material: fiber-attached | host: Bos | place: Iran: Karaj | collected 2018-10
ATGTCTTTGCCGTAAGGTGTACAGATGACAGTCTCCATCTTCATCAGGCCAAGGAACGCCCGCATGGACAGGAACGATACACAAGCACAGCCGTTCCAATCGTAGGATTGCAATTGGAATTTCATTCCCTTGCCGGAGAAATTCTGCCATGGAGTTACATCCTTTGCAACGAGAGCTCCTCTGTTTGAGAAAAGGTCAAGCTCTGAGCCATTCATAACGCACAACAGAATAGATTGGTAAAAAAGGAATTAATATAGGAGTCTTTTTGACATAAGCCTGATATTCAGGGTCGTTTCCATAAACTTCGTTCTGGCGCAACTCCAAACGGCGGGCGCCACTGAACATTACATAGACGATGCCGAGAAAACCTATGCCGACAATCACCCACTGCCACCATACGAGGCCTGAGCCTATAGCGCTAAGCAATGCTCCAGTCCAGATGACCACCTCTCCAAGATAGTTGGGACAGCGGACAATTCGGTAAAGACCTGTATCGACAAAACGTTTGGGGTTACGTTTCTTGGCTGCCGACTTCTGCGCGTCACTGAGAGTTTCGAGAAGTATGCCGAACAGCATCACTGCGGCACCTATCCACGCCCAAGTGTCAGAGTCTTGATGCCCGTTAGCCAGTCTGAACGCCACAGGACTCACCTGTGCCACATAGAGAATTGCGCAGAAGAGCCATACTGTAACAACAACCCCCACAGGTTTCTTATTCTGTAGTGATGGATCGTAGAGAATCTTGCGATAGGCTGCCGCTTTACGCTCACGCATCAACAGATAGGTGCCCAGCCGACATCCGAAAACAACCAGAAGCACCAAGAGCGCAACCGTGGGCAGGGTTAGGTCAGTATGGAACATCACACCCATCGTCACCGCCAGAGCCGCTACTCCGTAGCCATAACCAAGGCTAAAAAAATAGATGAAATACTTCCAACCCACAGCCGAAACCGCGAGCGAGACTGCAAAAAGAATTAGCAAATATGTCATAATCACTTATATTGGTTTAGTTTACACTTTGTTACACAAGACATTCGTCAAGACTGCGCTCGATGAGTTCTTTGTCGAAATTCTGGCCAATGAAGACAAGCTTCTGCATGCGGTCGCCATAATATTCGTCCCAGTCACGCCGCAGTTGAGCGTCGCGTTCCAGAGCCTCACGCAACTCACTCTCTGGCATGGTGGCGAACCAACGTCCTGCATCGCGCAGACTCACTTGCTTGCCAGCCTGCTCAAATAGGTAACACTTCTCCTCCTCATCCTCAAAATAGCAAATGCCTTTGGTGCGGATGATACCCATGGGCCAACGGCGGGCGACCCAGTCGTCGAAAGCCCCAAGATCAAAGGCGCGACGACGGAAATAGACGTATGTACCTATGCCATATTCCTCAGCTTCACCCTCTTCGTCGTGGTCGTGGTCATGGTGATGGTGTTCTTCATGGTGGTGATGTTCCTCTTCACGATGAAGGTCGGCACCGTTCTCCACCTCCTGTATCCACGTAGCCGAAGTAGCCACCTCGTCAAAGTCAAACAGATGAGTGTCAAGAATTTGATCAAAATCAACGTCACCATAGTTACATTCGAAAATCTCAGCTTTGGGCTGAAGAGTTCGTACAATCTTACGTATGCGTCCCAACTCAGCGGGAGTGACATCTGCGGCTTTGTTGAGAAGTACTATGTTGCAAAACTCAATCTGCTGGACGACCAGATTCTCAATATCTTCGTCGTCGATGCCTGGACGTATGAGCAATTGGCCTCCGTCGAATTCGTCGCGCAGACGCAAAGCATCTACGACAGAGACTATACAATCAAGTCTCGGCATCACATCAAAACCCGTCGTCATGGCAGGTATCGATATGATTGTCTGCGCTATAGGTTCCGGTTCGCATATTCCGCTGGCCTCTATGACAATATAGTCGAAACGCTGCACATCACCTTCGGTGGCATTGGCAATGTCGCGGAGTTGGTTGACGAGATCGCTCTTGAGTGTACAGCAGATGCAGCCGTTTTGCAATGCCACAAGGCTGTCGTCAGTCTGGTTGACGATTCCACCCTGCTGGATGAGGGTGGCGTCGATGTTTACCTCGCCTATATCGTTGACAATTACAGCAAAGCGTATGCCACGGTTATTGCTGAGGATACGGTTGAGGAGTGTAGTCTTGCCGCTGCCAAGGTAACCAGTGAGCAGCAGTACAGGTATGTCTTTCTTGTTGGTCATAAACAAATTACGAATTTTGAGTTATGAATTTTGAGAAAGAAACGCAACGAATTCTAAAATATTGTGTATTTTTGCAATTTTGAATTATTATAATAAATGGCAGTAAAGAAAAGTAATTTAACTGAAAGTGAAATACTTGCGAAGCTCGCAGCACAGGGTATGGACAATAAAAAAGGTCTTGACATTGTGCTGTTGGACCTTCGCGGTGTTACATCGGCTCCTACAAACTTCTTTGTAATTTGCAGCGGCAACGTTCCTTCACACGTCAGCGCCATCAGCGACGGAGTATATGAAACCATAAAGAAAGCAACGGGATACAATCCCCACAAAGTGGAAGGATATGACAATGCCGAGTGGATATTGATGGACTATTTCGACATAGTCGTACATATCTTCTTGAAAGACAAACGTGAGCACTATCGCTTGGAAGAACTGTGGGCCGACGGAGTAATGACCGTTTACGAAACAAAAAACGAAATCAAAAAAAATGCAAGAAAATAACAACCAACAGAGAGGCAACAACACTCCCAACCAGAACGGCCAGAACAACAGAAACAAACGGCCCAAGGGAGACTGGGTGATGTACATTATCTACGCCATCATCATTGTTTCGCTGGGCGGAGTGCTGCTCGGCGGCAACGGAGGCGCGGACAACAAAGAGATTGGATGGAGCAAACTTGACGAAATCCTTCGCAAAGGCGACCAAGAGAAAATTGTCGTGGTTGACAAGGAAATGGCGGAGATTTACATCAAAGAGGATGCACTGAAGAGCGACACTGCTTACAACGAGCTTGTGAAAGGCGTTGACGACCTCAAAAAAGCCGGACACTACACCTACAAGTTTGTAGATATTGAAAACTTCAAGAAAGATCTTGACAACATCGCCGAGCAGAATTTTATGCGCGATACCATAGGGCTTGCTGACAGCACCGGACGCGCAGACCCCGAAATGGTCAACAATATACGACGCAACAGCTATATCGAGATGACCTCGCGCGAAAGCGACAAGACCTGGGAGAAGGTGCTCTACTGGTTCGGCCCCCTGCTGCTATTGGTTCTCTTCTTCGTGATAATGAGCCGCGTGGCCAACCGTCAGATGGGCGGGGGAAACGGAATCTTCAGCGTTGGAAAGTCTAAAGCCAAGATTTATGACGGAAAGACAACCACCAACGTTTCTTTCAAAGATGTGGCAGGACTGGCGGGAGCCAAAGAGGAGGTTATGGAGGTTGTTGATTTTCTGAAAAACCCGAAGAAATACACTGCCCTTGGAGGTAAGATTCCAAAGGGTGTGCTTCTGGTAGGCCCTCCGGGTACCGGCAAGACTCTGCTGGCGAAAGCTGTCGCTGGCGAAGCCAACGTACCCTTCTTCTCGATGTCGGGAAGCGACTTCGTGGAGATGTTTGTCGGCGTAGGAGCTTCACGAGTCCGCGACCTCTTTGAAGAGGCCAAGAAAAAAGCACCCTGCATCATCTTTATCGACGAGATTGATGCCGTGGGACGCGCCCGTGGACGCAGCGGACTGAGCAACGCAAACGACGAGCGCGAAAACACCCTGAACCAGCTGCTTACCGAAATGGACGGCTTTGGAACCAACAACGGTGTTATCGTCATGGCCGCCACAAACCGCGCCGACGTACTCGACAAGGCTCTGCTCCGTGCCGGACGCTTCGACCGTCAGATTTATGTCGAACTGCCCGACATCGAAGAACGCAAAGCCATCTTCGAAGTCCACATGAAAGGGCTCAAGCTTGGCGAGGATGTTGACAGAGATTTCCTGTCGAAACAGACCCCTGGATTCTCTGGAGCCGACATCGCCAATGTCTGCAACGAAGCTGCATTGTGCGCAGCACGAAAAGACAAGACCACCATCGAAAAGCAAGACTTCCTCGATGCCATCGACCGCATCATAGGAGGATTGGAGAAACGTTCGAAAATCATCACCCCCGAAGAAAAGCGCACTATTGCTTACCACGAATCGGGACATGCATCGGTCAGCTGGCAGCTGCGTTGGGGCAATCCTCTGGTCAAAGTAACCATTGTGCCTCGCGGCAAAGCTCTCGGAGCCGCATGGTATCTGCCCGAAGAACGCCAGATAACCACATACGAACAGATGTTCGATGAACTGACCACACTCGTCGCAGGACGAGCCGCCGAAGAGATTGTCTTCGGAAAGATTTCAACAGGAGCGCTCAATGACCTCGAGAGGGCTACAAAGATGGCATTCTCACTGGTGGCATACTACGGCATGAGTCCCGAATTGGGAAACATAAGTTACTACGACTCAACAGGACAGAGCGACTTCAATTTCACAAAGCCCTTTAGCGAGAAAACCAATGAATCCATCGATTCCGAAGTGAGAAGAATGGTTGAAGAGGCTTACAAGCGTGCCAAAGAGATTATCATCGAGAGCCGCGAAAAACTTGACCAGTTGGCCGATATCCTCTACAAACGCGAAGTCATCTTCCGTGAAGATGTGGAAAAAATCTACGGCGAGCGTCCTTGGGACAACAAGGAGAGTGCCGACACAGAGCAGACTGAAACAAAGAGCACCAACGAAGAAGATGTAACAGAAAACGACGACCAAAACCAAAACGAGAACAATGAAGGATAACCGACTTAAAGAGCAGGTATTAAAAGATATACGCGAGGCGCTGATGGACAAGAACCAGATGGATTCAAGTAAAGAGTCCATTCCTGCCGGAGCGCCCGTGGATGATCTCAGCGTCCTCTTTGCACAAAACTTTACACAGCGCGGTGGAACGATGTACTATTGCTACAACGAGGAAGACATCCAGACCCGTGTGAAGGAAATCCAGAAAAGACACGGCGATGTGGTGATTGGTTGTGCCAGCGAGAACCTAACCAGTTTTTTAGGTCATCTGAACATTGAGAACCGCTGCACCTGCGAACCGGGCATGCACTATCCCCTCGGTGCCACGTTGTGCGAAGCATTGATAGCCTGGCAGGGAGGCATCGTCATCTCATCCAACCAAGGACTGGGAATGACCATGGCCACACTTCCCGAAGCGTTGATTGTGCTTACCTTCACCTCACAGGTCGTCACCGACTGGGAACAGGCCAACGAGCGGTTGAAATCGATGTACAACGAATACCCGGAAAACCTGATAATCACAAACCCCGGCAGTTATGCCTACCGCAAAGGATTGCATAAACTCTATTTAATACTGATAGAAGACGAAGATTAGAGCCATGAAGAAATTTCTTATTAGAACACTGAGCGGAGCCGTCTATGTCATGATTGTCGTCGGGACAATCTACGCCTCCAAACTCTTCTGCAGCGAAGCTGGCAACGCACGTCCGCTGGGAAGTATCGTAGCTTGTGCTGTCTTATTTATCCTTGGAATGATAGGAACCCACGAAATCGTTTCAAATCTGGAAAAGAAAGGGACAGTCTGCAACAAGCGCATGACCTGGCTGGTAAGTGTGCTGACCTACACAATTGTCTATATCCAGTTGACAGGATTCTACTATCTTGATTTTTGGACAACAGATCTTATCTATCTGCTGCCCGTATTGTGGTTGAGTGTTTTCATTGTCCAATTATGGCGCAAAGACGAGCACCCCTTTGAAGTCGCCGGCCACACCCTCCTGCCCTCCCTCTGGGTCATGCTGCCTCTTGCAATCATGACCGAGATGCAGTATTCAAGGCCTGGATTCCTCATGATGATTTTCATCCTCATCTGGGTCAACGACAGCTTCGCATATATGACAGGCATGATTTTGGGCAAACACAAAATGTGGGAACGCCACTCGCCCAACAAAACGTGGGAAGGCACTATTGGAGGAGCCCTTTTCTGCATTGCCGCAGCCATAATTGTCGGACCAATGTTCAATATTCACGCCGAAGGATTTGGACGCTTAGACTGGGCAATCATAGGTCTGCTCTGCAGCGCCATCGGGACCTTGGGCGACCTGGTCGAGTCTATGTTCAAACGCTACTGCGGAGTGAAAGACAGCGGCAAAATAATGCCCGGACATGGTGGAATGTTGGACCGTTTTGACAGCATCCTAATGGCCGCCCCCGTTGCACAAGTATATATAATCATGTTCTACTGCTAACAAAATACATCCTCTATATCTTTACGCCCTTAAACATTTAAACCCACAAATAATTATGTACATCCATAGAGAAGGTTACCGCTTATTGCTCAGTTTGCTGGCCATTTTCGTTGCCATTACTGTCGTCATGATTTTAGTCAGCACGCCACTTAACTTTTTCAACTATCTGCTGATAGTCATAATGTTCGGCTTCTGGATTGTCCTCGCCTGGTTCTTCCGCATACCGCACAGGATATTCACCGAAGACGACCAGCAGTTCATTGCCCCTGCCGATGGAACAATTTGCACCATCGAGCAAACATACGAGAAAGAGTATATCGACAGCGAGTGCCTCATGGTCAGCGTATTCATGTACGGCACCGATGTCCATGTCAACAGATACCCCATAAGCGGAAAAATCGACTATGTCAAATATCACAAAGGCAATTACTTCGTGGCCTCATACCCAAAATCGTCAATCATGAACGAGCGGGCAAGTGTCGGCATGATTCTTTCCAATGGCGAGAAGATACTCATCCGCCAAGTCGCCGGCGTAATGGCCCGAAGGATAGTCTGTTATGCCCGTGAAGGAGAGCAGGTGAAGCAGAACCAGGAACTTGGGTTCATCAAATTCGGTTCGCGAGTGGATATGTTCCTTCCATTGGACACCGAAGTTTCGGTCGCCATACAAGATGTGGTCCGCAACGGCGTAACACCCGTGGCAAGCCTCAAACCTCAAAAAGCCTAAACCTTAAAAGTCTCAATGTCTGTCGCAGAGCAAATATTATACGAAGACAATCACCTTATCGCCATAAACAAGCGTTGCGGACAGATAGTCCAGGGTGACAAGACAGGAGACACTCCCCTCCCCGACGAAATAAAAGCATTCCTCAAAGTACGAGACAACAAACCGGGCAATGTCTTTTGCGGTGTGATACACCGTCTGGACAGACCCGTCAGCGGCGTAGTTCTCTTTGCAAAGACCTCCAAAGCGCTGAGCCGCATGAACCAAGCTGTCAAAGACCGCGGAATACAAAAACGCTACTGGGCACTATGCAAATGGAACCCAGGCAGACCTGACTGCGGAACATCCGTACCCTCGGGACACCTCGAGGACTGGATTGTCCGCAACGAACAAAAAAACAAGAGTTTTGTCGTATCCGAGAAAACACCTGGAGCAAAACTCGCAATATTGGACTACCGCACATTGGCTGTCAGCCGCGGAGGATACCACCTTATTGAGATAGACCTCCACACCGGACGCCATCACCAAATCCGTGTCCAGCTTGCAAACATTGGCTACATAATCAAAGGCGACCTGAAATACGGCGCCGAGAGATCAAACCCTGACGGTGGCATATCACTGCACGCCAGAGAGATAACATTCACCCACCCAGTACAAAAGACTGAAGTTAGAATAACGGCTCCACCACCGAATGAAAATATTTGGACAGATATTATTAATAATTCTTAATTATAAAATAAAGATAATAACTGAGCGTTATCTTTCGATTAAAGAAAAATAAAAAACCATTATACAAAAATGAAAAAAAGCATCTTTTTTGCAGTTATGTTCTGCATCGCTTTAGGTTCCGCGTCAGCGCAACACTATCAAGTCATTGAAAGCAACTATCAAAGAATACAGATAACTTTCAATACCCCCACCCCACAAATTAATTCCGTCAGCCTTCTCAAGCAATCCTTTGCCGAGATAAGCATGGATGGTTTTGCACAGCAAAGCACTGCAGGCCTTCCAGCACTGCCCTCAATGGTCAATATTATCGAGGTGCCCCTTGGCGACGGACTCGGCTACACTGTCGAGTCGATGGTTTGCGACACCATCGACGGTGCCACCCTTGGACTGACCCAGCAAATAGTACCCGCCCAACCATCACGCAGCAAGAGCGACAACTCGCCGATAAAGCTGGTGAAAGATGCAGCTACATACAGCACAGACGCCTTCTGCGGTGCTTCAGTCATAGAACTGCAGGAAATCGGCGTGGCCCGCAACCGCAACCTGGCAAGAATAACCTACAACCCCATCAAATGGAATCCTGTCACCAATCAGGTAATCATTGTCAAGAACATCACAGTGACCGTCAGCAAACTGCACGCCGACGAACAGGCCACCAGACGTATGCAGCATCTTCATGCAAGCCCCGCCTTCAATAGCAGTTTGCGCGTAATAAACACCCTCGGAACGAAAGACAACCACACCAACGCCCCCCTGCGCTACACCATCATAGCCAACAGCACCTTCCGTGGAACTCTCGACGGGTTTGCAGCCTGGAAAAAACGCAAGGGATTCATTGTCGATCTGGTCTATACAGACGAACCCAATGTGGGTAGCACAAAAGAATCCATCAAAAGTTACCTGCAAGGCTTGTACAACAACGCCACCGAGACTTCCCCAGCGCCCACTTACGTCCTTTTTGTCGGCGACGTAGCCCAGCTACCCGCCTTCCAGATGTCAGCCTACAACGAGACACAATACAGCGACCTCAGCTACTGCTGCTGGACAGGCAACGACTACCTGCCCGACTGCTACTATGGACGTTTCTCTGCTCAGAATGTCAGCCAACTGGAACCGCAGATTTCCAAGACTCTGATGTATGAGCAATACACCTTTCCCGACGACTCATATCTCAGCACCGCAGCACTCATTGCCGGAGTGGACGGCGGATACAGTTCTGACAACGCCTACAAATACGGCGACCCAGCTATGGACTATGTAGCAAAGCTCTATGTAACAGCGGACAACGGCTTCAACAATATCGTTTATTACAAAAACAACACTTCCTTTGCCCCCAACGGTGTCTCCGTTACAGGCAGTTCGCAGGCAAGCACCACCGCGACAGCACTGAGAACCCTCTACAACAACGGCTGCGGATGGGTCAACTACACCGCACACGGCGGAACCACCGAATGGTCCTCCCCGAGCTTCACCACCACCAATGCCAATCAGATGACAAACAACAACAAACCTATGGTCATGATTGGCAACTGCTGCCTGAGCAACAGTTTCCAGGTTGATGCCTGTCTGGGTGAAGCTGTACTCCGCAAGGGAAACAACGCCGGTGCCGTGGGCTATATAGGAGGCAGCAACTCCACCTACTGGACTGAGGACTTCTACTGGTCTGTCGGTGTACGCACCTCCATCAACAACACCTGCAACCCCAACTACGACGCCAACCATCTCGGAATGTACGACAGACTCTTCCACTCGCACAACGAGGCCTACAGCAACTGGTACACCACTTTGGGTGGAATGATCTATGCCGGCAACATGGCAGTTGAGGGCAGCAGCACCAGCAGCGGAATGAAGGAATACTACTGGCAGATATACCATCTGATGGGCGACCCGTCGGTGATGCCCTACATTCATGGTCAGGCATCGACAGTCGAGGTCAATATTCCCTCCGCCATCCCGCTTGGTTCCAGCAGCTTGCAAATCACGACCCAACCTTATGCCTATATCGGTCTGACCGACATAAACAACAACCTACTCTCTGCCGCCTTTGCCGATGCTTCGGGCAACGCCACCCTACAGTTCGAGCCCATCAGCAACGTGGAGCCCCTCCAGATTGTCGTCAGTGCCCAGAGTTACAAGCCCTATACTGGCAACATCAACATCATCAGCGAAGGCGCCTATGTGTCGCCCATTGCCTTCACAGCCAACAACGACATCAACACCGACTATGACATCAACTTCGACATCACCCTGAAGAACCATGGACTTGACAACGCCAACAGTCTCAGCATTGAGTTCCAGAACGCCGGCGGCCAAATACTCATCGACACCACTGGAGTCATTGACCTTAACACCGGCCTTGCCTCAGGTCAGGAACTTTCTATCTACGGCACCTGCAGTGGACACATCTGGGGCAATATCGACGACCAGACCCGTACCACCATCACCGTCATCGTTCGTTGGGGTAACAGCGAGAACGAGTTCTCCTCGACCGATTTCCATTTCTATATCAACGCTCCCAAGATGCAAGTGGACAACTACCATTTCGACCAGAACTCCACCAACAACTACGCTGCCGTCACCATAATCAACAAAAACAACGGCCACGCCACTCTCGACAATGCCTCTGTCGAACTGCTCTGCCTCGACCCCTCCATTACCATCTCTTCCCCAACCAACACCATTAGCAACGTCTGCCCGAGCTGCACCACCTATCACACCTACGACCTCTCTTTCGTCGGACCCATACCCGAGAACCGTTCCGTACCCTTCATCCAAACCATCAACGACGGATTCCACATCTTCAAAGACACCATCTACTATGTCTTCGGCTACGACAACAGCGTCATCTCCTTCGAGGACAACAGCTGGGGCGGCCTGCAATGGACCAACAACACCTACCCCTGGTCAATTACCAATGACGAATCGTTTGAAGGCAGCAGTTCTACCCGTTCATACACCTGGAACAACAACGGAAACAGCAAGTCGTCGCAACTGTCAATAATATGGACATCAACCGTCGATGACTCAATAACCTTCTACCGCAAAGTCAGTTCGGAAGACAATTATGACTTCTTCCGCTTTTACATCGACGAGACGCAGATGTCCGAGTCCAGCGGCCAGTCCGAATGGGTCCGCGAAGCCTATTTCGTTCCGCAAGGAGAGCACACATTCAAGTTTAGCTACGAGAAAGACTACTCCGTGAACAAATACAGCGACTGTGCTTGGATTGACAACGTTCGACTGCCCGTTCAGGGAACGCTCTTCTACTATCTGCTCGACAGCGTCTGTCACGGAAGCCTCTACACCTTCAACGGAACCACCATCAACACCGCCAACTACCCCGCCGGCAACAACTATTTTGCTGACACCAACGCCAATGGCATCTACTCCCTGACACTGTTCATCAGCCCCGAACCCACAATCAGCATTACTCCCAACGACACCACCATAG
>JAEEGL014422079.1_pt1 | contig 11202 bp, 13 predicted proteins | sample 9134231 | NCBI WGS metagenome assembly JAEEGL01 (sample SAMN16246548, study PRJNA631951) | gut metagenome | biome: gut microbiome; feature: rumen; material: fiber-attached | host: Bos | place: Iran: Karaj | collected 2018-10
AGTTTTTCCGTTTCCGCTTCATCCAGCCTGATGATCGGTTTTTCATGAATTTTCGGCAGTGATACAAGTGTCGTTATGTTTGCGGATATATATTCGTTTTTATACAGATATTCGAACAGGGATCGGATTGAGGAAAGCTTGCGCATGATACCGAGTTCGTGATTCTGTACCAGCACCTGACCGTTATCTGTGTTTTTGAAATACTGCATCAGAAAATCCTGGAAATTTTCAATATCGTGTCCGCTGATCGAATTCAAAGCTTCTGCCGGGATCGTTGAAGGTTTATAATCGGCAAAATCCGGAGACTCATCACACAGGAATGAAAAGAAAAGTTTAAAATCGTATGCGTATGCAAGTCGTGTTAATGTGCTTGTGGTTTGCGAAACCGATCGAAAAAAACCAGAGCATACTACAGGAAGCTCCTTTTGCATTTGCCGGAGTCTGAGAATATTATCGGCATCGCGCTTTGTATAATAGTTTTCATGATTGTTTGCCATATAAATCCCCTTACATACATTCAATTTGGCTATATTTATTCGTAAAAGCTTTCTTTTGCGAATAAATATAAGATTTCCTATCCCCTGCTTCCCTCGGCTTTCAATCAGCGTGTATCATCGAAAATGACTCAGGATCGCCCAAATCGGGATTTCTTTTCAGGAAAGCTTTTATCTCTTCACGGGCCATTTCATCACAGCGATTGTTTTCCGGATGGTCTGAATGACCTTTTACTTTGTGGAGTATCAGATGATGTCCTTTTTTTCTGATCAGAAGTATGAGCAGCTTCCACAGGTCCTGATTCTCAACAGGTTTGTTTTCGCTTGTTTTCCAGTTATTCTTCATCCAGTTGTCCAGCCAGTGACTGTTGAATGCGTTTACAAGATACGACGAGTCCGAATACACATGAATCTGACAGGGCATTTTTAACTCGCCGAGCGCGCTGATCAGGGCAAATACTTCCATGCGGTTGTTTGTGGTGTGCGGCATGTTTCCCGAAACTTCTTTCCGATGTCCGGCATATTCAAGAATCGCCGCCCATCCCCCGGGACCCGGGTTTCCCGAACAGGCTCCGTCGGTATAGATATTGATCGTTTTCATGGTATTTTGTTCTGTCATGGCATTTGCTCCTCTGATGCTGGAAAACTGAGAAAAGGCAGAAACTGTGCAAGTTTCTTTACTCCTATTCCGGGTACAGCAAGCAGATCTTCCGGATAATAAAAGACGCCGTTCTGTTCCCTTTCATCGATAATCGCCTGGGCCGTCTTCTCTCCGATTCCCGGAATCAGCATTAATTCATCCTTCCCAGCGGTATTCGGTGAAATCGTTCCGTTTCCTGTGCTGACAAACCGCGGCTGCAACGAATACGCTTCATTGCAGCCGGATTCATACAGGAATAACGAAGCTTTATGTGGAAGTGAATGATATCCCCAGTATAATACCGTAAGAAACAGGGCCAAAAACAGACTGAAGTTTATAATGCGGAGCGTCGGTTTCATAAGGCGCTGCTTTCAAGCGGCGGAAGAATCAGTCTGCCGCAGGTTTCACACTCGATCAGCTGCCCGGCCTTAATGCTTCTTGAAACGGCGCTTGGAAGGGACATATTGCCTCCGCCGCATTGATTCCCTACCAGCCTCGCTAAAGGCGGAACCGAATGCAGTTTGATATTTCTGTACTTATCCATCAATTCCGGCGAAATTCCCTTGGCTTTTTCAGCTGCTTTGTTTTTCAGGGTTTCCAGTTTTTCATTGCTTTCTTTGAATTCCACATCGTATATGGATTTCAGTTTTTCATATTCGGCTTTGTATTTGGCGAAGCGTACTTTAATATCGCGCTGCATACGGTCCCGGTCTGCGGCGTCTTTCCGGATATGCTTTGCTTCCTGTTCATAACCGCTCAGATTATTCTGCAGTCTCTTTGCTTCTGAAATCAGACGGGAAACATTCTCAGAAACTGTGTTTTCCGCATCGGCTTTGTTCTTCAATGCCGCGGCCTGTTCGTCAATCATCTTTATTGCATCGGAAAGTGCATCCAGCCGGTCTGTCATAGCCGAAATTTCATTGGTAATCTGCTCGGAAGTTTCTTTCTGCTCAAGCAGGGCTTCCCTGTATTTAACCAGTTTCTGTCTGGTCGGAGAACGCTTGATGTCATTTTTCAGTTTATCAACGGCAATATCTTCTTTTTGATACTCCCAAAGCATTTCAAGCTGATCCATTTGATAACCTCCCGCGTTGTTGATTTACTCAACTTTTTTACTATACTCTTTCGCAGCCGTTTTGTAAAGTCGAACTTAATGCTGCGCAACGAATTCTGTTGATTTCTTCATCAATCCAGAACAGTACCTGATTGTTGTTCGGCTCGGCAATCCGGCATTTTTCGACATCTTTTCTCCAAAGCAGATAGGACAGCGTCAGCGGATCGGTATTTTTCAGAGCGAAGCTTCCGAGGGTAAGTTCCTTAGGTGTAAGCGGTACTTTCACATCGTCGGTATATACACAGCGCAATACGGTATAAAACCGTTTTTGTGACACGACCAGAATTTCTTCATCGATACGATAGCTGATGCTGCAGATTGTTTCGCGCAGGAATCCGGCATCGGTTTGCGGTGACAGAATCAACGACGCTTTATTCAGGAATCGTTCTCCGTTCTGCAGAATTTCCGAAATTTTCTTTCCTCCCATTCCGCAGATGACTACTGCCTGGACAGCAGCGTTACGCAATGCGTTAAGACCGTCATCACAAATAAAACTCGCTTTATCATCAAAGTGGTTTCTGGCAAACAGGGCCTGTGCTTTATTCAGGGATTTCCGGCTGATATCCGTTACGTAAACATGGCGGCATTTTTTTGTGTACAGCAGAAACAGGGATAATTTGCCGTGATCCGCTCCGATATCCGCGATGGCTTCGCAGGGTGCGATCAGTTGAGCCGCCGTCGAGAGGCGGCTGTCCGGAAGAGGAATCATGCTAATCAAGATAATCCTTCAGTTTTTTACTTCTGCTTGGGTGGCGCAGTTTGCGCAGGGCTTTTGCTTCAATCTGCCTGATCCGCTCTCTTGTAACTTTGAATTCTTTTCCGACTTCTTCCAGTGTTCTTTGGTGTCCGTCGTCCAAACCGAATCTGAGACGAAGCACCTTTTCTTCCCGTGGGGTCAGGGTTTCAAGAACATCCCACAGCTGTTCTCTCATAACCGTATGTGATGCAGCGTCATCCGGGGCCAAAGCGGCATCGTCCTCGATAAAATCGCCCAGATGGCTGTCTTCTTCTTCGCCGATTGGGCTTTCGAGAGATACGGGTTCCTGTGCGATTTTGATGATTTCCCGTACTTTCGATTCACTGATGCCCATTGCTTTGGCTATTTCCGCTGTCGATGGCTCTCTTCCGTACTCCTGCAGCAATTGTCTTGAAACGCGAATCAGCTTATTGATGGTTTCAACCATGTGCACGGGAATACGGATCGTACGTGCCTGATCCGCAATGGCACGGGTGATTGCCTGACGGATCCACCAGGTTGCGTAGGTGGAGAACTTGTATCCTTTTCTGTAGTCAAACTTATCAACTGCTTTGATCAGGCCAAGGTTTCCCTCCTGAATTAAATCAAGGAAAAGCATCCCCCTGCCTACGTAACGCTTTGCAATCGAAACAACCAAACGCAGGTTCGCTTCGGCCAGCTGCTTTTTTGCGTTTTCATCTCCTTCTTCCATCTTCTTGGCTAAAACGATTTCTTCTTCCGCGGTCAGCAGAGGCACCCGCCCGATATCTTTTAAATACATTCTGACCGGATCGTCTATACTGATGCCGTCCGGAACAGATAAGTCTTCTTCTTCGATCTGGATGTCGAGCTGCTTTTCCTGAAAGCTCAGTTCATCATCCTTTTTGATGGTGACACCCATTTTCTGCAGGGTATCCAGAACGGTATCAAACTGATCGGGGTCAATATCACAGGAAGATAAAGTCGATATGATTTCGTCATAAGAAATCGTACCCTTCGCTTTCGCGGTGGCATACAGTTCATCAAGCTTTGTTTTTTTAGGATCATCGATTGGCTGTTTTGTGCTCACTTTGATGCCTCCTTTGAATTGGCTGTATTTTTCAGCCTGGCAATTTCGCGATTCATACCGACAATATCATTCAGGTGTTTTGACCGGTTTTCAACTGAGCAAGCAGGATCCTGCAGTTCTTTCTTCAGCTGACTGATCCTCTCCTGCAGCCGTTCAACCCGAATCATTCTGAGGCATTCCTGGGCAGCCGCGAGATTTTTATCAGGATCGGTGTCGGCGGAGATCTCAAGCGCTTCACTGATCAGCTGGCGGCTTTTCGGTTCCTCGATATCCATCATCAGCTGCTGCGGCTTTTCTCCGCTCAACAGCTTTTGCGCAAATTCCTTCAGCGGTCCGGGTGAAAAATCTTCTGCCGTAACCGTTCCTTCCGGGAGATTGGCCATTGCCAAACAGGAAAGAAGTGCTTTTTCGGGGTACAGAGGCGATGCCTGAAGTGGCTGAAAGCCCGCGGCGGCAGGTTTCACAGGTTTGGTCTGGTTCAGGCTTTTCAGGGCATTTCCGGATTGAGCAAGTATCACTTCCTTGGAAAAACCGCTCTTCTCCGCAATGAAGCCGGCATAACGCTCAATATCCAATGGCTCCTTTTCCTTGCTCAGATACGAAGCTCCCGCTTTCGCATAGGCGGTTCTTCCGTCATCGGTAGTCATATCCAGGGTTTGTTCTGTTCGCATCAGGCGGTATTCGATTTCCGGAAGGGGACGAAGTTTCTCAAAGCTTTCAACGCCCTTCAGGCGAATAAACTCGTCTGGGTCAAGATTGTCCGGGAAGAAAAGTACCTTCGTTGTTACTGCTTCTTTTTCAAAGATGCCCAGTGCTCTTTCAATCGCATGCTGACCGGCATCGTCACCATCATAAGCGATCCATACCTCCGGCGCAAAACGCTTCAGGAATCGTGCCTGTTCGGCAGTCAGGGAAGTTCCCAGCGTTGCCACTACTCCTTCGATACCGTACTGCATCAGTGAAACAACGTCCATATACCCTTCGACAAGCAGTATTCTTTTCAGGGCAGTTCTGGTTTTTCTTAAGAAATTGGCTGCAAATACCCCCAATCTTTTATTGAAGACCATAGTATCCGCTGTGTTCAGATACTTTGGCTGTCCGTCTTCCAGAATCCTGCCTCCGAAACCAAGCACCTTTCCGTAAAGGTTGATGATCGGAAACATTGCTCTGCCGTGGAACATGTCATATACGGAAGTTTCTTTTTTCAGACACAGGCCGGATTCGATTGCTTCTTCTTCCGTATAGCCCTGGTCCATCAAGTGACGATACAGCCCATCGCGTACGGTTGATGATGCGCCGAGACCGAATTTTCGAATGACGGCATCCGTGAGTCCGCGTTTGTGGAAATAATCAAGCGCCTCTTTTCCCTGAGCAGACCACAGCAGTTCATGATAGTACTTTGCGGCTTCACGGTTTGCGGAGTAAATCCGTTCACTCCGGCGCTGTCTCTCTTCTGCCTGCGGGTCATAAGTCATCTCCGGAACAGTCATTCCGGTTTTTTCGGCTAATTGTCTGACTGCTTCGGAAAAAGGAATGTGCTCCATTTCCATCACAAACTGCACAACATTGCCCCCAGCCTTACAGCCGAAGCAATAATACAGATTGTGCTCCGGGTTCACACTGAAGGATGGCGTTTTTTCATGATGAAAAGGACAAAGTCCCCAGTAATTCCTTCCGTTTTTCCTGAGTGCTGTATACGCGGATACAACGCGCACGATCTCAGCACGGGAATAAAGTTCTTCAAGCCAGGCACGCGGGAATCTTTCAGGCATTCTTGATTCACCCAAAGTTCAATTCGACGTCTTTGGTGCTTCTCCTTCTTTGCACTTACAAGTTTGGATAAGCAGAAGGGATGAAAACCTGCCTGTAACAACGCAGCGCATAACGATCCGTCATACATGCAATATAGTCCGTAACGGCCCGCTCAACGCCCTCCCGGTAAGCGATTTCAATATATTCCATCGGCATTTCGCCCGGATTCTGACAGTAATGATCGAAAAGATGACTGATGACCTCATCGCATTTCTTTTCTTCCTCTTTCCGCCATGCATCAAAATAAACATTCTGAAACAGAAATTCACGCAGAGTATCCGTCGCGTCGGCTACTTCTTCACTCATGAGGATGTCATTCTTATCACGGCTTTGCCGTATGATATCCAGAATCATCGTATTGATGCGTTCCCCATGCGTACTGCCGAGCACGGAAACGCATTTTTGCGGAATTTCAAAATCACGAAGCACACCGGCACGAAACGCATCGTCGATATCATGGTTGATATACGCGATGCGATCTGCACGGGCAACGCATTTTCCTTCCAGTGTAGACGGGATTTCTTTGCCGGAGTGATTCAGAATACCGTTTCTGACTTCCCATGTGAGGTTCAATCCTTCGCCGTTTCGTTCAAGAACATCGACGACGCGCAGGCTCTGTTCGTTGTGTCGGAAACCGTTTTTATTCAGGCGGTTCAGGGTTTTCTCCCCGATATGTCCAAAGGGTGTATGGCCGAGGTCATGGCCCAGCGCGATCGCTTCCGTCAGATCTTCGTTCAATTTCAGGGATCTGGCGAGTGTTCGGGCCACCTGCGTTACTTCCAGCGTATGTGTGAGGCGACTGCGGTAATGGTCGCCTTCCGGTGCAATAAAAACCTGTGTTTTGTACTTTAGCCGCCGGAAACTCTTGCAGTGAATGATGCGGTCGCGGTCTCTCTGAAAGCAGGTTCTGATCGGACATGGCTCCAGAAAGCGTTCCCGGCCTTTTGTATGTACACTCAAAGTTGCGAACGGAGAAAGATAATCCTTTTCAGCTTGTTCGATCTCTTCACGTATCTCCACAGCGCTCTTCCTCCTCAGCTTTTTTTGTTTTCAGCAAATCAGGACGCTTTTCCCGGGTGATCAGCAGGGACTGTTCCTTTTTCCATGCCCGGATCTGCGCGTGATTGCCGCTCAGCAGCACATCCGGAACGTTCATACCTTCAAAAACACGAGGCCTGGTGTATTGCGGGTATTCGAGCAATGAATCGGAAAAACTCTCGTCGATTGTACTCTCATCCGAACCGAGAACGCCCGGAATCAAACGGGACACACAGTCCGTCACCATCATCGCCGGCAGTTCTCCGCCGGTCAGGATATAGTCGCCGACGGAGATTTCTCTGGTTACATATTTGTCGATTACGCGCTGATCGAGGCCTTCATAGTGGCCGCATAAGAGAATGATTTCCTTTTCGCAGGCCATTGAAACCGCCATTTTCTGTGTGAACAGATCGCCTTTCGGGCTCATATAATAAACGGGAATGGATTCGTTATCACCTCTTGCGGCTTTGATCGCATCTGCGGCCGGCTGAGGCATCATCAGCATACCGGCTCCCCCGCCGTACGGATAATCGTCCGTATTCTTATGCTTGGATAAAGAGTAGTTCCGGATATCAATGACATCTATCCGGATCAATCCCTGTTTGATTGCTCTCGCCATGATGCTTGTGGTGAGAAAACTTTCAAACATCTGCGGCAGCGTGGTCAGAATGCTGAATTTCATGTTTTTTCTCCGGTGTCTTCCAAGGAGTGGCTCAGCAGCTGCTCCTCGTCGCAGTAAAGAATTTTTGACTCGATGCAAGATTCGGGAAAAATGATTTTAAGTGCAGGAACCAGACGGGTTCCGTTCTCTGTTTGTACCGTATAGACGTCGTTCGCGGGATAATGCTCCACCGAGACAATCGTCCCATAGCAAGATTTGCTGTTTATTCCCAGAATCCTGCAGCCGATCAGATCGGAAATCAGATTTGTGTCTTTGTTGAGCCGGATATCATTCCTGTCAATAAAAACCGGATTTCCGCGCAGTGATTCCGCCTGGGTCCTGTCCGTGATTTCGTGAAGCTTCAAAGAAGCAAAACCATTGTTCTGGCTCTGCACCTGCTCTACGCAGCAAGGCTTTCGGTTTTCTCCGACATAAACTGTTTTCAGGTTTTTCAGCGTATTCGGATCATCAATCCAGATTTCAAGCTTCAGCTGTCCCCTGATCCCGAGAGGCTTGAGGACCCTCCCCCATTCTGTCAGTTCCATGATACGAAAACTCCTTGACAATGAGAATTGACCGGCATGAACAAACTGTCCGGATCCGATCACGAAAAAAACGGACGGTACGAATCCCGCCCGTTTCTTCATGATGTTATTGAATTTCGACGAAAACAGGCTTTCCGTTTTTCGCGGTTGCGGCTTTGATCACACTTCTGAGTGCCTTTGCGATACGTCCCTGTTTTCCGATCACTTTGCCCATGTCGTCCGATGCTACATTCAGTTCGAGAATGATGGCCTCCGGGCCTTCCGTTTCCGTTACGGTAACCTGTTCCGGATTGTCAACCAACGATTTAGCCAGAAAGAGCAGTAATTCTTTCATGCATGCCCCTTTCCGGTGTCAATCAGGCATCCAAAGCCCCGGATTTTTTCAGCAAAATCCGGACCGTATCCGTAGGCTGCGCGCCGTTTTTCATCCAGGCAATTGCTTTTTCATTGTCGATCTTGATTTCGGCCGGCTGCTTCATCGGATCGTAATAACCGATTTCCTCAATAAAGCGGCCGTCTCTCGGGCTGTTCACATCGGCGACGACGACGCGGTAGAAGGGCTTTTTCTTCATACCCATTCTCTTCAGACGAATCTTAACCATTTTTTTCCTCCTGATTATTGAGATAATTTATATGGAAAATCATTCAGAATGATTTTTCCTTTAGTGGAAATTCATGTGTTTCATCTGACGAAACACAGCCTTTTTGTTTCCCATCATCTGCTTCATCATCGTTTTCATCTGGTCAAACTGACGCATGAGTGCGTTGATATCCTGCACCGTGACTCCGGCACCCGCGGCAATACGTTTTCTGCGTGAAGCGTTCAGGATTTCAGGATGTCTTCTTTCTTTTAACGTCATGCTGCGAATGATGGCTTCCGGTTTTTTGAACGCGTTGTCGTCAATTTCAACATCCTTCAGTTTGGTTCCGATCCCGGGCAGCATTCCGAGCACATTTTTCAGCGGGCCCATTTTCTTCATTTGCTGAATCTGATCCAGGAAATCTTCCAGAGAAAAATCGGTCGGATTCTTCGCGGACGCTTTCCCGCTGTCTGTCAGAGAATCGCCGGCGGCTTCTGTTGCTTTCTCGATCAGCGTCAGTATGTCGCCCATGCCGAGGATTCGTGATGCCATTCTTTCGGGATAGAACGGTTCGATATCCTGCAGTTTTTCACCGGTTCCGGCAAACTTGATGGGCTTTCCGGTAACAGCCCTGACAGACAGTGCCGCACCGCCGCGGGTATCGCTGTCCAGCTTGGTAAGGATTACTCCGTCCACTGTCAGTTTTTCATTGAATGTTTTGGCAACGTTCACGGCATCCTGACCGGTCATGGAGTCGATAACCAGCAGAATCTCCTGAGGCTGAACGGCAGACTTGATTCTTTCCAGTTCTTCCATCAGCGCATCGTCGATGTGAAGACGTCCTGCCGTATCAATGATCAGAACATCATTTCCATAATACCGGGCATATTCAACCGCTTCGGATGCGGTTTTTACCGGGTCCTGCGTTCCTTTCTCAAAAACCGGAACATGCACCTGCTCACCCACAACCTGCAGCTGTTTGATGGCGGCCGGCCGATAGATATCGCATGCGGCAAGCAGCGGCTTTTTCCCCTGACGGGTCAGATACGATGCAAGCTTTGCTGCCATCGTTGTTTTTCCGGCGCCCTGAAGTCCGCAAAGCAGATAGATTGTCGGAACAGACGGCGACCAGGTCAGCTTTGAAACACCGCCGCCCATGAGAGCAATCAGTTCTTCATTGACGATTTTGATTACCTGCTGACCCGCATTCAGATTCGCGAGGATCTCCGCGCCTATACAGCGTTCCGTTGTGGTCTTGATGAAGTCCTTTACTACCAGATAGTTTACGTCCGCTTCGAGCAATGCCATTTTTACTTCACGCATGGCATCTTTGATGTTCTGCTCCGTAAGCTTTCCTTTTCCGGTCAATTTCCTGAACGCATTTTGAAGTTTTGCCGACAGACCTTCAAATGCCATCCTCAGAATCCTCCATTTCAATCAATGAGCGAAGATTATCAAGAACATGCCCGACCCGAAAGTCCGGATTCGCGTGTGCGATGCTTTCCAGCTCTGTGATGCATGCTCCGAGTATGCCGCGCAGCGTTTCGTAATGACTGATCAGATTCAGCTTCTCTTCAAACTGGAGCATTGTTTTTTCGGCTTTTGATACTGCGTCGTATACTCCCTGCCTGGTGATGTGAAATTGCTCCGCCAGTTCCGCGAGCGAGTAATCCTCATCGGTAAACAGCGTTGCGATTTCACGCTGATTTTCTGTCAGCAGTTTCGCGTAAAATGAAAGCAATTTTGCCAGTCTGACTTTACGTTCGTTCAGTAAAAGCTCTTCCATCGGCACCACCTGACAAGCAAAACTACTTGACAGGCAGTATTATACTCTGATTCTCTGCGTTGTCAAGCATATTGTCAAATAATGAAAGCGACGGAACCGCATTCAGCGTCAGATCGGCAATTGTTCCCGAGCGAAGCCTGTAATAAGCGGCGGAACCGATCATGGCGGCATTGTCTCCGCACAGGGACAGAGACGGCACATACAGCTTCCATCCACGCTTTCTGCAGACTTCATGAAGGGTGTTTCTCAGCCTTTTGTTGGCGGATACACCGCCGGCGACGGCAATCTTTGTAATGTTTTTCTCGCCGGCCGCTTCGCATGTCTTTTCGGACAGAATCGATACGACGGTTTCCCGGAAAGATGCCGCGAAATCCGCTTTGTTGATGGCTTCGTTCTTCTGCTTTCTTTGATGGACCGCGTTGATGAATGCTGTCTTCAAACCTGAAAAGCTGAAATCATATTTTCCGTCTGTATGAGGCTTCGGCAGTTGAATCGCATGAGGATCCCCCGTTTCTGCGAGTTCATCCAGCCTGGGACCGCCCGGGTAGGGCAAATCGAGTACTCTTGCCGCCTTGTCAAAAGCCTCTCCGGCAGCGTCATCCTGTGTTCTTCCGATCAGCGTATATTTGCCGTAATCATCAACGGACAGGATATGGCTGTGCCCGCCGCTGACCACGAGACACAGAAAAGGTGGTTCAAGCTCAGGCCATGTTAGGTAATTTGAGC